>Ga0153915_10001555_pt1 | contig 21035 bp, 12 predicted proteins | sample Opewatmetagenome_2_FD_107003 | JGI IMG/M metagenome (GOLD analysis project Ga0153915, IMG submission 107003) | Freshwater wetland microbial communities from Ohio, USA - Open water 3 Core 3 Depth 3 metaG | ecosystem: Environmental > Aquatic > Freshwater > Wetlands | place: USA: Ohio, Lake Erie...
CCCCACGTGAGCGTGGTGGCATTCACCGTGATGGCGCTCTGGCTCGAGTTGAACGCATCGATGATCACCCTCCACCGCACCCCGTCTCCCCCGCTCAGGAAGTCCCAGAGCGTCACCGGCGTTGGCGCCGCGTACGCGAGGAGCGGGGCACAGAGGAGCACGAACAGCACGATGCCCTTGACGAGTGTTCTCTTCATGGCAGAAACCTCCTGTACCTCACCTGGATTGGCCCGGTTTCCGGGCTCTCACCTAGAAATATCCACCCTCCGGGGAAGCGCGTGAAAGCTATGAAAGTGCACAAAAGAGGGACAAAACCGACTTCCCCGCCCCTCACGTGGAGCCCAGCGCACGCGATCGGGGCGATGACGGGACGGCCCGCAGGTTTCGGGGGAGGATGCCGTACAGGCCGCCTGACCGGCCCCGGGCCCTTCCTGCATCTTCGGGATCGGCTATAGTACTGTCCATGCGGAAGTCCCGGTACCGCAGGATCATGCGCTTCTTCATGGGTGTCATGGCCAGCGTCCTGGTGTGGGATGTACTGCTGCCCCGGGTCGGACTGGGCATCCTTTCCCGCCGTACCCGCAAGACGAGGATGCGCAGAATCGCGGTGGGCTACCGCACCCTTGCCGTCCGCATGGGCGGCGTGCTGATCAAGGTCGGACAGTTCCTTTCCTCCCGCCTCGACGTTATGCCGCGGGAGATCACCTCCGAGCTCGCCGGGCTGCAGGACGAGGTGGGAGCCGAGAGCTTTGAGGCGATCCGTGGCGTACTGGAGGCTGAGTTCGGCGGGCCCCTGGCCTCGCGGTTCTGCGAGTTCGATCCCGCACCCATGGCGTCCGCCTCGATCGGCCAGGTCCACCGTGCGAGGCTGTGCACGGAGATCGGCGCCACCGATCCCCCGCCGGTGGTGGTGAAGGTCCAGCGTCCCGATATCCAGAAGATCGTGGAGGCGGACCTCGCGGCGGTCCGCGCCGCCGGGGCCTGGCTGCAGCGCTTCCGCTCCGTTCGCCGGCATGCTGACGTACCGGGCCTCATAGAGGAGTTCAGCCGCTCGCTCTACGAAGAGCTGGACTACCTGCACGAGGGAAAGAACGCGGAGCGCTTCGCGGCCAACTTCTCCGATCGGCCCGAGGTGGTGGTTCCGGGAGTGGTCTGGAGCCACACGACCCTGCGCGTGCTCACTCTCGAGGATGTGGGAGCGATCAAGATCACGGACTACGCGGCCATAGAGGAGGCCGGCATTGACCGTGCGGAGGTGGCGGAGAAGCTCCTGGACGTCTACCTCAAACAGGTGTTCGAGGACGGGTTCTTCCACGCTGATCCCCATCCCGGCAACCTCTTCGTTCTCCCCCGGCCGGGCCGGCGGGGCGCCTGGAGGCTCGTGTTCGTGGACTTCGGCATGACGGGCACGCTCTCACCGGAGGCCTTCCGCGGCCTGCGCGAGGGGCTGCTCGCGTTCGGCACGCGCGACGCGCCGCGTCTGGTGCGCGCCTTCCAGCGCCTGCAGGTCCTGCTGCCCGGCGCCGACCTCGACCTTCTGGAGCGGGCCTGCAAGAGGCTCTTCGACACGCTCTGGGGCAAGAGCACGCGCGAGATGCTGCGCATGCCCGCCGCGGAGTTCCGCATGTTCGCGGACGAGTTCAGCGAGCTGCTTTACGAGATGCCCTTCCAGGTGCCGGAGAACCTCATCCTCCTGGGCCGGTGCGTGAGCATCCTCGCCGGGATGGCCACCGGCCTGGATCCGGAGTTCAACGTCTGGCAGGGGCTTGCGCCGCACGTGCAGCGGCTCATGGAGAAGGAAAGCGGCTCGGGCTGGCGGCTGGCGTTGAAAGAGCTGGGCGATATCGCGCGCGTCCTGCTCGCGCTGCCCAAGCGCACCGACGAGCTGATCACCCGCATCGAGCAGGGCAGGGTGGATATCCGGATGCCGGAAATGCGGCAGCACGTGGCCCGGCTGGAGCACGGCATGCGCAAGCTGGGCGGCGCCATCGTGTTTGCCGCCGGGCTGGTCGCGGGCACCAACCTGTACCTCGGTGGACACCTCGAGATCGCCCTGGGCGTCGCGGCCGCCGAGGCTGCCCTCCTGGTGTGGATCGTCCTCGGAAAGTAGGCTACTCCGGCTTCTTTTCCATCCGCTCGATGGCGGCATCCAGGAGGCTTCTCATCGCGAGGAGCATCTCCTTGCGCGCGGCCCGGCGGTGCTCGATGAACCCGTGAGGAATCAGCTCTTCCAGGCTCTTGCGCATCGAGGCGCGCGCGGCACGCGCATGGTCCCGGGCTTCCTTGATCCGGGGGCTCATTTCCGCGGCGTGGTGTGTCTTCTCTGGCATGACGCACCTCCTGGGAAAAGGGTAGGAGCCCCGCGCTGCCTCGTCAAGCGAGGCAGCCACCCAGGCATAACAGATTATTATATTTCGTTCATACCCTCTCTATTGCTGGGACCGGGGCGGCCGTGTACATTCGCATACAATGAAAGGCATTCTGATTGTCGTGTGTGCCGCACTCATTCCTGTTCTGCCGGCCGCGGCCCAGGAGCAGGCTCCCGCGCCTGCCGCGGCGGCCGCCCCGGCGTCGCCGGCCGTGGTCCTCACCCTCCAACAGAGCATCGACGAAGCGCTTGCCAACGGCGACGACAACCGGCTCCTGCAGGCGAACCTGGATCTCGGGCGTGCCCAGCACGCGGAGAACGTTTCGCGCAACTCGTGGGGCTTGAGCGCGACCGCGGGCGCCGGCTACAACCTCCCCGGCGGTGACAGCGGGGTCCTGGCCGCCAAGCAGTCCTCGCTCAGCTCGGTTACTTCCTCCACCCAGGGCGCCCAGGTCGGCCTCGGCGCGGCCAGCCCGCTCACGAGCGTGTCCGTCAGCGCAACCCCCTGGGCCCCTCCCGTGCAGCCCATCGGCTCCACGAGCTCCGGGATCAGCGGCGACACGTTCGGATCCGTCGGCGTGAACCTCTCCCAGGTCCTGTGGAACGGATATCCCGGCGGGCCGGCCAAGGCCGCGGTGGACAAGAGCGTGCTCTCCCTCCAGGGCAAGGTGATTTCCACCGCGTCCGGCAGGCTCGCCATCGTCTACCGGGTCAAGCAGGCCTACTACGCCATGCTCGCCGCGCAGGAAAGCGCCAAGGTGACTCGGCAGATCCTGGACAAGCAGAACGCCCTGCTCGCCCAGGTCACCGCGGTCTTCCAGCTCAGGCAGGCAAGCGCGGTCGACCTGAAGACTGCGCAGATCAACGCGCGCAGCGCGCAGGTGGACGTGGAGAACGCGGATCACGGACTGCGGATCGCCCGCCTGCAGCTGTCCATCCTGATGGGACGGCAAGCCGGGGAAGAGTTCACCGTCGTTCAGCCCGGGGACCAGGCCCTTCCCGCCGCGACCCTGGCGGAGGCCATCTCCCAGGCGCTCGCGCGTCGCGTGGACTTCCAGCAGCTGGAGCTGAACAGGAAATCCAACGCGGTGGACCTCGCGCTGGCGAGGGGCCAGGCCACACCCACGATCAGCGTCAACGGCGGGGTGAGCCAGGCCATCGACTGGAATGCCAAGTCGGCTTGGCTCGTGAACGCGGGGGTCAAGGTCGCCCTGCCCATCCTGGACGCGGGCGCGGCCCAGCACCTCATCGACGCGGTCGTCAAGCAGGACCAGATCTTCGCGCTCCAGGAGCGCCAGCTGCAGAAGACCATTGCCATGACGATCCAGAACGACTGGGAAGCCGTGCAGATTCTCAACGAGCGCGCCGAAGTGGCGCGGATGACGGCGGAGAACGACGACCTCCTGGTGGAGGTCTACCGGATCCAGAACCAGAACGGCGCGGCATCCACGCAGGACCTGCTGACGGCCTCCGTGAACGCCGCAAGCGCGCACACGGCGTACGTCCAGGCACAAAGCAATGCCCAGCTCGCCGTGCTGCAGCTGCTCAGCGACATGGGATACTAGGAGATCGGGATGAACAGGAAACGAAACCGGCGCCTCGTTGCGGGCGCGTCGATGCTTTTCGCGCTCGCGCTGCTCGCGGCGTGCGGAGGCGGCGCCTCGGGGCCCGCCGCGGGGAAGCCGCGCGCGGCCGGGCAGCAGGATCCGGCGGCGCCGGGCGCACCCGCCCCGGCGGGTGCGGCGCAGGGCGCTCGGGGAGCCGGGCAGCAGAGACCCGGCGGGCGCTTCTATGCCGCCATACCGGTGCAGGCGGTGACGGTCCACGTCGGGCAGCTGAAGACCAACAGCGAGACCGCCGGCACCATCGTCGCCGTCACGCAGAGCTCGGTGGCCTCCCAGGTGGCCGGGGTAGCATCCGCGGTTCTTCACCCGGCCGGGGACTGGGTGAAGGCGGGAGCCACGATCGTCCAGCTGGACGACTCCCAGCTCAAGCTCGCCGTGCAGACCGCGCAGTCCAACCTCGCGATCGCCCGGATCAACTACCAGATCGGGCAGGACGCCACGAGCCAGTCGGCTCCGAAGCTGGACCTGCAGGTGCAGTCCGCCCAGTCCGCGGCGGACAGCGCGCAGAAGTTCTACGATTCCCAGAAGGCGCTGTACGACGTCGGCGGCATCTCCGCGTCCCAGCTCGACACGGCGAGGAGCCAGCTGCAGACCGCCCAGGCCAACGTCGAGGCGGCAAAGACCGCCCAGGACCAGAACCGCAAGTCCGAGACCCAGACCATCGCGCAGCTGAGGCTCGCCATTGACCAGGCGCAGAACGCGCTGCAGGTCGCCCAGCTCAACCTGGCGAGCACCTCCATCAAGGCGCCGTTCACGGGCCAGATCGCCGCGGTGAACGTGAGCCCGGGCATGTACGTGGGCCTGGCCACCGCGGTGTTCGTCCTCGTGAGCGCCGACCGCCAGGTGGCCTTCAACGTGTCTCCCGCGGACGCCGCCACGCTGCCCCTGGGGGCGCAGGTGCGCTTCGAGTACCAGGGCAAGGAGTATCCCGCGCGAGTCAGCCAGGCGCCTTCCGCGCCGATCGGCGGCGTGGTGCCCATGGTGGCGGTCCTCTCCAAGTCCACGCCCCTCTCCTATGGAACGGTCGGCACCGTGACGTACTCACTCGCGCTGGCCATCGGAGCGCTCGTTCCCATCGCCTCCCTGCAGGTCAACGAGGACCAGAACTTCGTCTTCGCGGTGTCAGGGGGGAAGGTGGCCTCGCGGCCCGTCACGATTCTGGCGGAGACGGGAAACACCGCCGCGGTCGCCGGCCTGGAGGACGGCGCCCAGGTCGTTCTCAACCCGCCGCCGGGGCTGCTCGAGGGGGCCTCCGTGCAGGTCGTGGACATGAATACCGCCAAGGCCGGGCCGGCTGCAGGTCCCGCTCCCGCGACCGGTGGCGCTCCCGCGGCCACCGGAGCGGCGGCGCGAACCCCCGGCCAGGGGGCGAGGAGAACCCCATGAAGTCTCTTCGAAGCTACGAGACAAAGGTCTTCGAGAGGGTGAACCCTCTCGTCAATTTCTCCATCTCCCGCTACGTGCTCGCCGTGGGCCTGTTCGTCGCGGTCTTTGCGTTCGGGATCGTCTCCATGATCGGCCTCGGCGTCGACCTGCTTCCCGCCGTGAACATCCCGGCCGTCGTCGTGCGCACGAGCTATCCCGGGGCCACCCCGGGCGTCGTGGACGAGCAGGTGACCCAGGTCATCGAGAACACCGTCTCCACGCTGGCGGGGATCACCGACATCAACTCCAACAGCTCCATCGGCGTGAGCCGGGTCGTCGTGACCTTCGACGCTTCCACGGACAAGAACAGCGACGCGAACCAGGTCGCCACGGTGGTCTCCACCGCCATGCGAAGCCTTCCCAGCGGCGTCAACCCGCCCACGATCCAGACCTTCGATCCGAACTCCGCGCCGATCCTTCAGTTCGGCATCTCCGGCGAAGGGGCGAACCTCGCCGACGTGAACGACTACGTGCAGAACACCCTCGCGCCGAACCTGCAGCGCGTAGACGGGGTGGCGAACGTCACGGTGGACGGCGCGCCCACCAAGCAGTTCCAGGTGCTCCTCAACCCCAACCGCCTGCGCTACTACTCGCTCACTCCCCAGCAGGTGGTGAGCGCCATCACGAGCTCGGCCTTCAACATGCCCATCGGGACCATCGTCAAGGACAAGAGCGCGCTCACGTTCTCCACGCAGAACACCCCGACGGACCTCGGGGCCATCGGCCGCACCCTGGTGGACGCCACCCGGGGAGTCGCGGTATCGGACGTGGGCAGCGTGCGCAGCATGCCCGCCGCCGGGAACTACGCGCGGGTGAACGGGCGGCCGCAGGTGCTGGTATCCATCCAGCGGACGACGGACTCCAACTCGGTGGCGGTGGCCGACCACGTGCGCACCCTTCTGGGCCGCACCGCCCTTCCCTCCGGCTACGTGCTCACCTACAGCAACGACACCACCGGGCCGGTGAAGGCGTCGGTGGAGGCCACGCAGCACGAGCTGGTGATCACCGCCATCGTCGTGGCGATCATCGTCCTGCTCTTCCTCGGGAAGCTGAACACGGCCATCTCGGTGATCCTCGCCATTCCCATCGCGCTCTCCGCGTCGCCCATCCTGTATTCCCTGTCGGGCTTCACCTTCAACCTGGTGTCCCTGCTCGCCCTGATCATCGCCATCGGCATCGTCGTGGACGACTCCATCGTCGTGGCCGAGAACGTGGAGCGATACCGCGCCATGGGCCACGGGCTGAAGGAATCCGTCCTGCGGGGCGCCAGCGAGGTATTCAGCGCGGTGGTCGCCGCCACGCTGTCCCTGCTCTCGGTGCTCCTGCCCGTCAGCTTCCTCGGCGGCTTCATCGGGCGATACCTCGCGCAGTTTTCCCTCGGCCTTGCGGCGGCCGTGGCCTTCTCCCTGCTGGAGGCCGTCCTGTTCCTGACGGTCCGCCTGGCGTACACGCCCGAGTCGAAGACCGGGGAGGCGGGGATTCTCCAGAGCCTGACCATGCTTCCCCAGTCCGTCCGCTGGGGACTGGCCGCCTGGCGCAAGCCCCTGGGCATCGTCCTCGGAGTCATCCTTCTCGTTGCCCTGGTGATCACCCGGCAGTTCCGCTTCCTGCCCATCCTCATCGCCTATCCCCTGATCCTGGGCATCCTGCACTACGCCGTGCGCCTGCTGCAGGCGATCGTCACCCCCCTGCACAACCTCACCGAGGCGGGGCTGGAATGGGTCCGCGACGCGTACACCCGGGGCCTTGGCAGGGTTTTCCGGTTCAGCGCGTGGGTCCTCGCCGGCGTCGTGGTGCTCCTCGCGGTGATCGCGGTACTTGTCGTGCCTCACATCCCGTTCAACTTCGTCCCCCAGACCGACTCGGGAACCCTGCAGGTGAGCGTCCGTTTCCCGGCCGGGACTCCCCTCGCGGTCACCAACCAGGCGGCGGGCCGCATCGAGGGCTTCCTCTTCCGGCAGCCCGAGGTGGACACCGTCCAGACCCTCGTCGGGGCGAGCTCCTCGGGGGTCGGGGGCATCTTCTCCGGGGGCAACTCTTCCTCCATCCTCGTGCAGCTCATCCCGATAGAGAAGCGCAAGCGGGTCTTCGACCTGGTCCCGATCTACCGGGCGCAGCTCGTCGCCCTGTTCAAGAACGAACCGTCCGCGGACGTGCACGTCAGCGCGGGGGGCGGCTTCGGGGGGTTCGGGTCCTCGCTGCAGCTGAGCCTCATATCTCCTGACATGAACACGCTGGGGGACCGCAACAACCGCATCATCCGGGAAGTGCAGTCCAACCCCTGGGTCGTGGACGTGACCTCCAGCCTCTCGGACACGTCGCTGGAGAACGATTTCGTCCCCGACCCCTCGCGCCTCAAGGGAACCGGCATCACCCCCGCGGCGATTGCCGGCGCCCTGCAGACCTACGCCTCGGGAACCCAGGCCTCCAACGTGGTCACCGGCGGCCTGAGCTATCCCATCCAGGTCCTGGCGGATCCCACGACACTCTCGGGCCAGCAGTCGCTGCTGAACCTCCCGATCTATTCCTCGGCGCTGCAGTCCACGCTGCAGATCGGGCAGCTTGGCTCGTTCTCCCTCAACGAGGCCCCGGTCAGCGTGAGCCGCTACAACCGCCAGTACACCGGCAGCCTCACGATCAACCTGAAGCCCGGCGCCCCGCCGGCGCTGCCCATGACGCAGCAGCTCACCGCGCAGCTCACCAACGCGAAGCTCCTGGGCAACGGGGTGGACCTGACCACCAACCAGCGGTTCAACCCCGCGGCGCTGGCGGCGCAGCTGGCCACCCAGGGCCCCCTGATCTTCCTGCTCGCCCTCTTCCTGGCCTACCTCGTGATGGCGGCGCAGTTCAATTCCTGGCGCTATCCCATCTACCTGCTGCTGCCCGTGCCCCTCGCGCTGATCGGGGCGCTCATCCTGGTCTACTTCCTCGGCGGCGGGCTGGACATCTTCGGCCTCATGGGGATGCTGATGCTCATCGGGCTTTCCGCGAAGAACGCCATCCTGTACCTGGACTTCGTCGTGGAGCGGCTGGGCAAGATGCCGTTCAAGGAGGCGCTCACCGAGGCGGCGAAGCTCCGTTTCCGGCCCATCGTCATGACCACGATGACGGTCCTCGTGATCAGCTTCCCCTTGATCTTCGGGAGCGGGCAGGGATCGGAGTTCGGGCAGCGCATGGGCGTCGTCATGTTCGGCGGGATCATGATGTCGGCGGTCCTCACGTTCTTCGTGGTCCCCGCGGCCTTCTACCTGTTCGAACGACGCCGCGTGGAGAAGATGGAGCAGGGGGGAATCGAAGAAGAGCGGCTGGCCATCGCCGCCGGGGAGTCCTAGACCCGCGCATGCACGACTACCACGTTCACACGCACTACTGCCGCCACGCTGCCGGCAGCCTCGAGGAATACGCGCGGGCCGCGCTGCGCCGGGGGCTTACCGAGATCTGCTTCACCCCGCACGTCCCCCTTCCGGTCTACCGGCCCGGGGCATTCGGGGGTCGGCTGCGAATGGATCCGCCCGAGTTCCCCCGGTTCCTGGACGAGCTGGAGCGGGTCCGCGGCCGGTTCCCCGGGCTCACCATCCTGGCCGGGGTGGAGGCCGACTACGTGGAGGGAACGGAGGAGTATCTCCAGGCCTTTCTTTCCCGGTGGCCCCTGGATCTCGTGCACATGTCGATTCACTTCGTGCGCAAGTGGCAGGACCCCTGGTGGGTATTCGAGCTCCCACCCGATCGGCCGGTCGCCGCGATCTACGACGATTACCTGGACGCGCTGGAGGCCGGCGTGCAAACCGGGCTGTTCGACTGCGTGGCGCATTTCGACCTGATCAAGCAGCCCGGCGCTCCGCTGTTGCGGACCCACCGGTCGCGGGTAGAGCAGATCATCTCGACCTGCCGTGACCGGGGCATGAGCGCAGAAATCAACGTCTCCGGCATCCGCAAGGCGATCGGCGAGCCGTACCCGAGCTGGGACATCGTGGACCGGATGGCGGCACTGGGCCTTCCGCTCGTTCCCGGCGCCGACGCGCACGAGCCCGAGCTCGTGGGGAAGGGACTGGAAACGCTCGCCGGCCCGCGGCTCGTGCGCTACCGAGGCCGACGGATCCAGGACGGCCTCGGGCCGGCGGCGGGCTTGCTGGCTGCAACCGAGGCGTGATATCCTGTGCCTGAGCCCCCGCGGGAGGCCGAAGTGCGAGCCGGGAGAATCATGTTCCTTCTCGTCCTGCCTCTCTCTCTCTTTCCAATGCGGGTCGTCGCGCAGTCCTCGTATCCCGAAACAGTCTCCGTGATGGAGGTCGTCCTGAAGGGTGAGCTCCTTGCCCGCGCGCGGTACGTGTCTTACGCGGCGAAGGCGCGCGAGGAGAACTACCCGCGCATCGCCGCGCTCGCCATTGCCCTCGCGGCGTCCGAAGACATCCATGGGCGCAATTTCCAGAAGGTGCTGCGGGATCTGGGATGCCGCCCGTCCATGGAAGTCCCGACCGTGGCCGTGGGAGACACCCGCGCCAACCTGCACAACGCCTCCAAGGCGGAGCTGGAGGAAATCGACACGCGGTATCCCCAGTACCTCGCGCGCATCCGTCCTGAGAACTACAGCGAGGCCATCGCCGCGCTGACGTGCGCCTGGAAGGCCGAAAGCCAGCACCGCGACCTGATCTCGGAGCTCTTCCAGGGCTCGGGCGTGCTGTTCGGCCTCCTCGCCCGGACCATCGAGGGAACGCCGGTGGAGTACTTCGTGTGCGACAACTGCGGATCCACGCTGCCCGAGCTGCCCCGGGACGCCTGTCCGGTCTGCGCCGGGCCCGTTTCGCGGTACTTCCGGGTGGATACCGGGACGTGACCCGGCCCGCCGCACCCTCCCGGTACCGCACGTGATCGATTTCTCCTTCACCTCCCTTCCCCTCGTGCCGTTCCTCCCGCGCATTTCGCGGGAGCTGGAAGTCGCGCGCGTTCTCGCGCTCACGGCCGAGCCCGGCGCGGGCAAGTCGACCCTCGTGCCGCCCTTTCTCATGGATGAGCCCTGGCTCGGCGGACGCTCCATCCTCATGCTCGAGCCGCGGCGTCTCGCCGCGGTGGCGGTGGCGTCCCGCATCGCGGAGCTCCTTGGAGAGCCGGTGGGCAGGAGGGCGGGCTGGCGCGTGCGCACCTCCACGCGCGTGAGCCGGGAGACGAGGATCGAGGTCGTGACCGAGGCCCTGCTCACGCGCCGGATCCAGGAGGACCCCCTGCTGCAGGGAGTGGGGCTGGTGATCTTCGACGAGTTCCACGAGCGCTCGATCCACGCGGACCTTGCCCTCGCCCTGGCCCTGGAAGTGCGGCGGGCGCGTCGGGACCTCGCGCTGCTCGTGATGTCCGCCACCCTGGATACCGGCGGCGTGTCGGCTTTGCTCGGCGAAGGTCCGGGAAGCCCGGCCCCCTCTCTGCACTGCCCGGGCACGCTGCACCCCGTGCCGGTGGAGCATCGACCTGTGCGCACGCCCCAGAGGTGGGAAGAGGAGTTCGCAGACGGCGTGGCCCGGCTGTTCGACGAAACCGAGGGCGGCATCCTCGCCTTCCTGCCCGGCGCGGCGGAGATTCGACGTGTCGGCAGCCGGCTTGCCGCGGCCGTGGGCCCGCGGGCGGAGGTGCTTCCCCTGCACGGGACGATGCGCCTGGAGGACCAGCGGCGCGTCATCCTGCCCCCCGAGCCTGGAGGGCGCCGGCGCCTGGTCCTGGCGACCTCGATCGCGGAGACCAGCCTCACCGTTCCCGGGATCTCGACCGTCGCGGACTCCGGCTGGGCCCGGCTCACGCGGTTCCATCCCGCCACCGGGCTGGACCGCCTGGTGACGGAAAAGGTGAGCGCATCTTCCGCGGAGCAGCGCCGGGGCCGGGCCGGCCGACTGGGCCCCGGGCGGTGCGTGAGGTTCTGGCCGGAATCGGAGAGGCTCCTCGAGCGGAACGACCCCGAGATCCTGCGCTCCGACCTCTCGGGGTTGGTGCTCGAGTGCGCCCTGTGGGGGGCCGCGGAAAGCGGCGCGCTCGCCTGGATGGATCCGCCGCCGCCCGCCGCATGGTCGCAGGCCCGGGACATCCTCGTCATGCTCGGGCTCATCGACCATGCCGGCCCCACTCCCCTGGGCAGGACGGCGGCCGGCCTCGGGCTGCCGCCCCGTCTCGCGGTGCTCGCGGCCCGCGGTGCCGCGTCCGGGCAGCGGGCGCTCGCGGCGGCGAGCGCCGCGCTCCTGCAGGAGCGGGACGGCTCCGAGATCGTCCGGGATCCCGACTTCCGGCTTCGGCTGGAGATGCTGCGGGCCGGAACGGGCGGCGCAGCTTCCTGGCGCGGCGCGGTGCAGGCGGAAATGTCCCGCATCCTCCGACGCCTGCCCCCCGGTCCTGCCGCGGCGCGGGGGTGGTCCGAAGCGCAGGAGGCGCGGGTCGGCGCGCTCCTGGCAGGCGCTTTTCCCGACCGCCTGGCGCGCAGGGAACCGGACGGCTCCTACCGGCTGGTGACGGGGCGGGTTGCCGGGTTCTCCTCCGGGCGGCACACCGTTCCCACCCGGGCTGCCGGGCCGTGGATCGTCGCTCTGGACGCCGATCCCGGGGAAACTACGGGCATCATCCGCCTGGCCGCGCCCGTGGCGAGCGAGGAGGCGCAGCAGGCGCTCGCGTTCGCCGCGGTGGAATCCGCCGAGATACGGTGGGAAGGACTCGTGCCCCGGGGGATGCGGGTGCGCCGGGCCGGCCGGCTCGTGCTGACCGAACGGCCCGAGCGCCCGGGGCCGGAGGAGATCCTGGCGTCATTCCGGGAAGCGCTCGTGCAATCGGGGCTCGGGATCCTGCCGTGGAACCGCGGGTCCCTGCGGCTGCTCGCCCGCATGAGGTTCTACGCCCGCGCGCGCGGCAAGACGCCCGAGGACTTCTCGGAGGAGGGACTGGCAGCGCGCGCCGCGGAATGGCTCTTCCCGCACCTGAAGCTCACGGGCTGGCAGGTGCTCTCTGCCGCAGGCCTTCTCTCCTCCCTTTCCTCCCTTGCCGCAGGGCTGGGCGGGCGGTTTGCCCAGGACGTGCCGGAGACGTTGACCCTTCCGACCGGGGGCAAGCGCGAGATCGACTACGAAAGCGGGGAGCCGGCGGTGGAGGCTCGCATCCAGGAGGTGTTCGGACTGGCGGGGAGCCCGAGAATCTGCGGAGTGCCGGTCACGTTCCGGCTTCTATCCCCGGCGCACCGCCCCCTCCAGGTGACCCGGGATCTCGAGAGCTTCTGGAGTGTCACGTACTCCGAGGTGCGAAAGGAGATGCGCGGCCGGTATCCCAAGCACTACTGGCCGGAAGACCCGCGGACCGCCGAGGCAACGTCAAGGACGCGTCGCCCGAAGGGCGATAAATAGCATCGCCGCTGTCCGTTGCGGACGCGCCCGTCGCGGGGACAAATCATGCACGAAGCGAAGCGCGGAGACCGAAAGGCCATCCGCACGAGCGCGCCGGCCGAAGAGCGGCAGCGGCAGGGAGCCAGACGGAGGCAGGCGTGCCCGTGCGGCGGACGGTCCTACCTGCGGCCTTTCTTCTTTCCGCCGGCCTTCTTTTTGGCGGCCGGGCGTTTTGCAGCCTTCTTCTTTGGCGCGGTTCGCTTCTGCGCCGCCGGCCGCTTCTTCGCGGCTCGCTTCCTGGCGACGGGGCGCCTCTTCGCGCCGGCCTTCTTCTTGGCGGCCGGGCGCCTCTTTGCCGAGGCCTTCCGAGCGGCCTTTTTCGCGGGCTTCCTCGCGGCTGCCTTCTTTTTCGGCGCAGCCTTCTTCCTGGCGGCTTTCTTTGCCGCCTTCTTCGCTGGCGCCTTCTTCGCCGGTGCCTTCTTCGGGGCCGGCTTCTGCACGGTCGGCGCAGCTGCTGGCGGCCGGCTGACCGGCGCCGCGGGGGCCGGCGAGGGCATGGATGGGGTGACGGGCTGAGGCTGCACCGTGGGCGGAGCCTGCGGCGGAGCACTCACGGGGCGGGGGGGCTCGCCGAGCCGCTCGTAGCTGCCCGAAACCTTGGTAACCTCCGGGTTGGACATGGGGTGCATCCTCCCGAAGAGGTCGTCGTGCTTGGCAAACCCGAGGCCGCGCGCGACCTTGAGAGCTTCGGAATCCACGTCCGCTTCGGTCGCGCCCATGATGTTCTCCCTGACCACGAACTCGGAGAAGAATGGACATCCGGGCTCCCGGCACCTGACCTTGAAAACCGCTTCCTTGAGCCTGACCGACATGACATTCCTCCTACGTGAAGATGTCTTCCCACTATTATACGCGAGAGGGGCATACATTTCACGCGATCTTTTCGGTTTCCGTCCAGGGCAAAAACGACCGTGCGGCCGCCCTTTGACCCCTGCTCAGGTTCGCGGCAGGCTCAATCCACGCTCTCCAAGACGCCGCACGAAGCGTTCGCCGGCCCTTTTCCCTCCCAGGATCATCCCGAAGTGCATCGGGATGCACACGGCGGCCTCCAGTACGCCTGCGGCCCGTTGCGCCGCTGCGCCGTCCATGCCGAACATCCCCCCAACGGGAAGAAGGGCGATGTCAGGACGCAGGCCGTTCATCTCAGGGATCACGTCGGTGTCCCCCGCATGGTAGACCCGGACCCCTTCCACTTCGACGACGTAGCCCAGCCACTTCCTTGCCGAGGGGTGGAAACGGCTGCGAACGTTGTAGGCGGGCACCGCGGTGATCGACGCTCCGCCGATCCGGACAGTCTCCCCGGCGGCGATGGCATTCCACCCCGGCTCCGCGCAGGAGCGCGGAAGGACCAGCTGCGTGCTTCCGGTCCGAAGTCCCTCGATGGCCCTGCGGTCCAGGTGATCCCCGTGGGGATGGGTAACCAGGATCAGGTCGGCCGGCCCCTCCGTGGAGGGAACGCGGTACGGGTCCAGGAAGATCGACTGGCCGGCCTCCGTTCGAAGCCGAAACGCGGACTGGCCGTACCAGCGCAAGTGGGAAGCTGCCCATATCTTCAGGCCCGCGGGTGATTTGTCCATGTGGGCTCCTCCGGTTGATATTCCATTGCACGCGCCCGGGAAGTCAAATTCGGCGTCCCGGGCCACCCTGGATCTCGTGCATATTTATGCGCCGGATGTATTGACTCTCACTTCGCGGGTATGCGATAAGAACGGAACCAACTATGGGCAGGAACATGGCGAACGCCTTTGACTCCATGGATCCACGTCGGCGGATGCAGCGCGAAGGGCTGTACGACCCGTTCTTCGAGCACGACAGCTGCGGCGTGGGCTTCGTGGTGAACGTGGACGGCCGGCGCACGCACCAGATCGTGCTCAACGGCATCACGATACTGAAGAACCTCGTGCACCGCGGCGCGGTCGGCGGCGATTCCCGGACCGGGGACGGGGCGGGCATGCTCGTTCAGGTGCCCCACCGCTTCTTCGAGCGCGAAGCGGAGCGTCTCGGCTTCCGCCTCCCTGGGGAAGGCCTGTACGGGGTGGCCATGCTGTTCCTCCCGCGGGACGAGGAGAAGCGCTCGCGGGCCCGCGAGCTCGTGGAGGACGCGGTGACCGCGGGGGAGGGGACGATTCTCGGCTGGCGCGAGGTCCCCATCTACCCCGACACCCTGGGGGAGCTCGCTCTCGCTTCCATGCCCCACATTTCCCAGGTCTTCGTCTCCTTCGAGGAGATCACCGGCGACGGACTGGAGCGCCGGCTGTACGTCACGCGAAAAGTCATTGAATCCATGGCCGCCGCCGGCGGGTTCACCATGGAGGAGCTGTACGTCAACTCGTTCTCCAGCCGTACCATCGTGTACAAGGGGATGTTCGTCGCCCCCCAGCTCGAGAGCTTCTACCCCGACCTGCGCGAGCCGGACTTCGAGAGCGCGCTCGCGGTGATCCACCAGCGGTACAGCACGAACACCTTCCCGTCCTGGCCCCTGGCCCAGCCCTTCCGGTTCATCGCCCACAACGGGGAGATCAACACCCTGCGCGGCAACATCAACAAGATGAACGCGCGCGAGCTCACGATGTCCTCGCCGCTGTTCGGCGCGGACATCACCAAGCTCACCCCGGTGATCCAGGCCGGGCAGAGCGATTCGGGCATCTTCGACAACGTGCTGGAGCTCCTGGTCACCGGCGGGAGGTCTCTCGAGCACGCGCTCATGATGATGGTGCCCGAGGCCTTCGGCTCGCACTACCACATGAGCGAGGACAAGCGGGCATTCTACGAGTACCACGCCGCCATCATGGAGCCGTGGGACGGCCCGGCCGCGGTCTCGTTTTCCGACGGCATCAAGGTCGGCTCCATCCTGGACCGAAACGGCCTGCGCCCCGCCCGCTGGGTCGTCACCCGCAGCGGCCTCGTGGTGCTCGCCTCCGAGGTCGGCGTGCTCCCCATCCCCCCCGAGGACGTGCTGCAGAAGGGGCGCCTCGCGCCGGGGAAGATGTTCCTGGTGGACACCGCGGAGAAGCGGATCATCTACGACCACGAGGTGAAGGCCGCCGTCTCCCGGCGCAAGCCCTACCGGCGCTGGCTGGAGGCCAACCGCATCGAGCTGAAGGGCCTGTTCCAGGTCTCGGGTCCCGTTCGCGCGGACCGTGCCGCACTGCGGGAGAAGCAGTGGGTATTCGGCTACTCGATGGAAGACATCGACATGGTGATCACCCCCATGGTGGAGAACTCCCAGGAGCCCATCAGCTCCATGGGCAACGACCAGAGCCTGGCCGTGCTCTCCGACCGGCCCCAGCTGCTGTACACGTACTTCAAGCAGCTCTTCGCCCAGGTGACCAATCCGCCCATCGACCCCTACCGGGAGAACCTCGTCATGTCCCTGATGAGCTACGTGGGACGGGAGAAGAACCTCCTGGAGGAGACCCCCGAGCACGTGCGGCAGGTGAAGCTGCCGCACCCCATCCTCTCCAACGACGATATTGCCAAGCTCGCAAACCTGGACGTGGGCGGCTACCGCTCCTGCGTCATCCCCATGACGTTCGCCGCCTCCGAGGGGCAGAAAGGCCTGGAAAAGGCCCTGGAGGGTCTGTTCGTGGAGGCGGAGTCCCGGGTGGACGCCGGCTACACCATGCTCATCCTCACTGACCACGAGGTGAGTCCCGAGCGGGCGCCGATCCCCGCTCTGCTGGCCACCGCGGCGCTGCATCACCACCTCACCCGCGTGAAGAAGCGCCACCTGACCGCGCTCGTCATCGAGACGGGGGAGGCGCGCGAGGTGCACCACTTCGCCACCCTCATGGGGTTCGGCGCGAGCGCCATCAACCCCTACCTCGCCATCGAGACCATCGCGGACCTGAAGGCGCGCGGGCGCCTGCCTGCTTCTCTCACCCTGGAGACGGCCATCGAGCACTACATCACCTCGCTGAAGAAGGGCCTCCTGAAGGTCATGTCCAAGATGGGAGTATCGACGATACGCAGCTACAAGAGCGCCCAGATCTTCGAGGCCGTGGGCCTGGCGGACGACTTCGTGCAGAAGTACTTCCGCGGCACCCCCTCGCGGATCGGCGGTGTGGGCGTCGAGGACATCGCGCGCGAGGTGCTCCAGCGGCACTCCGCCGCCTACTCCCGCACGGCGGAGGAACGCGAGGCCGTCGATTCCGGCGGGGCCATCCACTGGCGCAGCTTCTCGGAAGGCCATCGGCTCTCCCCGCAGGCCATCGGGCTCCTGCAGCGCGCCGTGCGCGAGAACGACTACTCGGTGTACAAGCAGTACGCCGCGGCGATCAATGACGAGAGCAAGAGCCTCTGTACGCTTCGCGGCCTGTTCGGCTTCACCCGGCGCGACCCGGTGCCACTGGACGAGGTGGAAGCGGTGGAGTCCATCGTGAAGCGTTTCGTGACCTCCGCCATGTCCTTCGGCTCCATCAGCAAGGAGGCGCACGAGACGCTGGCCATCGCCATGAACCGTCTCGGGGCCGCGAGCAACTCGGGAGAGGGCGGGGAGGACGAGGCCCGCTATACCCCGCTTCCCAACGGAGACTCCGCGCGCAGCGCCATCAAGCAGGTGGCCTCCGCCCGGTTCGGCGTGACTTCCCACTACCTGGTCAACTCCCGGGAGCTGCAGATCAAGATGGCGCAGGGCGCCAAGCCCGGCGAGGGCGGACAGCTCGCCGGCCTGAAGGTGGACCTCGCCATCGCCAAGGTCCGGCATTCCACGCCCGGGGTCACCCTGATCTCACCGCCTCCCCATCATGATATCTACTCGATCGAGGACCTCGCGCAGCTCATCTACGACCTGAAGTGCGCGAACCCCGATGCGCGGGTGTCCGTGAAGCTGGTGGCGGAAGTGGGCGTGGGAACGGTGGCCGCCGGCGTGGCCAAGGGCAAGGCGGACATGGTCCTGATCGCCGGGCACGACGGGGGCACGGGCAACTCGCCGATCTCTTCCATCAAGCACGCGGGCATCCCGTGGGAGATCGGCGTGGCCGACACCCAGCAGACGCTCGTGATGAACCGTCTGCGGGACCGCATCCGGGTGCAGGCGGACGGGCAGATGCGCACGGGACGCGACATCGTGATCGCCGCGTTGCTGGGCGCGGAGGAGTACGGGTTCGGCACCATTTCCCTGGTGACCATCGGCTGCATCATGATGCGCAAGTGCCACATCAACACCTGCCCGGTGGGCGTGGCCACCCAGGATCCGCGCCTTCGCGCCCGGTTCACCGGCAAGCCCGAGCACGTGGTGAACTTCATGCGGTTCGTTGCGCAGGACGCGCGGGAGACCATGGCCTCCCTCGGGTTCCGCACGTTCGACGAGATGGTCGGGCACGTGGAAGTGCTGGAGACACGGGCCGCGGTGGACCACTGGAAGGCCCAGGGGCTGGATTTCTCCCGCATCCTCGCGCGGCCCGAGGTGCCGCCCGGCACCTCCCTCCGCTGCACGACGAAGCAGACCCACGACACCACCCTCTCCCTGGACAAGGAGCTGATCCTCAAGAGCCACCCGGCGCTGGAAACCGGGGAGAAGGTCCGCCTGTTCATGCAGATCCGCAACTGCCACCGCGCGGTGGGCGCGACCCTGTCCGCCGAGGTCTCGAAGCGCTTCGGGGCCAAGGGCCTCCCGGCGGATACGATCAACGTCAGCTTCACCGGTTCCGCGGGGCAGAGCTTCGGTGCGTTCCTGGCGCCGGGCATCACGTTCGAGATCGAGGGGGATGCGAACGACTACTTCGCCAAGGGGCTCTCGGGAGGGAAGATCATCGTCTATCCCCCTAGGGCATCCACGTTCCGCGCCCGGGACAACATCATCTCGGGAAACGTGAACCTCTTTGGCGCCACCGGGGGCGAGGCGTACATCAACGGCATGGCCGGCGAGCGTTTCGCCGTGCGCAACTCGGGGGCGGTCGCGGTGGTGGAGGGCCTGGGAGACCACGGGTGCGAGTACATGACCGGCGGCCTCGTGGTGGTGCTGGGCAGGACCGGCGTGAACTTCGCCGCGGGGATGAGCGGCGGCATCGCCTACGTGCTGGACGAGGACCAGCTCTTCGACACCCGGTGCAACCTCGAGATGGTGGACGTCGAGCCCGTGATCGCCGCGCAGGATCGACGGACGCTCAAGGAGCTCGTGGAACGCCACGTGATGTACACCCGCAGCGAGCACGCCACCCGGCTCCTCAGGGACTGGGACGAGATCCTCCCCCGGTTCGTGAAGGTGATGCCCATCGACTACCGCAAGGCGCTGGAGCGGATGGCCCGCGAGCAGACCCGGGAGACCGAGGTGGTCAACGTCACCGAAGAGGTGTACCGCTGATGGGGCACCCGACCGGCTTCATCGACCATCCCCGCGTGAGCTCGCACTACCTGCCCGTGGACGAGCGGGTGAAGACGTGGAAGGAGTTCACCATTCCCGTGGCGGACGCGGAGCTCTCGCGGCAGGGCTCCCGGTGCATGGACTGCGGCATCCCCTTCTGCCATTCCACCGGGTGCCCGGTCTACAACCTCATCCCCGAGTGGAACGACCTTGTCTACCGCGGTGATTGGAAAGAGGCCCTCCGGCGCCTCGAGATGACGAACAACCTGCCCGAGGTGACCGGCCGGGTCTGCCCCGCGCCCTGCGAAGCCTCGTGCACGCTGTCCATCAATACCAGCCCCGTCACGATCAAGCAGATCGAGCTGGCCATCGCGGAGCGGGGGTTCTCCGAGGGGTGGGTCGTGCCGCGGCCGCCGTCGAAGCTCACCGGCCGCCGGGTGGCGGTCATCGGCAGCGGGCCCGCGGGCCTCGCGGCGGCGCAGCAGCTGCGCAGGGCGGGCCACGAGGTCACCGTGTTCGAGAAGTCGCCAAAGGTCGGCGGCCTGCTGCGCTACGGGATCCCGGACTTCAAGCTGGAGAAGCACGTGCTGGACCGGCGCGTGGCGCAGATGGAAGCCGAGGGGGTGCGCTTCGAGTGCGGGGTGGTGATCGGGGAGGACATCTCCGCACGCTACCTGCAGGGAAGCTTCGACGTGATCCTCCTCACCATGGGCGCGGGGCACCCCCGCGACCTCGTGGTCCCGGGGCGCGAGCTGGACGGGATCCACTATGCCATGGATTTCCTCACGCGCTCCAACAAGGTCCAGGCGGGGGAGCTCGGGGCGGACAAGCTCATCTCGGCGAAGGACAGGATCGTACTGGTCATCGGCGGAGGCGACACGGGGTCGGACTGCGTGGGAACCGCCACCCGCATGGGCGCCCGGGAAGTGCACCAGTTCGAGATCATGCCGAAGCCCCCCGAGTGGAAAGAGGCGTGGAACCCGAGCTGGCCGTGGTGGCCGAGTATCCTGCGCACTTCCAGCTCCCAGGAGGAGGGCTGCGCCCGCGACTGGTCGGTGACGACGCTGAAGTTCACCGGCGAGAACGGCCGGGTTTCCAGGGGAAGCTTCGCCCGGGTGCAATGGAAGAAGGGGGACAATGGCTCCCTGAAGATGGAGCAGGTGCCCGGCTCCGAGTTCTGCCGCCCGGTGGATCTCGCGCTCCTCGCCATGGGGTTCGTCCACGTCGAGCACGGCAAGATCATCCAGGAGCTCGGCGTGGAGTACGACCCGCGCGGCAGCATCCGATGCAACCCCGACTACTCCACCTCCGCCAAGGGGGTCTTCGCCGCCGGAGATGCCAACACGGGCGCATCGCTCGTGGTGCGGGCCATCTTCCATGGCCGGGAGGCCGCCCGGCACATCGACGAGTACCTGAAGGGCTGAGGGTGTCGGTCAGGGAAGAAGCTGCCGGGAGCGTGGTCTCTTGCGGTCGCCCTCGCTACGGAACGTCGGGATCGCGCATTACTTCTTTGCGGCGTTCAGCAGCTCAGCGAACTTCTTCATGTTCACGTAGCTGATGCGCCAGTCCCCGTACTCGAAGATCCACGTCAACTCGATCTTCGTGTTCCGGGAGCTGGCGTCCTTGACGATGAAGTTCGTGCGGATTTCTTTGTCCTGGCCGATCTTCTCCTCGTCCGCGGCGTTGATCTCCTTGAACTCCAGGGAGCTGAGATCGTTCTTGCTCCTCAGAAGCATCTCGGCAAGAAGCACATCGTAGATCGACCGCCGCATGGTCTCGATCGGCTCCTGGAGGAACTCTTTCCAGGCGTCGTCCTTCTCCTTGGAAGTGCGCAGGGTGGTTACTTCCGCGTTGTAGCAGGCGAACCCGAGGTTGCCCACGAACGCATAGGAGATGAACTTCATCAGACG
>Ga0153915_10001556_pt1 | contig 21024 bp, 17 predicted proteins | sample Opewatmetagenome_2_FD_107003 | JGI IMG/M metagenome (GOLD analysis project Ga0153915, IMG submission 107003) | Freshwater wetland microbial communities from Ohio, USA - Open water 3 Core 3 Depth 3 metaG | ecosystem: Environmental > Aquatic > Freshwater > Wetlands | place: USA: Ohio, Lake Erie...
CGCTGCGCGGGCAGGCTGTCGATGGACGGGAATGAAAATCCGAGACGCTGCCCTAGATTGGACAGATACTTCCCGTGCCGCAAGCCCTGCACCAGCCAGTAAGGTGCGAGCAAAAGGGCCGCGAGACCCATCAAAAAGCTATAAATGAAATACACTAAGCGTGGCTCCGGTCTGTCCGCGCGCCGCCGGTCGCAGGTGGCACGCTGCGCAGGGCAACCCTGCGTATCCCCCAGGAATCGAAGGCGTCAAGATGAGAAAAGTCTATTATAACCCGATGCGAAAACTAACCCTCTTGCTTCCCTTTCTTGCCGCCTCGGTGCTGGCGGCCCAGCCGCGAACCGCCCAGCAAACGACATCCCTCAAGACCACATCGCTAGAATCGCACGAGGGCATGACCATCAGCGCACGGCCCTGGACCGACCCGGCTTTGTACAAGGAAAAGTTTCACAAGAAATCTCCGTTCGCGGCGGGCATTGTTGCTTTGCAAGTCGCCTTTCGAAATGACTCGGACGATAGCATGAAGATCAACCTGGAACGAATTCGCCTGAACATCGCGATCTCGGAAGAAGATCGTCAGGCGCTCTACCCGCTGTCAGCAGAAGAAGCCGCCGACGTGATCACCAACCCCGGAGCAAAGAACGTGACCCGCAGAAAGCTTCCCATCCCCATTGGTGGGCCGAAAGTCGGGCGGGATAAAAAATGGACCGAGGTCGAGCAGGAGATGCGCGAGGCGGGCGTACAGGCCAGCGTCGTTGCCCCTCACAGCACGGTGCAGGGGCTGCTTTATTTCGACCTGCGAAGCCAATTCGAGCTCCTGAATACGGCTCACTTGTACGTACCCGAAGTCATCGCCATCGAAAAAAACCGCGGCCTGATGTACTTCGAAATTGACCTTGGGCGGACTGCAGAGCGCTGATCCATTCTTCTCGCGGAAATTAGAAGGCCGCACTCTATTCATTCGAACGCAAGGCAAATCGCGCCAGTTTGCGCGCTGCGATTCGGTCGGCTACCATGACATGTGCATACTTTTTCCCAACACCGCGGACAAATGCTGACTCTCCTTGACGAATTGAATCCGGAACAACGGCTTGCGGTTGAAACGATCGAAGGCCCGGTGCTGATCCTGGCCGGCGCCGGGACGGGCAAGACGCGCGCCATCACCTACCGCATGGCGAACCTAATCGCCAACGGAGTGCCCGCGGAAGCCGTCCTCGCCGTGACGTTCACCAATAAAGCCGCGGAGGAGATGCGCAATCGCGTCTCGGACCTTTTGTTGCGCGCCGGAGTCCCCCCGGCGCAGCCCTGGCTTTCCACGTTTCACTCGCTGTGTGCCAGGCTTTTGCGGCGCGAAGCAGCCGCCGCAGGCCTGCCGCGGGACTTCGCCATCTACGACGACGATGACCAGCTCGCCGCCGTGAAGCTGGCGATGACCAAGCTGCGGATCGAAGATGACAGCCTGACGCCGCGAAACGTATTGAGCCGGATCAGCTACGCAAAGAATCACGGCCAGGCGCCGGAGCAGGTCCGCGCGGAATCATTTGACGAAAACGGGCGTCGCACGGCGGATATTTTCGCCGCGTACGAAAAGCTGCTGCACGCCAGCAAGGCCCTCGATTTCGACGATCTCCTGCTCCGTTCAGCGCGCTTGCTGCGGGAATCCGCGGCGACGCGGGAGAAGTGGCAGAGCCGTTTCTGGCACATCCACGTTGACGAATACCAGGACACCAACCGCGTGCAATATGAGCTGATGCGCCTGCTCACCGGGCCGCAGCAAAACGTCTGTGTCGTGGGAGACGAGGATCAGTCGATTTATCGCTGGCGTGGCGCGGACGTATCCATTCTCCTCAGTTTCTCCCGCGATTTTCCCTCGGCACGAGTCATTAAGCTGGAGCGCAACTATCGTTCCACGCAAAATATTCTCGATGCCGCAGGAGCGGTGGTCGCAAACAACCCGGACCGGCTCGGCAAGTCCCTGAGCGCGGAGAAATCGGGGGGAACGAATCTCAGATATTTCGAAGCGCGGGATGCGCAAGCCGAAGCGGAATACGTCGCGGGCGAGCTAGAGCGGATCCTCAGCGACGATTCGGACCAGACCTGCGCGGTCGAATATCGCACCAATTTCCAGTCGCGGGCCTTCGAAGAAGTGTTCCGGCGGCGTGGTTTGCGCTACAAACTAGTTGGCGGATTCAGTTTTTATAACCGCGCGGAAGTGAAGGATGCGCTGGCTTACGTGCGCTTGTCCATGCACCCTGAAGATGATGTTTCGCTGCTTCGCGTATTGAACGTGCCCCCGCGCGGCATCGGTAAGACTACCTTGGACGCGCTCCGCGAAACTGCAAGAATCGATGAAACGCCTTTGTGGGCCGCCATTGAAAAGTTTGTCTCCGGAGCGGCGCCGGGCCGCGCAATCACGCCGTTGCGGGCATTTCTCGAGCTCATTCACAAACTCCAGGAAGCCCTCGCCACCAAAGAGCCCGCGGAATTCCTGCGCACCGTTCTTGAGGAATCCGGTTACCTGGACATGCTCAAGGACCGCAACACTCCGGAAGATGTCACGCGGTTGGAAAACCTCGAGGAGCTTACGCGCGCGGTCGCCGAAAGCATGGAGGCAGGCGAGACTTTTGCGGATTTCCTCGATGCCGCGGCACTCGTGAGCGACGCCGATCAATATGAAGGAAAGCCCGGCGTGACTCTGATCACTCTGCACAGCACAAAGGGACTCGAATTCGATCACGTTTTCCTGACCGGCATGGAAGACGGAATCTGCCCGCACAGCCGCTCCATCGCTGAAGAAAAAGGGATCGAAGAAGAGCGCCGCCTCGTTTACGTGGGGATGACCCGCGCAAGGCAGTCGCTCACGCTGACGCGCGCGGTGTACCGCCGCATTTTCGGCAACGAACAGCAACTGCGCGCTTCGCTGCCGTCCCGATTCCTGGCGGAGATTCCCAGCGAGCTTGTTGACACCGTCCGCGGATCGATGGCGGAGATTGGGGAGACCCGTCGCTACGAGCCTGATCCCGAGTATTCCTACTCCCCGCAAGAGTTTTTGCGCCGCGCACGCGGTGGAGCGAAGCAGACAGAAACGGCTCCGCGGCGCCAGGCGGCCCAGACTTCATTCGGCCGTCCCGCTGCAAAGCGCGGCGGCGATTCGAATCCTATGCTCGGACGCAAAGTTCGTCACCCCAGCTACGGCGTGGGGACGATCGTGGGAGTCGAGGGGGACGACGAAGACCGCCGCGTTTCCGTGAGCTTTCCCGGTCGCGGCACAAAAAAATTCATCGAGCGGTACGCGCAACTCGAACAAGCATGAGCGGCAGAAAATCACGATTTGCAAATGGCGGCTCTACAGGTTGCGCAGCGCGCCATCTCGGGGTACATTGAGGCTCGCATTCATTCCTCAAAACCGCATCGGGTGACTGAATTCCGCCGGTTTTCCCGGCTGCGATCGGAGAGCATGGGTGGGATCACAACTCTTCCGCTGCAAGAGTATCGACCAACTGCTGTCCGATTCGGAAAATGCTGAAGTCCGATTAAAAAAGTCCCTCGGATGGTTGAGCCTGACGTCGCTCGGCATCGGCGCAGTCATCGGCTCCGGCATCTTTACCATCATCGGCACGGCAATTGCCGGACAAAAGTTTCAAGCCTCCTCGATTCTGAATGCTCCGCTCCTCGAATACCTCATTCACCATTCGGCATCGTTTGGACGCCCAGGCGCGGGGCCGGCGATCGCTCTCTCCTTTATCCTGGTCGCTATCGCCTGTGGATTCGCATCGGTGTGCTACGCCGAGCTCGCCGCCATGATTCCTATTGCGGGCAGCGCGTACACCTACACCTACGCCACAATGGGAGAACTCATCGCCTGGATTATCGGGTGGGACCTGATCCTGGAATACGCTGTCAGCAACATGGCCGTGAGCGTCGGGTTTTCACAGCACATGGTCAACTTGTTGGACTGGTTCGGCGTGCATCCGAATCCCCGCTGGATTTCGCCCGCCTACCTTCCAAGCGGACTTTCCGACCTGCAGGGAAACACGCTGTACGACGCGGGCTGGCATTTTGGTTTTAACTGGCCCGCTTTCATCATCGTGATGCTGCTGACGGTTATACTGGTGCGCGGCATCAAAGAGTCAGCGCGAACCAACAACATCATGGTGCTGCTGAAAATAATCGCCATTCTCGTGTTCGTAACTTTTGCGTCCAGACTTATCCATCCCGCGAACTATCATCCCTTCGCGCCGAACGGCTGGCCCGGAATTCTGACTGGCGGGTCGATCGTATTTTTCACCTACATTGGATTCGATTCGGTCTCCACCGCGGCCGAGGAATGTAAGAACCCACAACGTGACTTGCCGATTGGCATTATCGCAACGCTCGTCATCTGTACGCTGCTCTATATAGCAGTGGTTGTGGTGCTCACGGGACTGGTTAAGTGGGACACTTTGGTGGACGACGCCGCCCCAGTCGTCAACACGCTCAAGAAACTCCATTTCACGGGCGTTCGCCTGGTCGTTCTCGTCGGCGCATTGATGGGCATGATCTCTTCCCTGCTGGTCTTCCAGCTCGGACAAGCCCGCGTGTGGTTTGCCATGTCGCGCGACGGCCTGTTCCCGAGAATTTTTGGGCGTGTGCATCCGCGCTTTCAGACGCCGGATTTTTCAACGTGGATGGCTGGATTCGTAGTCGGTATTCCAGCAGGCTTGCTTGACATCGGAACGCTGGCCGATCTCTCGAATATAGGCACGCTGTTCGCGTTCGCCTTGGTGGCGGCAGGGGTACTTATACTTCGCTATCGGGAGCCGGGCCGGCCGCGAGCATTCCGTGCCCCGGGCGGACCGCTGGCGCCCATCGCCACGATTTCCACATGCCTCTTGTTGATGGCTGGCCTTCCGATCATGAATTGGATCCGCTTCTTTGTCTGGATGATCCTGGGCCTCATGCTTTATTATTTTTATGGCCGGAAGCATAGCACACTGAGAGCAGCGAATCGCGCGTAAGAGGAATCGCAGAATGCAGGGTCTGACTTTTCAGCATACGGGGAGGCGCGCAGTCGTCGCGCTCGCTTGCCTTGTGCTCTTACTTTCTTTTCCGCAGAATTCGCACGCCTGGGGCAGGAACGGGCAGAGGCTGGTCGTCAACAAAGCCATCGACACGCTGGAAACACTTCCGCCGGAGTTCCGCGGGTTCTTCGAATCAAACCGCGGGTTGTTGGTGCAACATGTGACCGATCCGCTCGATGCGATCACCAAGACTCCCGCGGAGCGGCATAATCATTTCATCCTCCTCGACAAGTACGGACGCTTCCCGTTTGAGCTGCTGCCCCGCAATTACAAAGCCGCGGTCACCAAATTTGGCAAGACCAAGCTGGATGCCAACGGCCTTCTTCCCTGGCAGATCGGCGTCTACAGCGAAAAGCTGACCGAAGCATTCAAGGCCGGGAAATGGGATGAGGCGAGACTGGACGCTGCCATTCTCGCGAATTACGTCGCGGAAGCGCACGATCCTTTCAACACCACCGATAATTCGGATGGACGCCTCAGCGGCCAGCCCGGTGTCAACGAGCGCTTCGATACCACGCTCATCGACCGCTACTCCTCGTTTTTTCCGATGCGTCCGAACGGTGCCATTTTCATCAGCGATCCCACGGATCGCGCTTTTGAAGCCTGCCTCAGTTCTCATAGCTGGCTGGAGACTATTCTTCTCGCCGACCGCAATGCACGCCGCGGCGAAACTTCCTTCACCGACGAGTATTACGACCGTTTCTACAACCAGGCCGCTGCCATCCTCATCCGGCAGCTCTCCGACGCCGCAACCGATGTCGGCTCCTTCTGGCTCACGGCGTGGATCAACGCCGGGCGGCCGCAACTGCCACATTGATCTTCCACGGATGAAGCCGTCGCCGCTCTCTCATCGAATCGCTTCCCTTCCTAAGGCCGAACTTCATCTTCATCTTGAAGGTTCCATCCAGCCCGCCACGGTTTGTGCGCTTGCGGCCCGGCACGGCGTCACAATTACCAAAGAGGAAGTGCGCCAGCGCTACGCCTACCGTGACTTTGCGGAATTCATCGAAGCCTTCAAATGGGTGACCTCCTTCTTGCAGGAGCCTCAGGACTATGCGCTCATCGCCCGCGACCTTGCCGAACATTTGCTCACCCAATCTGTCGTCTATGCCGAAGTGACGCTCTCCGTCGGCGTCATGCTGCTCAGAAAGCAGCGCCCGGAGGCCAATTTCGAGGCCCTGCTCCGCGCGACCGAACCGTTCGAACGCCGCAGGCTTCGAATCCATTGGGCATTTGACGCGGTCCGCCAATTTGGTGCGGAAGCCGCGATGGCTGTGGTGGAATCCGCCCGGCAGTGCGGTTCGCAGGAGATCGTCGCCTTCGGCCTCGGTGGCGACGAGCTGAGCGTGCCGGCCAGAGAATTCCGCAGCGTCTATGATCGAGCCGGGGAGATTGGGTTGCACCGGTTGATTCACGCGGGAGAAGTCGGCGGCCCGGAGAAGATTCGCGAAGCCGTCGAACTGCTGGGCGTGGAGCGCATCGGTCACGGCATCGCGGCGATCAACGACCCCGGTCTGATGGATTTGCTGGCCGATCAAAAAATCGCCCTGGAAGTTTGCCCGGCAAGCAACTTACGAACCGGTGCCCTGGCCCGGCAACTCCGACGTGGAGCTGCGCAAATCGAAGATCATCCCCTGCCGGTGTTTCTGCGCCACGGCATACCGGTCGTTCTCTCGACGGATGATCCGGCCATGTTCCACACGACGCTCCACGACGAGTATGCGCACGCCGCAAGCATGGGATTGCAAGAAGCCGAGCTTCTCCGCATCGTCGAAATGGGTTTCGAACATGCGTTCCGGCCGGCTGGCGGAGGGCGTACCGCACGAAGCAGTTAGGAGCAATGATATACTGAGGCTATGAAAGCATACGTCTGGGTGATGCCCAAGCGCACGGTTCTCGATCCGCAGGGACAAACAATCCAACATGCCCTCTCCGGGCTCGGCTACGCCGCCGTGAAAGACGTCCGCCAGGGAAAGTTCTTCGTCTTGAATCTCGAAGGCTGGAGCCGGGATGAAGCGCAGAAACAACTCGAAAAAATTTCGAAAGACGTGCTCACAAACACGGTCATCGAAGAATACCGCTTCGAGATCGTCGACTGAGCGGCCTCCCTTATGACCAACAAAGGCCGCCATACCACGAAGCCCATCCATCTTCTCGCCGGCTTCTTCCTGCTCGGCCTTATTGCGATGCTGGCTCTCGCTGGCTGCAAACAAGGCTCGCACACGTCCGACCCGCGCTTGCGGCAGATCGACGAAATGCTGAATGCCCAGCTCCCAACCGGCACGCCGAAATCACGCGTATTGTTCTACCTGAGCGCGCAGGGCTTTCCCGTGGAAAATACGAATGATCCCCACAGTATCACTGCCACCGTTCAACATGTCGATACAGAAACATTGAAACCCGAAACGGCGCGCGTAACGTTTCATTTCGATGCGGATGACAAACTGAAGTCTTACGAGCTGGCCTCGCAATAGAGCTTTTTCCGCTACCGTAAGCAAATTCGCCACACACCGCCACGAATTCACCTTCGTAAGTCACCCGGCGTGTTAGGCTGCTGGAATCTGCCTCAGGAGACGCCGCAAATGTGCGGAATAGTCGGCTACATCGGCCCCAAGAAAGTTGTGCCCGTGGTTATTGAAGGGCTGCGCAAGCTCGAGTACCGCGGCTACGATTCCGCGGGCATCGCTGTCGTGGACCAAAACGGTAAACTGGAAATCCGGCGCGCGCCCGGAAAACTCCGCAACCTGGAAGAAGTGATCGCCAAGTCTCCGCTCGATGGCACTTACGGCATCGGCCACACGCGCTGGGCTACCCACGGCCGCCCCACCGAGGAAAACGCCCACCCGCACCGCGACTGCACCGGCCAGATCGTCGTTGTGCACAACGGGATTATCGAGAACTACCTCGAACTCAAGGAAAAACTGCAGAAGGAAGGCCACAAATTCGCGACCGAGACAGACACCGAAATCGTCGCCCACCTCGTGGAAAGAAATTCGCAAGGCGGCGTTCCGCTCGAGGAAGCCGTGCGCCGTTCATTGAAGGAGTTGCGCGGCATCTACGCGCTGGTGTTCCTCTCCGCGAAAGACCCGCAGAAAATCGTGGCCGCCCGCCTGGGCCCGCCCTCGGTGATCGGCCTCGGCGAAGGAGAGTATTTCGTCGCCAGCGACATCCCGGCCCTTCTGCAGCACACGCGTGAGATTTTTTTCCTCGCCGATGGCGACATTGCCGTTCTGACCGCTCAGGGCGTGCGGGTGATGGATCATGACGGCCGTCCGGTCGAGCGTCCCGCGCACCACGTCGCCTGGGACCCCATCATGGCGGAAAAGGGCGGCTACAAGCACTTCATGCAGAAGGAAATTTTCGAGCAGCCCCGCGCCGTGCGCGATACGCTGCTCGGCCGCATCTCGCAGGACACCGGGAAAGTTTTCCTCGATGAAATGCAGATCACGGAAAAACAGTTCCGCGAGTTTCAGCAGGTGCGCATCGTCGCCTGCGGCACCAGTTGGCACGCCGGGCTGGCCGCCAAATTCATGATCGAGCGCCTGGCGCGCCTGCCGGTCGAAGTCGACTACGGAAGCGAATTCCGGTATCGCGACCCGATTGTGGATTCGAAAACGCTCACCGTTTGCATCAGCCAGTCCGGCGAAACTGCCGACACGCTGGCCGCGCAACGCGAAGCAAAACAAAAGGGCTCGCCGACGTTGGCAATCTGCAACGTGATCGGCTCCATGATCACCCGCGAAGCCAGTGGCACGATTCCGACACACGCCGGGCCGGAAATCGGCGTGGCCTCCACCAAGGCTTTCACTTCGCAACTCACCGCGCTCCTTCTGCTCGCTTCCTATCTGGGGCAGGTCCGCGGCAAGATGAGTGAAACTGCTGCCAGAAAGTTGATGCAAGAATTCACCCGCATGCCACACAAGATCGAAATGGTCTTGCAGACCGACGAATCAGGTTTTTACGAAAATCTGGCGCGGCAATTCTTCCGCTACACCGATTTCCTCTATCTAGGCCGCGGCATCCACTACCCCATCGCTCTCGAAGGGGCTCTCAAGCTGAAGGAAATCTCCTACATCCATGCGGAAGGCTATCCTGCCGGCGAGATGAAGCACGGGCCCAATGCCTTGATCGACGAGAATCTCCCGGTCGTCGTCCTCGCGACACGCGACGAATCCGATCCGGAAGCCATGACCCGCTATGAGAAGAGCGTTTCCAACATCAAGGAAGTTAAGGCCCGCGACGGCATCGTGATTTCCATCGTCACCGACAAGGATCATCTCGCCCGCGAAGCTTCCGACCACATCATCGAACTTCCTCCGGCGCCGGAGCTGCTCGTGCCTTTGCTGGAAATCATTCCCCTTCAATTGCTGGCCTATCACATTGCCGTGCGGCGTGGTTGCGACGTCGACCAGCCGCGCAACCTCGCGAAATCTGTCACCGTGGAGTAGCCGGGGCCGTTTCCGCTACTATAGAAGCATGCCTCGTTTTCTTCGAGCGTGCCTCGCATCGCTTTCGCTGCTCTTGGTGGCGGCTGGATTCCCTACAACTGCGCAGACCCCGGAGAACGACACAGCTCCGTTGCATGAACTTCACGCCGAAGGCGGCAAGTTTCTCACCGAAGCGCAAGTGCTTTTTCTCACCGGGCTGCAGCTTGGATCTCCCGTCGGAAAAAGTGATTTGCAGGCCGCCGCCGACCATTTAGTCCAAAGCGGGCTCTTCGCCAAGGTGAATTACAGTTTCCAGACCAAGGCCAGCGGTGTGCTGGTGACCTTCCACGTTGAAGATTCTCCACGCATTCCCGCTTACTTTGACAACATTCCGTGGTATGCCGATTCGGAATTGGCCGACGCGGTCCGCAAAAGGCTTCCCTTCTTCGACGGCACGCTGCCGGAAGCAGGCGCCGCCGTGGATGAGGCTGGCGAAGCGGTAAAGGATTTGCTCTCGGCGCGTGGCCTGCAAGTTTCGCTCGAACACACCGTGCTCGCCAATCCGGCCGGTGAAGGCAACGTGCAGGAATTCCGCATCGAGGGCGCTGCGCTGCGAATCGCGAAGCTGGAATTCAGCGACTCCTCCCTCTCGGCATCCAAAGCCGTCAAGCAACATCTCTCCGAAATCCTGGGAAAACCCTATTCGAGGACCACCATCGATCTCTTCCTCACCGAAATCATCCGGCCCATTTATTTGCAGCAGGGATATCTAAAAGCAAAACTCGGACCGCCTGAGGTGCGCTTGACGGGCAATCCCAACCAGAAGCTGCCTGATCAAATTCCTCTCTATGTGCCCATCGCACCGGGCGCAGTCTACCACTGGAAAGAAGTCCATTGGACGGGCAACGCGCTCTTATCGGAGTTCACGCTGAACGGCCTGCTGGCGATAAAGCCGGGGGATGTCGCCGATGGCATGCGCATCGAGGCGGGCTGGGATCGTATTCGCGAAGAGTACGGCCATCGCGGCTATCTCGACGCCACGACCGATCCCCTCGCGGCGTATGACGAGCAGGCGGGCACCGTTTCCTATACCGGGAGGATTCAAGAGGGCCCGCAATATCATTTCGGCAAGATGGTTCTGACCGGGCTTTCTCCCGCGGGCGAACGCAAACTCCGTGCCGCCTGGCCCATCGCTGCAGGAGACATCTTCGACAAAGCGAAATTCGAAGAAATCCTGATAAAACTACAAACCCGGCAGGAGCAGATCTTCGGCGAATTGCCGCTCCATTACGATACCGTCGGACACTGGCTGCAAAAAGATGCGGGCCAGAGCACCGTTGATGTGCTTCTGGATTTCAAGTGACTCTTTGAGAGGCCGGAAGCCGCGATGGGAACCACACTCTGCGATATACTCACGGCTGAGATGACAACGCTCATTCGAATCCGCAAGGCAGAGGAAACTTCGCTGGCCACGGAGAAGGAAACTACACTCCTTTCTCACCTCGCGAAAATTCCTTCCTTGGTCGTCGCACTTTCGGGCGGCGCGGATTCCGCCTATCTGGCCTGGGCGGCCCATAAGGCCTTGAGTGAACAAGCCCTTTCCGTCACGGCTCTGTCACCAAGTTTCTCCGCGCACGATCGCGCGATGGTAGAAGAGTTCGTCAACAGCGTGGGCCTTCGCCACGAATTCATCGAAACCCGCGAAATGGAAAATCCCGCTTATCGCGCCAACGCCGCGGACCGCTGCTACTTCTGCAAAGACGAGCTGTTTTCCACCCTGGACGATTTGGCGCGCGCGAGGGGATTCGCCGCTGTCGCCTACGGCGTAAACGCCGACGACACCGTCGATTTTCGTCCTGGTCATCGCGCCGCCACGGAACATCAGGTTCTTGCACCCTTGCTCAATTCCGGCCTCACCAAAGCCGAGATTCGAATGCTCTCGCAGCGCGCTGGTTTGCCCACCTGGGACCGCCCCGCTTCCGCTTGTCTCGCCTCGCGCTTGCCCTACGGAACCGAAGTGACGCCGGAGCGGCTCGCGCTTGTCGAACGCGGCGAGGCGGCTCTACGCGAACTCGGGTTCCGCCAGTTTCGCGTGCGCCTCCACGAAAATCTCGCGCGTGTGGAGATTTCGCCGGAGGAAATGCCGCGCGCTCTTTCACCGGAAATGGCCGCATCGATTGCGGATCGGCTGAAAGCCGCAGGTTTTGCCTATGCCACCCTGGACCTCCAGGGCTATCGCCAGGGCTCGCTCAACGAAACTCTTTCGCCCATCGGCAAGCGTACGGCTCAGGCTGCCTCGGGAACATAGTTCCCCGCTTTTGCGTAGCTAGTAGTGGAACGATCTGGAACGGGTTTTCGGGAGGATAAATGGCGCTTCACCGCAATCTCCACAAATCATTGGTGCTGCTTGCGGCCCTCGGGGGCCTTGCCGGTTGCAACACCGGGCCCTCGGTTCGCGGCGCTTTCGATCGAAGCTACAACGTGACCGGTCCTATTCGCCTAGAACTCACCAACGCTTCCGGTGACGTGGACATCACGGGCAGTGCGGACGGAAAGGTTCATGTGCATGGCGAAGTGCGCGCCTCCGGATTCGGCTTCGACAATCCGCAGAAGCGCCTGGACGATACCGTTTCGAATCCCCCGATCGAACAACGAGGCGACACCATTCGCATCGGCAAGGAAATGTCCCGCATGCGCAACATCACCATCGCCTACACCATTCAGGTGCCGCACGACACGGAGGTCAGTGCCACCGTGGCCTCCGGCGCGCAAACCGTCCGCGATGTGCGCGGCCCCGTGAAAGTTCAAGCCGCCTCCGGCTCCATCCGCGTGGAGAAAATTGATCGCGACGCCCAGCTAACGACCGCCAGCGGCTCTCTGTCGGCCACTGATATTGGCAGCGACGTCCGCGTCTCGACCGCCTCCGGAAGCGTGACCGTAACGAACACCAAAGGCGATGTGCGCGTAACTGCCCTTTCAGGAATCGTCCGCGTCTCCAAGCCGGGAGGGCGCGTCGAAGCGGATACCGCGAGCGGCGAAGTTGAAATTCAGGGCGCCGCCAATGGCGTGAAGGCCCATGCGCTCTCGGGCCGGATTTCCGTCCAGGGAAATCCGGGCGCGGACAGCTACTGGGAACTGAAAACAGCTTCGGGAAGCGTGCAACTGAACGTTCCCGCCTCCGCGAATCTCCATCTTTCTGCCGAGGCAACCTCCGGCAATATCCGCACCGACATTCCCATTGTTATCGAAGAACAGAGCAAGCATTTTCTGCGGGCCCATATGGGAAGCGGTGGCGGCCGCGTGGAAGTGCACACGGTTTCCGGCGAGATTCGCATCAGCGGCTCAAATTAGCCTGTTTCAGCACTCCAGTTCCTGTTCGCTGCGGAAATCCTCTTCGAATGAGCGACAATTCTTCCCGATCCCGTTAGAATTCTGTCTTATGGCACCCCGCCCTCTTTGCGTGTGCGCGATTTCTATTCTTTTTGTGTATGCAATGGCTTCTCCAGTCCGTAGCCAGGCTGTCCCACGCAGCCAAAATAATCAGAACCCATCGCCGCAAACATCCAAAACCAGCGCGCCCAAAGAGGCTGCCCCTGTCAAACAACCCTCGCCCGAAGAAGAATTGAAGCAAGCCATCGGCAACGCCGGAAACGACCGCGCCGCGCTGGTCCGCAATCTGGAAGCTTTCCTGAACAAACACGGCGAATCGCCCCAGCGCTCCCAGATTTACCGCGCGCTCGTGGAGGCGAGTTTGCAGTTGCGCGATAACGCTCGCGCGACGGACTATGCCGAGCGCATCGTCGCCCTGAATCCCGATGACATCTCCATCACCATTCTGGCCATTCAGCTCCTCGAACAAACCGGCGACGAAGCCGGCTTGCGGCGAGCCACAAACTACGCAACCCGCGTGCTCGATTTTGTCGAACGAAGTTCTCCAGAGACCAAATCGCCGAAGATTTCGCAGGAAGAGTGGGCCGCGGAACGGAAACGGGATCGCATGTCCGTGCTGGCGTTGCGCGGGCGGCTCGAACTGAAATTAAAGGACAAGGCTGCGGCCCAGAAAGATTTCGAAGCCAGTTACGCGATTTTGCCCAGCGCGGCGGCAGCCGAGCAACTCGGTGAGATCGCCGAGTTGGAAAACAACTTGAGCCTTGCCAGCCAGCAATACGCGCGCGCGTTCGCCTTGGCCGACGCATCGAGCGGGAGCCCCGGCCGCCGTGAGATTCGGCAAAAACTCGGCAACGTCTGGCGCCTCGCCCACGGCTCGGATGGGGGATTAGGTGACTTTTTGCTGCTTGCTTTCGATGACGTCTCGCTGGCATCCAGCGCCGCCAAGCCCAGCAAAAATGCCGGCGCGCGTGAGCCCTCGGAATTCATACTCCGGAAAGCTCCTGAGGGGACCCCGTTCCCATTGAAGGAGACCAAGGGAAAAGTCGTCGCCGTGAATTTCTGGGCCACCTGGTGCGGACCTTGCCACGCCCTCGAGCCTCTCTTTGCGCGCGTGGCTGCGGAATTTCAAGGCAGTCCCGAGGTCCTTTTTCTCTCGGCGAACTGCGACGAAGATGAAACTTTGGTGGCTCCTTACTTGCGGAACGACAAACTTCACACCACCGTAGTTTTTGCCGATGGGCTTGACCGGCTCTTCTCCGTCAACGCGTTCCCTACTGTAATCGTGATGGATGGTGAAGGAAAAATTGCTTATCGCTCCGATGGTTTCGATCCCGATATGTTTGAGCAGGATCTCGCAGCGGCCGTGCACCGCGCTCTGGCAGCAGTTCGCTCCAAGCGGTGATGTTCCGCTCAGGGCGCCAGGTCGGGACTGTACCCATCCACTACATCCACGAAGTCCGACACTTCCGCCATGTCTTTTCCTATGAATCGGACCGTGTGTGAATCCACTCTCTGTACCGATCGCAGATAGCTCAGCATTTCCGCCGGCGTGTAATTCTTGAAGCTGATCTCCAGTGTCACCGGCGTTTTGACGACATAGGGTTTGAAAGCGCGCAGACGGTTCAGCGCTGCCTTCACTCCCGCTGCAATCCTTTCGCAGGATGCTTCCGGCGTGAGCGTCTCTGCGGAATGGAAACTCAAGCTCTTCTTGGTTTCCGCTGTTTCAATGTGTCCCAGCCGCGACTTCAGCTCCTCGACCGCCGCATCGTCCCCCGATGCGAAAATCACGGGCACGCCCAGCGCACCCGCGTACGAAGCATTGAATTCACCTTCCGTCACCGCATTGCCGTTGAGGGTCACGCGCGTCAGGTGTGCGCTCGAAAATGTGTGCGCACGCACACCCCGCGTGTTTGTCGTTGAGGCGTGGTACCCGATGAAAAGCGCGGCGTCGAAGCTCGGATCGAGACCAGCCATCATTCCTCCGTGCCGGGGCCAGGATCGAATGATGCGCACGTCTTTGGGGAATTCCTCGATGAGCAGGCTTTCCCCGTTCCCATGGGAATCGCTCACGACGATCTCCGTCGCCCCGAATTCCTTTGCCGCGCGAACGGCAGCCAGTGTCTCGTTCGTCATAAAATGCCGGAACCGTTCGTATTCGAATCCTGCGGGGCCCAGTTGATCGGCGGTCACCACACCGGCGACGCCTTCCATGTCTACGGAGATATAAATTTTCAGTTTCTTGGCAGCCTGTGCCGGGGCCTGCGCTTTCGCTGGCGGCACCAGCAACCAGCCGGCGGCCAGAGACAATAGAAATAGGCGGAGTGCTGCTCTCGACCGAATCATGGAGACACCTCTCAAAATTGGCGGCCCAAACAATCCAAGCGGGGGGATTCTATCAGCTTCGCGCGGCGGAGGCAGAGGGAAAGGCGAGCGCCACTTCGCGTGCCGCGAGAATCGTATTGACGTGAATGCGCACGGTGTCCTCAACCCGGCGCGCATACCCACCTGCGAGTGTCGTGGCGACAGGAATACCGCGCCGCCGCGCTGCTTCAAACACATGGCGGTCGCGCTGCTTCAAGCCTTTTTTCGTCAAAGACAATCCGCCGAGTTGGTCTTCGCAGTAAGGATCCGCGCCACCCACATAAAAAAGAATCTCTGGCCGAAATTCGCCCAGCGCCTGCTGTACGGCTGGAATCAGAGCGCCCAGGTACTCATCATCATCGGCGCGATCATTCATGTTGAGGTCCAGGCTCGAAGCCGGCTTGTGTGCCGGATAATTGTTCTTCTGATGAATCGAGAGCGTGAATACCGTGGAATCGTTTCGAAAGATGGCCGCTGTGCCGTTGCCGTGATGCACGTCCGTATCGACGACTATCGCTTTCTTGATCACGCCATCCGCTTGCAGCTTTCGAATCGCCACCGCCACATCGTGAATCGCGCAAAAACCTTCGCCGTGGCCCGCATACGCGTGATGAAATCCGCCGCCGAGATTCGAGCCGAACCCGTCGCGAATCGCCGCCTGCGCGGCGAGGATCGTTCCCCCTACCGCCAGCCACACCGCTTCGACGAGTTCCGGTGAATACGGCACTTCCAGTTTCATCACGTCGCTGGTGGTGAGCGTGCCGGTCTTCAATTTGCGCACCCACTCCGGTGTATGGACACGCAGGATGTCTTCATCGCTCGCGGGATTGGGGCGCAGAAAATCATCCTGCGTGGCGATACCTTCGCGGAGCAGCATTTCGTGGATGAGCCGGAATTTCTGCGAGGGAAAAACGTGCGGGCCGAGATTCAAATCATAGCGTTCGTGGTAGACCAATTTGAACGGCAGCATGAAGCCTGGCGCGATTAATTGTCGCGTTCGAGGATGAAGTCCGGAAGTGTGGCGAGCGCGCGCGTATACTCGGAATCCGAGCGGCCATTCAAACACGCCTTTGCGCGTTCCGCATAATCCTGTGCAAGATTGCGGGCGCGATCGAGCGCGCCGGAATCCTGCACCAGCGAGACGATCGTTTCCGCGCGGACGGAATTGAATTCTTTTTCGGCAAGCACGCGCGCAACGAGCTCCCGAGCTTCGCGGTGCCCATTTTCCATCGCGTAGATCAGCGGCAGCGTGACCTTGCCTTCTTTCAAATCGCTCAGCACCGGTTTGCCCAGCTGCTGCGCCGACGCCGTAAAATCCAGAAGATCGTCGACAAGTTGAAAGGCCAGGCCGGCGTAACGGCCGTAATCCGCCAGCGCTTGTTCTTCATGACCATCGAGGCCGCCGAGGACCGCGCCGAGTCGCGCGCAGCCGCTGAAAAGACAGGCGGTCTTATAGGTGGCCAGCTGCAACGCATCTTCTTCCGTCACGTCGATGCGGCCTATTTTCGCAAGCTGGATCAGCTCGCCTTCGACCATTTTCTGAGTCAGGTCAATCAGGATATCGAGAATGCGGAAATTGCGTTCCTCCAGCGCCATCTGGAACGACTGCATGTACAGCCAATCGCCGGTGAGGACGCTGCGATGATTGCCCCATTTTGAATTCGCGGAGGGGCGGCCGCGGCGGGTGCCGGCGCTGTCAATCACGTCGTCGTGGATCAGCGTGGCACTGTGGAGAAGTTCGACGACTGCGGCGAGGCGGATGGCGCTGCGATCCTTGCGACCGGTGGATCTTGCGGAGAGAAGCAAGAGCGCGGGGCGCAGGCGCTTCCCGCCCCCGCCCAGCAAATAGGCGGTGATTTCAGAGACGGACGGAAAAGCGGCTTCAGTCTGACGCGAAAGCTCCTCTTCGACCAGAATCAGGTCGTCGCGGACGAGATCAAAAATCTCTTTAACCGTGAGCAGCGCGATGGCCTTCCTCCTGGCCTGCATCTAAGATCGAGACTCGGCCGCCGCGGACACTCCCGGCCGGGCGAGACGGAAGAGCCTCCGGAAATTCTCCGAGGTGGCGGCGGCAACTTCGTCCGGCGACAAGTTTCTCACACTCGCGAGCGTGCGCGCTACTTCCACCACGTAGGCGGGCTCGTTGCGCTTGCCGCGCCAGGGCTGTGGCGCGAGGTACGGAGAATCCGTCTCGACCAAAATCTTCTCCAGCGGCAATTCTTTCGCAACGTCGCGAAGATTCTGTGCTTTTGGATAGGTCGAATTCCCCGCAAAAGAAATCAGGAAACCCATTTCGATGCCGCGCCGCGCATCTTCGAGAGTGCTGGTGAAACAGTGCAGGATGCCGCTAAGCCCGGTCGTACGCCAGTGTTCTTCCAGCAAATTCAAGCAATCCGTCCAGGCGTCGCGGCAATGAATGATGATCGGCAACTTTGCGCTCGCTGCGAGCGTCATCTGTTCGCGAAACACTTTTTGCTGAACGTCGCGCGGAGAGTGATCGTAGAAATAATCGAGACCAATCTCGCCCCAGGCGATGACTTTTTCGTGCTGCGCCAACTTCGCGAGCAGATCGAGATGATGCGGCGTGACTTCTTTCGCCTCGTGAGGATGGATGCCGACGGTCGCATAAATCCAATCATGCTGCTCGGCAAATGGTAACGCGGCATCGAGCTTCTCGGGGCCCGGGCCGGTGCCGATGGCGAGAAGTGTGGTCACGCCCGCAGCGCGCGCGCGTTCGAGCACGGCGTCGCGGTCCTCCGCGAATTGCGGAAAGTCAATGTGCGCGTGTGAGTCGATCAGTTCCATCCTCAGGCTGCACCCTTGGCCAGTTCTCAGTTTTCTGTCGTCAGTTTTCAGTTAAGAAAACAGAATAGAAAACTGTTTGGAAGCCTTTGTTTTACACATGCCTTCACCCGCATCGTTTCGAGTTCGTCACTGACTACTGATACCTCACTTCAGTCGCGAGCCGATTTCGACGTCTTCGTGGAATCCCGCGAGGACGGGGCGTCCTTCTGGGCCGACGGAAGCGGCGATAAGCATGCCGTTGGATTCGACGCCGCGAAGCTTGCGCGGTGCGAGATTTACGACCACGGCGACTTTGCGGCCGATCAGAGTTTCCGGCTCGTAGTATTGGGCGATGCCCGCGCAAATCTGGCGAATTTCCGTGCCGATGTCCACGGTGAGCTTCAGCAGCTTGTCCGCGCCGACGATGCGCTCGGCGGTTCTGATCTGCCCGACGCGCATTTCGACTTTGGCAAAGTCCTCGATGCCGATTTTTTCCGGAGCGGCTTGCGGCGCTGCGGCGGCGCCTGTCGGCGCAGCCGGGGCCGGTGCGGCCGCTGGTTTTTGCGGTTCGTTTTCCATCGCTTCCATCCTCTCGATTGCTTCTGCTTTTTCGATCCGTGGGAATAACGTCTGAGATTTTCCGATTAATATGCCCGGCTCGAGCCGGCCCCAGCGCAATCCGTCCAGATCCTGCGAACTCACGTGTCCGGCTTGACCGAGAAGCGTCCAGACTTTCTCCGTGCTCTCCGGAAGAACCGGATGGGCAAGCACGGTCACAACTCGCAACGCCTCGGCTGCGGTCCAGAGAATCGCGGCCCGCCGCTGAGCATCAGCGTCGGAAGTGCCGAGCGCCCAGGGTTGTTCGGCGGCCAGATATTTATCGGCGAGGGCGATCAGCGACCAGATCAGTTCGAGCGCGCGGGAAAACGCAAATTTGTCGAAGTGTTCAAGAGCCTCGCCAATCGCAGACTGTACTTGTTTCGCGAGTGCTTCGTCCTGGGGCTGAAATGAGTCCGGATTCGGAATCTTTCCGCTGAAATTCTTCTCAATCATCGCTGCGGTGCGGCTGGCGAGGTTGCCGAGGCCGTTGGCAAGGTCGCTGTTGTAGCGGGTGACGAGGGCGTCGTAGCTGAAGCTGCCGTCCTGGCCAAAAACAATTTCCCGCAAAAGAAAATAGCGCAGCGCGTCCATGCCCACGACGTCCACGATCGGCCGCGGGTGCACCACATTGCCCTTGGACTTGCTCATCTTTGTGCTGTCCATCAGGAACCAGCCATGTGCCCAGACCTGTCTCGGCAACGGCAACATCGCGGCCATCAGGAATGCCGGCCAGTAAACGGTGTGGAAGCGAATGATGTCCTTGCCCACAAGGTGCACATCGGCGGGCCAGTAGCCGCGCCGTTCGTATTCCGGGCCGCCAACGGCACTGAGATACGCGGTGAGCGCATCGAACCAAACGTAGAAGACGTGCGGCTCCTCGCCAGGGACGGGAATGCCCCAGCGAATCGTAGTGCGCGTTATGCTCAGGTCTTTCAGGCCGCCCTCGACAAAACTGATGATTTCGTTACGCCGCGTTTCGGGCTGGATGAAGTTCGGGTTCTTCCTATAAAGATCGAGCAGCGGCTTTTGAAACGCGGTTAGCTTGAAGAAATAATTCTCTTCCGTGAGAGTTTCCGTGGGCCGCCCGCAATCGGGGCAGTTGTCCCCCGGCTTGGCGTCGCTCACAAACGCGTTGTCGTAGATGCAGTATTGGCCGGTGTAGTGGCCCTTGTAGACGTAGCCATTCTCGCGGCACAGGCGGAAGAGCCACTGCACGGTGTGGGCGTGCTTCAAGTCGGTGGTGCGGATAAACTCGTCACCTTGGATCCCGAGATCATCCCAGAGGGCGCGCCATTCGGCGGCCATCTTGGCGACAAATTCAGTTTCGGAAACGCCGGCTTTTTTCGCGGCGCGCTCGACGTTGACGCCGTGCTCGTCTGTGCCCGTGGTCATCACCACGTCGTAGCCGCGCATCCGTTTGTAGCGCCGGATGGTGTCGCACACGATGGTCGAATACGTGTGGCCGATATGCGGCAAGCCGTTCGTGTAGTAGATCGGCGTGGTCAGATAGTATTTTGGTTTGTTGGCCGGCATATCTAGTTTGTCTTAGCACCCGCTTCGTAAGCGCGTAAAGCTTCGCTGATGACGCGCTGCAGCGGCACGTTTTTTTTGACGGCCAGCTTGCGGCAGTCATCGTATTCGGGCGCGACGTGCAGGATGCGTCCGTTGACGCGGGAAATCTTGATGCGGACGTCGCCGAAATTTGTCGCGACGCTAACAAATTCGCGCGGCAGCGTGCGGCGCTGGGCGCGGTAGGTGCGCGCGCCGAAGGTGGTCGTCTCCGCAAAAACGAGCGACATCAACGTATTGGTATCCTGCGGCTTGCACAAGACCGTGAGAAGCGTACCCGGGCGATTCTTTTTCATTTGTACCGGAGTGGTATAGACATCGAGCGCGCCGGCGGCCAAAGCCTTTTCCAGAAAATAGCCATAAATCTGCGGGTTCATGTCGTCGAGATTCGCTTCGATGACGGCAATCTCTTCGTCGAAACCGGCGACTGTTTTTTCCGCCGCTTCGCCGATCATGATGCGCACAACGTTGGGCTGACCCTCCAGGTCGGCGGTGCCGGCGCCGTAGCCGATAGCGGTGACGCTCATGAGCGGCTGCGGACCGAAGGAATCGCAGAGCGTGGCGACAATCGCAGCTCCCGTAGGCGTCACGAGTTCCTTCTGCACGCCGTTCGAGTACGTGGGCTTGCCCAGGAGCAAGTTTGCGGTTGCAGGCGCAGGCACCGGCAAAATGCCGTGAGCCATTTGTGCCGTGCCGCCGCCGACATTCAAAGCTGAGCAAGCAAATTTCTCGATGCCAAGCTCATGGAAACCGATGCAGGCGCCGACGATATCCACGATGGCGTCAACGGCGCCGACTTCGTGAAAATGAATTTTGTCGAGCGGGACGTCGTGGAC
>Ga0153915_10001557_pt1 | contig 21021 bp, 24 predicted proteins | sample Opewatmetagenome_2_FD_107003 | JGI IMG/M metagenome (GOLD analysis project Ga0153915, IMG submission 107003) | Freshwater wetland microbial communities from Ohio, USA - Open water 3 Core 3 Depth 3 metaG | ecosystem: Environmental > Aquatic > Freshwater > Wetlands | place: USA: Ohio, Lake Erie...
AGGGATAAGCACTTTGAGGAAAGCGGCCAAAGCAATCTTCTGCAAGGGGCCTGAGTCCCGGACCACCTCCCAGGCCCGCCGCTCTTCTTCAGTCTCCGAGATGAGGTGCCGGAGAAGCGCCACCTGGCTGGGGCCAAGGCCAATTCGGGCCAGCCACTGAACCACTTCTCGGTCCTTAATGGCCACGGAAATAAAATAAACGCATTGCTGGAGAAGGGACATATCCAGGCCATTGGATCGAGCCGCCTCCTGAAGCTCCTTCGAGAAGGTGAAGGTGTAGAATTCCAAAGTGCCATGGTTTAGGGCATGGGCGATTTCATGGTGGATAACCCCCTGGATGATGGAGCCGGGGATTCCTTTCAGCCGTTCCTGGCAGATATGGATCCGCGGATAACCCCTCCAGGCATCATGGGTGGCCAGGAATTCGGTCTCCTCACCTGTTACTACCCCGAGGGCATCTTTTTCACTCCGGCTGAACGCCTGATACTTGTCCAGGTTCTTCCAAACCATCAGGTGCAGAGGTGGCACCGACTTGGTAAAAGAAGTTCTTTCCAAGACCTCATTGGCCCAGTAACGAATCTGGGTCAAAAAGCCCTCCTCAATCTTTTCGGCACACACGACTTGGATGCGTTCGCTCATATCATTCCACGGCTGACCAGCTCCTGGCTTCTTTGATCAAAAGAGGACGATTATAGTTAATTTTACTTCTTTTTCTCCTGATCTGGCAATCTCGTCTGTTATGCTTGCGACAATAGGTTGAAGGCTTGTGGCTCATGGTTTTATAGCTTCACGCTTTTCGCCTAACGCCTTACGGCTCTTGCTTTTGAACCTGCAACCTGAAACTTGAAACATGTAACGTGAAGCACGGGATTAACGCCTCACGCCTTATGTTATTCATAAGGAGGTTCGACCGGGTTCCTTTTCAACGCTTTTCCCGAACAAGAAAGAGGAGATAGAAAAGCCCCAGGTCTATGGTCCCAAGTCTGATGTTTTAGCTTTTATTTGATTTGCCCTGCCCCGGTATTCATTGGCCATAGGGGGCTGTCGATTTGATAAAGGAATCCCGAGCTATTTGACCCGGGACTCTTATGGCAAAAAGTGATATTTCAAGACCCCGAAAAGTTGTCTGTGATCCGTATTTTGGGCCTCAGCCCTCTGTCCAAGGCATTGTGTTTGGGGGGATTTTGGATCCGGGACTCTGAATTTGCTACTGGGGTTCTTGGATGGATGCTAAGAAAATAGACCTGACCCCGGAATCAGTGAGGTGTCTGAAAAGGAGGGATGGCGCTCGCCGGAGGAAATCAATAAAGGCTCATTCGAGGTCTGGGCGGGAGAGGCAAACCAGGAGATCTCTTTTTTCAAAATAAACCCAATATCTTCAGACTAAATCTTCACCAATCCTTCATCAAGGATTAATTTCACGGCAATTTGAGCGGCCTTGCCCACTACGTCTGTGCACTTGTCATCATGACCGCCCGCTTCTTCAAATTTCTTAAAATCTTCTGGGTCCCGCAGATAATACGGCCGGCCAAACTTTACGGTTTGGATATCACGGCAGATAATCGTTCCAAATTCGCCTATGAATCTGTCTATAATTTTCTTGGCCAGATCGAAAGATTTGAAACGGATCCGTTCTGGATCTTCAAAGTTCGAGCGCTCGCGCCCGCAGAGCTGGCTGAGGACCATAACCCCGCCAACATAGGCTCCACAGACCCCAATGCCAGTTAACCCCCCACCTGCGGCGAGCCCCGTGGCCGCCTTGCAAACTTTATCGTCTCGGACCCCTAAGGTATCCTGAATGGCCGCGATGACGCACTGGGAGCAACCTTTATAGCGTTTTTCATAATCAAATCCGAGTTGATAAGCTCTGGCCATTAGTTCTTTCGTTTTCTCTCCGTCCTGCATGATCACCCTCCTAACATCAGCTTGAAAGGCCACTCAAGTCCATAAGAGTCTTGAAGCCACGCTCCTGATATATTATTCTTTTTGCCCACCTCCCTCAACCAATCTCATAGCCATATTTTTCCACCACTAGGGGATCATGAATGGGCAACACAATATCCGCCTCCGCCATTACTTTTTGAACCCCCGCTTTCGCCGCCCAAAGATTCCAGTAATTGCCCGTAGAACGATCGCCAAACGGAAAGGCTGGATGTTCGGCATGTTTGGTAATTTCAGTAAAGACCTCATTCCTATGGCACTGTCGTCTCTCGTCATAAATGACATCTCCGCACATGATCGCCAAACCCTGTTTGGTATTCACCTTAATGTTCATGCTCCCCCAGGTATGGCCTTCCGTCGGCTCCAAGAGAATCCCCGGGAATAACTCCTGGGCATCATCGATGAGCCGGACTTTTCCAGGAACGTGAAGTTGTCTGACCAAATAAGTGATATATTCGGGGGGATACTGGGCGTCCATCAGGTCAGCTACCGAGAACATCATCTCTTTGCGAGGGAAAATGATTTTAGCATTGGGAAACATATGATCATTCCCGGCGTGGTCAATGTGCAGATGCGTATGCAGGATGACCTCGACATCCTTGAAATCCAGGCCGTATTTGGCTAGCTGGTACGAGATCTTCTGATCCGGCCTTTGCATCCCCGTCATCCCCAACCTCCCCATAATCTCCAGCTGATCTTCCTTCATTCCGGTATCCACAAGAATTGGGGGGACGATATCGCTCACGATCAAATAGGCATAGCAAGGAGCCGTTACGGGTTTCCCGGGATTATATTTGTTAATTAAAAAACTGGAATCGACCCCGCCAATGTCCCCGAAATCCAAAACCTTGATTTTGTGCGTAGGCTTGTTTTTGTCTACGGCCATTTTGTTACCTCCCTTATCTTTATTTTGCGCTGGTCTTACGAGTCCTTCGTCTTCGACGCTTCTCGATTCTCCACCTTCTCCTTCCTCTCTTGTTCCTTATGAAGGGCATCTTTAATCAACTCTCTGCCCGCCTGCTGGACCAGGCCAGGCGCAATTTCTTTAAGGACCTTGACAAAACGATCATAGTCTACCTCTCCCATCACATCGGTACCGAACAATTCTCTGAAAACGGGCTTGAAGGCTCCAATCTGCAGGATTCCGTTGATAATCGCGCCGATGGCGGAGCGGGCTCCTCCATAGGAGAGAAGGCTTTGTTCCTCGCTTACTTCTCCCGGCTGAACGAGAGGAGCGGGGGCCATTCCGTCCACATGGACGATTTTAATACTGTCTATCTTTTCCGCCGGTTTCATCAATTCACCGGCGATAGGGGCCAATTGGTCGATCAATTTTCTGATAGTTTCATTTTTCAGGATCTGTTCGGAGATTAAGTTTCGAGCTTCGATCATCGCTTGCTCGCCCGCCGCTTTGACCAAAACTTCTTTTTGAGTTGCCTTGGCGAGTCTTTCCATGGCCTGAGCTTCATTCTCGGCCGACTCATACCTGGCCAGGGCCAATTTTTGGATTTCGTAAGCCTGCGTATCCACTGTGATGGCTTTCTCGATCTTCTGCCGGGCGGCCTCTTCCTCCGCCCGGATCAGGGAGACCAGCTTCTGGCGTTCGGCCTGAGACTTCATCCTGACTGTTAACATCTCCTGTTCGGAGGCTTCCTGCTGGGTCCTGGCCTTGTTCACTTCCACCTGCGCCAGGGCATTGGCCTTTTCTTCGGCGAAGATGGCCGTCTGTCTGCCCACTTTGGCCACCTCCACCGCTTTCATCTTCGCGATATCGGCCAATTCTTGCTTTTGCCTTTCTAGGGTTAGCTCCGTTTCCCGTTGAATATCGGCAAGCTGGGTTGTTTTTTCCTTATGGATCCTTTCCTCCTGGACCTGGTTTTGCTTGCGGACCTCTGCCATTTCCACGTCCATCTCTTTGGAAATGCGTTCTTCTTCGAGTGCCCTTTCCCTGGCGATTTTCAACATCTCGATGGTTTTCTCCAGCTCGATATTGACTTCTTCTCTTTTCCGTTTTTCCGCAGTTAAATCGATCTCCCGTTGAATGGCGGCGGTTTGGATCGCCTTTTCGACCCCGATCCGGCTCTCTTCCAACTCTCTAGACTTCTCTATTTCCGCCAGTTCAACCTCGCGTTCTTTGGCAATGCGCTTCTCTTCCAGATATCTCTCCTTCGTCAGCTCTTTATCCCTCAAATACTGCTCCTGAAGGATGCGAGCCTCTTCGGACTGCTTGTGCTGTTCCAGTCGGAATTGGGTCAATTCTCTAGCCCTTTCTTCCTTCACGGCCTCGATTTCCTTGTGGGTCTGCTCTTCGGCAGAAGATCGGTCCTTTTCCAGTTCCAGGAATTGCTTGCGAGTGTCAACGTTTTTTTGCTCAATGGATAAGGCCTGACTCTGCTCGATGTCATTTCGCAGCTTGCGGCGTTTTTCGGTCTGTTCCTTGATGGCCAGCAAGCCTTCGGAATCAAAGATGTTGTTCGGATTGTAAAACTCAATAGCGGTTTGATCCAAAGAACCCAGGGAAGCTGCACTAATCTCCAGCCCCTTCAGCTGCAAGTCTTCCCTCAGGAGTTCCTTGATTCTTTTGGAAAACTCGGTTCGATTTTCATGGATTTCCTCCAGGGTCATCTGCGAAGCCACTGCCTGCAGGGCATCCAGCAGCTTGGGCTCCAGAAAATCTCTCAGGCCATCGGAGTTCTCGGCGCGCCTTCCCAAAGCAGTGGCCGCCTGCCGAACAGATTCCTTATCCGCCTTCACGCGAATAAAAAATTCCGCCTCTATATCGGCCCGCAGGAGATTCTTGGTGATTACAGCTTCTTTCTCTTTTCGTTTCACCACCAGCTTTGTCTCTCCAAGGTCCACCCATTGGATTTTATGAAGAAGAGGAATTACAAAGGCCCCCCGGCCCAAGATAGCCTTGGCTCCCCCGAATCCCGTGCGGGTGAAGGCCCGCCGGGCCTCGGATTTCCAGTAGATGCGGAAGGGACTCCTCTCCCAAGTAAACAAAATGATCAGAATGATGGCTAGGATAATATAAATAATAATCATAACCCGATCCCTCCTGAAACGAATTTTCTTGACGGAAATGCCAACTTTCCAAGATAAATTAGTTCATAATTTATTCTTATTCAGGGCTCTTGTTTCTTCTTTTGCCAGGCGGCTTGTCGCTGCTCTCTGGCGAGTTCCTTGTTTTTCCTGTCCATTTGAGTCTTTTCAATTATTTCTGGATTGGATGCTGGAATTCCGCGGGACTGCCAGGCCTTCTCCTTTTCCATGCGCATTATTTCCAACTCCTGACGGTCTTTAACCAGTGATGGGCTGGAAGGCACTGAAGTGATTTCTCTTGACCCGGATCGGACTTTGTTTTTCCATTCTTCCTGGCACTTCTGCCGTTCCCTTTCCCGCGCAGCATGATCCAAAAGGTCAGAAGTCTGGGACGTGCGGCCCTCTCTCTCAAAGGTTCTTTGCGATTCTTTGCGGGCTAACTCTCGAGCTCTCCAGTCTGGGCGGGGCTCCTCCTTCCCCCCTTCCACTCCAGGTTCGGAAGCAGTTCCCGCCTTCCAAGCCGCCTGCCTTTCCTGGCGCCGGATTTCGAAGGATCGTCTGTCAGCAGGTCCAGATGTGGGAGGCAAATGAGGCAACCCTTCCGGTGCTGCGGGGGTGGAAATCTCCTTCCGGATCCGCCCCCAATCTTCTTTCTTTTCGAAAATTTTCTGTTCGGACCGAAAGGTTTGTTGCCGGATTAGGCGCAATCTTTCTTTTTCCTCTAGGATTTCCGGGAGAGCATGACGAGGTCCCTCAACAGGAGCTCGTAGACTGGCTTGGGATGGAGAAACGGCGTCTCGCAGCCTCTTTTCTTTACTCTCTCTCTCCTTTTCTCTCTGTTGCCAGTCTCTACTCTTTGGCGGGATAGACGGGGATAGCTTTTGCTCTGCTGACGCTCCAGGACTCGGTCTTACACTTATTTCCTTGGTTTTATCCAAGCTCACTTTTCCTCCAAGATAGCTGGCCTGAAGGTCAGGGTTCGCCAGGAGCTCCTGGGCACTTCCTTGCATAACGATGCTGCCACTGGCCATGACGTAACCGTAATCACAGATTTGTAGAGCCATTTTGGCCATCTGTTCTACGAGCAAAATCGTCATCCCCTCCGAGCGCAGTTTGACGAAGGTATTCATCAGCTCCCGGACCAGCAGGGGAGCCAGTCCCCAGGAAGGTTCGTCGAGCATCAGTAAGTGGGGGCGAGCCATCAGGGCCCGCCCAATGGCCAACAATTGCTGTTCTCCGCCCGATAAAGAACCTGCCACCTGTTGGCGGCGCTGGGCCAGAATCGGCCAGCGCTGCAAGATGGCCTCCAGGCTGCCGGCTGAGGTGGTCGCTTTGCTGGATCCGGCTAACAACAAGTTGTCCTCAACGGTCAATCCCCCGAACAGGTGCCTTCCTTCCATCACATGGGCGATCCCGGCGGCGGCAATTTCATGCGGGGGGAGGCCGGTCAAATTGATTCCTCGAAAAACGATCTCTCCGCTCGATGGACGAATCAGGCCGGATACGGCCCGCAGGATGGATGACTTGCCGGCCCCATTTGGACCGATCAGGGCAACAATTTTCCCTTCATCCACACGCATGGTCACCCCGGAAACGACTTCCACGGAACCGTAATGAATGGAAAGCCCGTTAATCTCAAGCATGGCTGGCTGCCCCTTGCTCAAAGTATGAAACCATGAGAGGACGACACAACCTCTGGTGATGCCTGATATGATTCAAATTCTTTGCCGGCTCCGATCATAAAAATCAGGTCCATGCCTATCTCGCTTGCCTATTCGCCAAGGTAAGCTGCCAGCACGGCTTCATTGCGCTGGATTTCAGCTGGGAGGCCTTCGGCAATTCTAACGCCGAAGTCCAGCACACTGATCCAATCGGCAATGGACATAATAAATTCCATGTTGTGTTCAATTACGAGGATGGCAATGCCGTTGGATCTGATGACCTGAAGCAAGCGCTGTAGGTGCTCCATCTCCTTGGGGGCCAAACCGGCGGCCGGTTCGTCGACAATCAGCAGACGGGGGTGCACCCCCAGAGCCCGCGCAATCTCCACCAATCGCTGGTACCCGTGCGGCAACTGGCCGACAGGGACATTGGCAGCATCTGCCAAGCCCACAGCATGTAGCGAATCGAGGGCTTCTGAACGAGCAGCAGCTCGCATGCGGTGGTGCCTGGGCAACCCAAGAAGGGTGGATACGATTCCAGCCCGCAGGCGGTGATGGATGGCCACCTGCATGTTTTCAGCGGTGGTCATCTCTGCGACCAAAGAGGGTTGCTGAAAAGTGCGCCCCACCCCCAGGAGCGCAATCTTATCAGGAGTTTTGCCACGCACGGAGGTACCCCGGATGCGAACGTCACCCCCGTCAGGCGGATACAACCCGGTCATCACATTCACCAGCGTGGTCTTGCCAGCCCCATTAGGACCAATCAAGGCGTGGATTTGACCCGGTTGAATACTTAACGAAACATTTCGCAGGGCAGTCAGGCCCCCGAAGGTCTTGGTAACATTTACCACTTCCACTATGGGACGGGTGTCTCCCCCCCGGGCATAATTCACCGAGTAAACCGGATGGGTCAATTTCCATTCCCTTCCCTGGGGCAGAAACACCCGGGCTTGATTCCATCCTCTCCGGATCCAGCCGATGATCCCGGTCGGGGTAACCAAAAGGAAGAAGAGTATAATGAGGGCATAGACGATGTTCATATACTCCACAAGCCCGCCAAAAAAGATCGGAATAAAAATAAGAATGGCCGCCCCCGTTGAGGGGCCGAGGAGTTCGCGTTTTCCTCCCAGGACCACCATGGCCAGCAGGACGACCGACTGATCCCAGGTAAAGTTATTGTAATTGAGCCGCCCCATCATATGAGCGAACAAGACGCCAGCGCCCCCGATGATAATAGCCGAGACGACGAAGAGCAACACTTTCAAACCCGGCACCGAGTTCCCCATGAACAGGCAGGCCGTAGGGGTTTCCCTCAGGCTGTTGGTAACCAGGTTCCAACTGGAGGTGTTGAAATTGTGAACCATGTAGAGGGAAACGAGCCAGGCGAGGAGGATCAAGTAATAGAAACTCTCCAGGTCTAAAAGGTGGCCGAATAAGTTGAACGTAGGAATATTAATCATGCCTGCGGCTGCGTCTGTCAGGTCAGGAAACTGAACGATCAAACGTTCTACCACGATGTTGAACGCCACCGTGGTCATGGCCAGGTAGACTCCGACCAGCCTCGCCGAGGAAAGAGCCAAAAGCCACCCGGCGAAACCCGAAACAACGACCGCGACGATCATGGCGATCCAGACCGGCCATCCGAATTTGAGCGAAAGGACGGCAGATATGTAAGCTCCGATACCGAAAAGACCCATGTGGCCGAGGGAAACGATACCCCCCTTGCCATAAACAAGTGATAAGGCCAGCGCCGCGATCCCGTAGAGAGCGGCAATTTCCAAAAAGCGCATATAATAGGGGTTGGAAATGACCGCAGGTAAAGAAAGGAATCCGATAATCGCCAACACGATCCAGAGAGAACGCCAGGAGGCCCCGGCGCGTTGGCTAATACTGCGCCAGAGACTGGATTCAGCCTGGTAGGCCGGATGTACGGACATCAGGCCTCCCTCTGCCAGCGGGTCTCTCCCCACAGCCCCGTCGGACGAATGGCCAGGATAATCATCAATACAACAAAGATGATCGACTCCTTGCTTTCACCTCCAAAGAAATAGCCGGAAAGGGATTCGGCGACGCCGAAAATCAGGCCTCCCACAATGGCTGAGCGGCCGTTGGTTAGGCCCCCCAGGATGCCGGCAGCAAAGCCTTTCAACCCCACCATCGTCCCGATCCGGACATTCGCCCCGGCAATGGGGGCGATGAGGACCGCCGCAATGGTGCAAAGGATTGCGGCCATGTTAAAGGCGACGGCATTGATCCACCCGATATTGATCCCCACGACCCCGCAGGCTTCCTGGTCTTCCGCAGCCGCCTGCATCGATTTCCCCAGAATGGCCCGATGCTGGATCAAGTCGACGACGAAGAGGATCACCCCCACAATGATAATCGTTACGATATCCTGGGTCGTCACAATCAAACTGCCCAGGTTGAATAGGGGAATTTTACCGAAAATACTCGGAAAGGATGCCCCTGCGGTCCCCCAGACCAATTGCCCTCCCGTAACCAATAACAGTCCGAACGATAACGTCACTAGTAAGGCAGTTATGGGGTCAAGTTTCTGCAACCGGCTCAGCGCCGCCGCCTTGATGACTAGGTTGATCAGCACGGTTATGGCACAACCAATGACCAGGGCAGAAATAAGGGGCAGTCCCCACAAAGCGGAACCAGTGAAGGTCACCATGGCCGCTATCATGATGAGTTCCCCGATGGCAAAATTCACAACCCGAGTGGTAGTGTAAATGATGCTGTAAGCCAGAGCGACCAGGGCATAAATCCCTCCGGTCAGCAGTCCGGCAAATAAGGATTCGATCATCACCGTCCTCCGGGAGGGGGGATGCGGCCCCGCTGCACGGCAACGGGGCCGGCAAGATTTATTCCACAGGCATAACCTTACCTTTTTGAAAGCGGAATAATTGGGAGGGAAGGTGACTACTGGCGTTATGGTTGTTCTTGGAAAAGATGTACGTGACCCCGCTGATTCCTTTGTAGGGCCCCAGGGTCTCCATTCCATCCCGAATTTTCTTGGGATCCTTCCCGTGCTGCTTGATCACTAAAGCCAGGTAGTGCATAGCGTCGTAATATTGGAAAGCTGTGGGAATCGTGGTCAGAACATCGGTGTAGCCTATATTCTTGTATTTAGCAGACCAGCTACGGGTAAACTCAGCAAACTTGGGATCCTTAGGAACGGAAGAGGAATTTTGAGGGCTGGTGATATAAGCTCCCTCCCCCATGTCCACAGCTGTTGTCCGGAATGCCAGTTCAATAGCCGCCTCACACAATAACAGTGGCTGTTTCATACCCAGTTTCCTCATGGTGTTATAGATACGGGCAGCCGGGGCGCCCAATGTTCCGACTACGATCACGTCTGCATTCGCATTGATGACCCGGGTCAAGGAAGGGGTATGGTCGAGTTCCATTAGCGGAAACATCTCTGAGGCTACAAATTGGACTTTGTTGTTGGCCGCGGCCTTGGTCAAGTCTTCTTTCCATTCCAAACCATACCCAATGTTGTCATGCATCAGCGCAATTCGCTTTCCTTTTAATCTATCTCTGGCGATCTTCACTAGACCGTCTGCTTGCTGACTCACTGTTGCGCCAAAGCGGAACACCCAGGGACTACACAACTCGGGCTTATCCCCCACACCCGTTAAGGGACAAGTAACATCCGACTGCTGGGCCCCCAACAGTGCGGGGACGCCGGCTTTGATACAAACTGGACCTGTTGCCTTTGCAGAGCCGGTGATGGTGGAGGGAAAATAGGCGACAACTTTTTCTTTATAGATCAGCTCTTCAGCCTGTAAGGCAGCTTTGGTGGTGTCTAAGGCATCGTCCCGGGCCAAAAGCACTACCTTTTCACCGTTAATGCCTCCTTGGGCGTTAATCTCTTCAATGGCCATATCCATGCCAGCCTTGGCATCCAACCCCCAAGCAGCAAAGGGGCCAGACATAACATTCCCTAAGCCAACCTTAATCTCCGCTTTGGCAATGCCAGCTAGAAGCAGGACGCAGCAGGCTACGGCGAATACGATGATTTTCCCTTTAAAGGTCTCCTCCATTGGTATCCTCCTTGCTAAGAATTTCTGCTATGGCTTTTATACATAGCAAACAAATGTCCTACCTTAAGACCATCCCCCATATAATGGATCTTAAGTATCACCTCCTTTCCCCCATATTGGAATGGCTACAAAAAAGTCGGCTTAGGAATCTATCTAGAGTCATTCTCCTTGCAGGCCCATCCTTGGGATGAATACTTCGTTGAAAGAATCCGCTATCGGTGAGGATAGGAAGAGAACTACGCGTACCGAAACTTGATGATGGCCTTCCTGCGCCCTTATTTCCTTTCAGAGCCGAAGCAAATCCGGGAGTATTTTAAATTCCACTTAGCCATTTGTCAAGTATTACCCTGGAGGGGACTGATAGAGGCAGGTAAAAAAGGTCGGGGTGTTGTGCTAATGGGTCAAAACTATCGATAAATTGGCAATATTTGCACTTCTATATAGTTATGAAAATATTAAGAATATCATAATGTTATCCACTTTTCCCTTCCTAAGTATTTGACTGCATAATCCGAATTATTAAATACCATCAAAATCTCCACCCAAGGCCTTGAAGATCAATTTTCTCCTAGCCAAAATTTTTTCTTTCAGTTTGTCCTGATCCGACAATCTCATCTGTTATGCTTGCGACAATAGGTTGAAGGCTTGTGGCTCATGGTTTTATAGCTTCACTCTTTTCGCTTGGCGCCTAACGCCTTACGGCTCTTGCTTTTAAACCTGCAACCTGAAACTTGAAACATGTAACGTGAAGCACGGGATTAACGCCTCACGCCTTATGTTATTCATAAGGAGGTTCGATCAGGTTCCTTTTCAGCGCTTTTCCCAAACAAGAAAGAGGAGATAGAAAAGCCCCAGGCCTATGGTCCCAAGTCTGATGTTTTAGCTTTTATTTGATTTGCCCTGCCCCGGTATTCATTGGCCATAGGGGGCTGTCGATTTGATAAAGGAATCCCGAGCTATTTGACCCGGGACTCTTATGACAAAAAGTGATATTTCAAGGCCTGGCTCTTGGTCCCACCCTGGGGTTAAATATGGATGAATCAGACAATTTGGTTCCTGCTGAGATAATTGAGAAAAGGATATTTTTACTCCGTAGTCAAAAGGTTATGCTGAGTGGAACTTTACCAGGTAGAACCGAGGGTTTTGATCCAAGCTGTAAAAAGAAACATAGACCGATTTCCCGGGGATTTCATGTTTCAATTGAGCAAGGAAGAGTTTGCCAACTTGAAATCACAATTTGTGATTTCAAGTTGGGGTGGTCTGCGAAGATCCACTCCGTATGCCTTTACCGAACAAGGGGTTGCAATGCTTTCGAGTGTTCTTCGTAGCAAGAGGGCCATTCAGGTCAATATTGAAATCATGCGGGCATTCGTTAAATTGCGACAAATTCTTGCCTCCCATTCTGAGTTGGCACGCAAGCTTGAATCTTTGGAGAAAAAATATGATACCCAATTCAAAATAGTTTTTGATGCCATTCGACAACTTATGGCGCCGCCGGAAAAGGGTCCGAAGAAAATCGGTTTCCAGCTAAAAGAAAGGCGGGCCGCCTATATTAAGGGAAAATAAAGGGAGTCTTCGAGGGCGGAGGGTATGTTGTCCTTGCGATAGACAGAAAGGATTAATGCCAAAAAAAAGTTATGCAACGTAGGAAACAACGTCCCGGCTACGCCACAAATTGTTCGAAGTGCTCATCAAATGAAAAGGCTGTAGTAATGCTTAAACGCTCCATGATTGCCTTGCTGGTGCAATCGGTAAAAGACCATCCCTTATCGCTAAATTGAACAAAGATGGACCAGGCACGGGTAAAATCATCAGGGGTGAGTTTTATGACCTGGCAGATTTTTTCCTCAATCAAAACCCTCCCTGCGGCCACAGCTACAACAGGACTTTCGCGAATTTTGAGGAGGGTGAAAAGTTCATCGAGGATGTAATCAGAAGTAACCAGCGAAGATTCATTGGTGGATACCCAGTTCCGGGCAAAATTATGGTCGGGGTCGCGCCGCACGAAATAAGCGAACCAGGCGCCGGTGTCCACAAAGACGTTCATCCATTACCACCATAAAGGTATTGATCGTGTTCGCGATTGCTGACGGGTGGACCTTCTTCTAAAGACAGTTCTGCAACTCCGTCCAAGGCGGCCATGATGCGCCTTCTTTCCTCGATTGAAAGCTTCGAGGGGAAATCCTGGCGGAGAACATCAGGGAAGAGAATTACCAGGCGGACTTCGCCAACGGGCATATCGATGGGTTCATCGATTTGGATGCTGCCATTCGGAAGTATGCGTCCTTTGGTCTCTATGGCTTTCATTCCCATCATCTCCTTCCAAGGACTCGCACTTTAATTATTAATAGCTTTTTTGAAGGCTTAAGTCAAGCGTGACCAATGAATTGCCTCCCACCCTTGTCCTTTCAAGGCAGGTACCCACTCAGGAGAAAGATTCACGGGGCGGGGTCAAGTTTTGCTTTTTGACATTTCAAAACTCAGAGCTCATAGCTCATAGGAAAAAGGGCTCATACCCCAAAAAGGTCATAGCAATTTAGCTCATAGTTCACAAAGAGTCGCAGGCGGCAAGTCTCAGGCCGCAGGTCGCAAGTTGCCGGCCAAAAAAAATAGATCAAGGGTCAAAGCAATTTAATTCCTTCCTTTTTTATTTGCCGCGCCAAAGCTCCCCCATCCTGATCGAATTCCTCCTGAGGAAAGCATACCACTTCTAAGCGAGAATTGAATTCCTGGGCCTCGTGGAAGATCATAAACGATTCGTCAAAGAGGGATTCTTCCAACCCGGGAGGATCCCCGAGGATAATCGCCAGGTCCACATCGCTGTAGTCCGCGGGCGTACCCTTGGCAAAAGAACCAAAAAGATAGGCATCCCGCACGTCGTACTTTCCGCGAACCTGGTCAAGAAACTTCTTGGCCATCTGGATTACTTCATCTTTTGACATATGGGGCAGGGGACGTTGCGTAAGATCTTAATATTCTCCTGTCAAAGCTCGTGTGCCGGGTCGGATCAAGCTAAGCATCGGAAATGGAAGAAGAAAGTGTAGAAAAGGGGTCGTTTTGGGGCCTTAAAAGGCCATTTTTGCCATGGAAATTGACTTTTTAAGAAAATGGGTGTGAATAAAATAGGAGTCCACAAATTTTGTCTTGACAAGAGGATTATATAGGGTATATTATACCTCATATGAAGGCCAAGTTAATATTCTATCGGAAGAATATAGAACCAAATGGGGATATTGTGGAAATGAGGATTTGGAAGATTCCCAGTTCGAAAAGATTGCCTTCCGGGCTGAAATACTCACTGGTTTACATTCGGGAGGGGCAGAGAATCATCGGATACGATAATGCAGAGGGGAAGGGGCACCATAGGCATTATAGGCGCAAAGAATTTGCTTATGATTTTCGAGACGTGGACAATCTAATCAAAGATTTTTATGAGGATGTCGAAAAGGTCAGGAGGGGTGAGTTATGAAGGTGAAGAAGATAGACATCGGAATAAAGGGACTAGGGGAAAGCCTGAAGGACTTTGCTGATACCTGGAAATCGCTGGAGGCGGGTCGGAAGGTCAAGAAACACGAAGGATTGTATTTTGATTCGATCGACAACATGAGAGCTATCTTGACGAATAATAGGTTATCGATTCTGAAGGCGATCCGGGAGCATAAGCCCCAATCGGTTTATGGGTTGGCCAGGATACTTGGGCGAGATTTGAAGAATGTGAACCAAGATTTAAAGCTGCTTTCCGAGATTGGGTTAGTCACGTTGGAAAGAAAGGAAACTGATAAAAAGCGAATCAGGCCCCATGTGGATTATTCCAAGATACTATTGGAAATACCAATATGAACGCTGCAGGGGGAATGGTTATCCGGGGTTTATCTTTGTGTAGCCCTTAATGCTGTCTATTTTGCAGGTGAAAGTCCTGAAAGCTCGTATGCCGGGTCGGAACAAGGGGCGGGGTCAGGTCTTGCTTTTTGGCATTTCAAAACTCAGAGATCATAGCTCATGGCACCTTAGCTCATAGCCACAGAGCACGAATAATAGCAGCTACGCTTAAATCATTAAGCAAGAATTTGGAAATGGGGTTCTCCTTTCAGGGCTGAATCAAAGGAAAGGGTAACTTTGGCTCCGGCCCTTTCGTTGGCACGGCCGAGGTAATAGTCCGAAAAATCCCCCTTCCCCGAGCGATAATCCGCCAAGGCTAACCAGAGAAGGTCTTTTTCCGAAATCTCAAATTCCGCCGTCCGAAGGATTTTCTCGAGAACCTTTAGAATATCCGCCTTCGGAAAGCCGTAAGCGGTTTCCAGAACCCATATGAGCTCACAAAAGATGAGTGGGTGGAGGAGCAGTTTCTCTTCCTTTGCTGCGGCCTCTTCGATTGTTTTGGTAGCCAGGGCCGCTTGCTTCCGGTCATCTTGGGTCAAGTAGCGTACCAGCACGTTGGTATCCAGCCCTTTCATTGCACTTTTCTCCTGCGGTTGCGAATGGCCTGATTCATCTCCCCCACCGAAACGGGCAATCGCCCCGGCCGGTGTAAAAGGCCTTTCAACCGCCGAATATCCTCGGTGGCTGGGCGGATCAGTACATCTCCGTTATCTTGGACGACAAAATCGAGGGCGTCGCCGGGCTGCAGCCTCAAGTGGTTCCGAATCGCTTTGGGAATGACCGTTTGCCCTTTGCTGGTTAGAGTGGCAGTAGGCACAAGTTACCCTCCTTCCATTTATCTTACTTTATATGAATGTTCTTACCATAAGGTAATACAAAAGTAAAGCGATATAGGTCGCGGGAAACAGGTCACAGGAGCAGGCTACAGGTCACAGGTTACAGGTTACAGGTTTCAGGTTTCAGGACTCAGGTTAAAAGCCACAAGATTCAGGATCTAGGTTGCAGGGGGCAAGCGCATTACCTTCATGACTCAAACTCACTTCGCGGTATGCTTGATTGACGGATTATAGATTGAAGAGTGCCAATACGGATCTCGTGGTGGTCCGGCACAGGAATCGTAACCGTGCCAGGCATAAACTTTTTCTGCATCAAGATGTGGGTACCTCACCTGCGTACCTCCACGAAGCCATACCGAGCCAGAATCGCGCAGACTTCTCTGCCCGATAGGACCCGCAGCTTAGCCAATGGCCACCTCAAGTTGGGTCACATATATTTCACCGTGAAGACGCTCTTTAACCTCTTCTTGCGAGGCGGCCTCAAAAAAGAGTTAATGCCTCTCGTAGATTATTACGAGCCTGCTCAATGCTATCCCCTTGGCTGGCGATGTCCAATTCTGGGCAAAGGGCAACATAACCATTGCCCTCGCGCTCTATAATGGCGGTCAGTGTTTGTTTCATCGTTCCTCCTGCAATGGAAAATCATTTGTTTCTTCAGCATCGGCCATCCAGGACTTCTGTATTCTTGAAATAGATTCTACTAGATTTGATTAAGAAAAAAATACCTTAGCCAATGGAAATATATCCTCGTGGAAAAGGGCACGTTGTTGCATTCGTTGCAAAACTTACTTTTCGCTCTGGGCATGGGGCGCAGGCTACAGGTCACAAGTCGCAGGCCACAGGTCGCAAGTGACAAGTAGGAATTTAGCGACTTAACTCATAGGTCTTAGCAATTTAGCAATACAGCAATATGGCAATCCAGTAACAGAAAAATGAGCAATGGAGCAATCTGGCAGTTTGGCAGTTTAGCTCGTAACAACTTAGCTCATGGGTCATAGATAAAAAACAGTAAACCGAAAACCGTTAAAAAAAACAGCGAACAGTGAGGAGTAAACAGTAGGCTGGCTATCTCATTACAACAATTTCTTTAATTCCTCCACCGTAATATCTATGTCCCTTAATATTTTTCTCAAAAGACCTCTGCTTATGTCTTTTCCTTTACGAACAGGAACTGTGGTCTTTCTTCCATCTGGATGTTTATAGCGGAAATGACTTCCTTTTGACTTCTTTGTGCATGAAAATCCAAGCTTTTCCAGCGCCCGAATCAACTCCCCCGGCCGGATGATAGGCCTTTTGAGGTCATTCATATCGTGACCTCGACCCATTTCAAACCGATCACTTCAGGGTACTTAGGGTCGAGTTTCTTTCTCTCTTCTTTCAACTCCTCAAGACACATTTGAATAACATCCTTGATGTTTTTCATGGCCTCTTCAAAGGTATCTCCCTGCGTATAACATCCTTCTAAGGCTGGGCAATGAGCAATGTAAAAGCCATCTTCATCCTGTTCTATTACGACTTGCAGTAGGTATTTTTTCATTTGAATCATCCTCTCCCAAATATAGAATTCCATTGACTCTAATTCGTTTTTACCCTGAAGCCGAGGAAAAGACAAGGTCCATAGGGGTCTGGGGTCAGGCTTAGGTAATTAAGTATTTCCGGGCACTCCGGGGTTGGGTCTATTTTCTTTGCGCGGGTCTTGGATCCGCTTTCGGCATCTATTTCTTTGTTTGTAGATACGGAATGTTTCCTTTCTTGTATTATCAAGCGGACCCTCGTATTCTCTTTTGACAAAATATCTCCAGGGTCCTTGACCCAGTCATTTGGCTCAGGCCGCTTCGGATGGGCTCGCGCCGGTTCGGCTGCAAAGGACGCCGATGGTGAAAGAAAAATGGGGGGTTGAGATGTTCAAGTTGCTGGAAAGGGGGAAATTGTTGAAAAAATTAACTTCTCCCCCTAAGCTTTTCTCCCTGCCGAAGAGAATTCCCCATTGATCCGGGGTCTTTCAAAAGGGGTCCTTGAAAAAGGCCTATTTCTCAACTCGCTCTCCCGGCTTATGAAAATCGGCTAATATGTGGGGGATTTCAAGATAATGCTTATCCAACGTGAGAATTTTTAACCCATGCTGCATGGCGGAGGCGGCAATCCAAAGATCGTTCGTAGGGACGGGAGTTCCTCTCTTTCTCAAAAAATTCAAAATACCGGCGTATCGTTCAGAAGTCTCCGGGTCGATATCCAGAACTGCTACCCGGGGAGAGGATAAAAAGTCCTCCAGGATGGCTCGATTCCTTTCTTCATTTTTCCCAAGGGAAAACCCGGCGATCAACTCCCCGAGGACCACGGGGTTTAAAATGATCTCCTCTGCCTGCTGGAGGGAAAACTTGATTCCCTCGTGCCCCCCGAGAAAGGCCGAATAGGCCGATGTATCCATCAGGATTCTTTTCTTTTCCATAAATCCTCATCCACCGTTCTTTGATACCCGAGGGCCTTCGCGAAAGCCTCCGCTTCTTTCTTTTTCCATACGCCGGAAAGATGATCCAGATCGTGGAAAAGGATTTTTTTATCTGTCTGCGGCCTTCCAGCCGATTTATGCAAAATTGAAAGAAGAGCTTTATTAATGCTCACTTTTTTTTGCTGTGCTTCTTTTCGAATCCTTTTTTCAATATCCGGGGGGATGCCTCGAACTGTAATTTGCTTCACTTTTCTGCCTCCGAAATGAAACATTTTTGACTCTTTCTGACTCAATTATTGCATCACCGATCAATCCTGTCAACATGGAAAATGGGGTGCGTTGCTTAATATCTAAATATTCCCCCAAAATCCAGGGATACCAAACTAGATTTAAAGGCGGTCCACGGAAAAGATAGTCCACGGTCGACAGTCCACAGGCAGGAACTAAAGGCTCATGGGTCATACCAATTTAGCTCATAGCTCATGGCAATAAAAGACAGGGTAAAGGGAACAGGTTCCAGGCTACAGGTAGCAGGATTCTATAATTCTTCCAAAAAGCTTGCAAAGGCAAGGAATTCATCACGTAACTTGGCCCAAAGAACGGGATTCGGGTCTTGTTTGTTGACATCGCCTATAATTAAAAGCAATTTAGCTCATGGGTCATAGCTTATCGTCCACAGTCAACAGACCACGGTTGAAAAACCGTCAACAGCCATCAGACCAAAGACCACAGTCCACGCAAAACAGAGAAGAAGCTCATAGCAATTTAGCTCATGGCTGATGGCGTAAGGAAAATGACTCATAGAAACACTCATGATGGATTAAGACAGAATCAGGCTGAGGGGTATGGCCCATAATAAGCGTTCACCAAATGGAACAAGGTATTAGCCTCTTTTTCCCATCCCCATTTTACAGCCTTTCTTTCCTTCTCCCCAAGTTGAAACTGCCGGTTAAGGCTCTCAATGGTGGCCAATGGATTATCCACCTTGCTTTCAGGATTAACGTTCGTTTCGAGACAACTCACCAATAGCGGCTGGTCTTGCCCACTCCTTAGGTTTCGCCATCCGATTCACCTCCGCAGTTGTAACCCCCCCAAAAACACCGAACCTCAGCCCGCGAATACTCCCTTTTCGTAACCACCAAAAGAGAAGCGAACCTCCTCATCCTCCATATTCTCTTCCGGCTGACTCGCGCTTTTAAGTTGGTCCACACCCAAAGGCCCCTTTTCCGTCTGGCGAGATATGTTGTTGTGGAGATTATCCTGGATCTTCAGTGGGTTTATCCTGTATCTCTTGTAGGATTGATTCAACCTGGCTTAATAATAGAGGAACCTGCTCGCAAACGACTTTCCATACCTGGCCATGGTCGATCAGGTCGTATCCATGAATGAGCAGGTTTCGGAAGGCAATAATCCGGGGGTAATCTCCAATTCGGCCAGCTACATCAGGGTCATAACGGGCCAAGCGATTCATTGCCTCGCCGATAATTTCGAAGTGGCGTTCCACCGCCGCCCGCAGCAATGGATGGATTGATAGTCTTGAAAGGTTTTGCCGGCGGAAGCTTGTAAAATAAACGTGTGGAGAAGGGGACGTTGTTGCATTCATTGCAAAACTTATTTTTCGCTCTGGGCATGGGCCGCAAGCCACAGGTAACAAGTCGCAGGGCACAGGCTACAGGTCGCAGGTGTCAGGTATCGGGTTCCCAGATTTGACGACGTCGCTATGTAACAGGGGATTACAAGGATTTGGCTGCTCTTTGCATTTTGCCATCCAAGGTAATCAGTTCCCCTTTCAGGTAGCCGGCAAGCCATAGATAGCTCGCATCATAGGTCGTGAGGCCGGTTTCTTCGGCCAGGTTCACAACCGCCCAATGGTCCACCTCGACGATTTCGATGGCCAGCTTTCCGCCCATCATGAAGGCGCTCAGAATCTGATCTCGCTGCGCGGGATGGGCTTTGATCTTGCGCAAGCAGATGCTGGCCAATTCAAACCAGATGAGTGCCGGAGCCGCCATGGGAGAATCCCCCAGGGTTTTGGCGATCTCCTCGGCTTTGGGTTCGCCGAAAACCAGGGCTCCAAGGGCGGAAGCGTCAACGACTCGAACGGGCATCCCGATCTCTCCGGATGATCTTCAAAGACTCGGAAGGCGTCTTAAGACTTAAAGCCCGAAGTTCCTTCAGAAACCCAGCGGGGGTCATCCTTTTTTCCTGGGCGACCGTTTCTTCCAGAATCGAAATCAATTCACCTTGAAGGGAACGGTGATGCTTGGCCGCCCGCTTTCGAACCTCCTCGGCAACATGATCGGGAACATTCTTGATGGATAGATTCACCGGCATTCGGAACCTCCGCAACAGATCCATTTTGAATCTATTATAGAACCATAGGAGAAAAAAATCAAGAAGAAACGTGTAAAGGGGGGCGTTGGGTCAAACGCGACTTGTTCGCATTCATCTTTCTATGAATTCTAGGTAAACCGGGACGTGGGTGTAAAGTGAGAAGGGGACGTGGTTGCATTCTTTGCAAAACTTATTTTTCGCTCTGGGCATAGGTCGCAGGCTACAGGTCACAGGTTACAGGTTTCAGGACTCAGGTTAAAAGCCACAAGATTCAGGATCTAGGTTCCAGGTTCCAAGTTGCAGCATTCAGGTTTCACAGATAGAGAAACCAATCTTTTAGCGTTATGAAATGCCAAGTTGCTAGATATCGGAAAGCTTTATGATTTCCCGGAATGCTTTGACCCTCCCCATAAACCGATAATCTGCGGTGATGAATGGTTGGCCTTCCTTTTTTGACAGGGCCAGGAAATAGGCGTCATACACCGTGACGTCATGTTTGAAAGCAAGGGATATCGCCTCTCTCATAACCTCCTCATTCACGCTTTTTACCTCAAGCCCCCTCTCAAATACGGAATGAAGCGCCTGCTCAACATCCTTCTTTGAAAAGTTGGGGTTATGGCGCAAGGCATTGGGGAGTTCATAAAACAGCAAATCCGGCACGACGAAAAAGACGGTTCCTTCAAGCATGGACTGCCGCAGCTGCAGGGCTCGATCCAGGTCGCTCTCCCCGGACTCGCTGAACCACTTCAGGATGACGGAAGTATCCAGAACGAATCCCCTCATGAAACCTTCTCCCGCCATTTCCTCAGTTCCGCCACGGCATCCCA
>Ga0153915_10001559_pt1 | contig 21001 bp, 20 predicted proteins | sample Opewatmetagenome_2_FD_107003 | JGI IMG/M metagenome (GOLD analysis project Ga0153915, IMG submission 107003) | Freshwater wetland microbial communities from Ohio, USA - Open water 3 Core 3 Depth 3 metaG | ecosystem: Environmental > Aquatic > Freshwater > Wetlands | place: USA: Ohio, Lake Erie...
AGCAGCGCATTGAGCGCGATCAGTCGATCGTCGTCCTCGTCGCTGCACTCGGCGCGTCCAGCCTGTCCCCTCCCCGCACCAACCCCCACACCGACTCCGCGTCCCACCCCGCCCTTGGGGCCGGCTGGCGCCGCAGGGGCGGCAGCCGCGGCAGGCGGGGCAGCGGCGCTCGCCACCGCCGCCGCCGCATCGGCATCGCCGAGGCGCGCCAGCTCACCCTGCACCTGGATCCGGAGGCCACGCGCGTCGCGAGCGGTGCGCGCGTCGGGATGCCGCTCCCGTTGCTGGTCGAGCAAGGTGAGCGCGCTGCGCAGGTCGGTCGTCGAGCCCAGCTTGCTCATCGCAAACGCTTGCCAGTAGTAGGAATCCGCCGCGTAGCCCGATCGGGGGTAGCGATCGCGCAGCGCCTGGAACTCTCGAGCGGCAGCCCGGTAGTCGCCACGGTTCAGCGCGCCGCGGGCGGAGCGGTAGAGGGAGTCGCCGGGGTCCTGGGCGAGCCACGGCGCCGGGGCCTCGATCGCGGGCTGTTGAGCCGCACGCTGGCGCGGTCCCGCCGCTGTGCCCAGCACCAGGGCGCTCAGCGCACCCATTGCCAACATCGTGTGGAACGTCGTCATCAGAGTGCTCCTCCCATGGCCAGGCGCCCGGCGCGGCTGGGCAGCGTCGCCCGCAGCCGCAGCAGCACCGATCGATCCTTGATTCCCTGTTCGATGAAGCCGAGGTCTTGGGCATTGCCCGCCTCGGCGTAGGCCGCGATCTGCACCAATACCAGCTCGATGTCGTCGAGCAGCGCCCCGAGGGCGATGTCCTGCCCGGCCGGCGAGTCCCTGAGCAGTCGTGTCCGCTGCAACAGCTGCCGAGCGGGCTCGTCGATCTCGCCGCCGCGATCTGGTCCTCGTCCCGCCTCGGCGGAGAACACGGAGAGGAACGTCTCGACGCGGCTCAGGTGGTCGCCCACCGCGATCCGGTAGGCCGCGGGCAGTTGCCCGTTGGCAGACCCGACGACGACGGGCGGCGTTACCGTGGTCGGGGCGCCTGGGGTGGTGTAACGCCCGATGGCCACTCCCATCGCCAGCGTCGCCGCGATCCCGACCGCCCACGCCACCCAGCGCAGCCGCGAGCGGGCTTCCCCAACCGGCCGGCGTCGCCGCAGGGCACGCTCGCGCTCGATCTGGTCCCAGAGCTCCGTCCGCGGTGTCTCGGGGGGCCGGTTGTAGCTCTCCGCCAGCCGCCGGATCATGGCATCCAGCTTCTCATCGTCCGTCATACGGCCCACTCCCCCGCGAAGTCCACCAGCGCGTCGCGCAACTGTGCCCGGGCCCGGAACAGCTGGGCCTTGGAGGTACCAACCGGCACACCCAACGCCCCACCGATCTCTTCATGTGTGTAGCCCTCGACGTCGTGCATCACGAATACGATCCGCAGTTTCGGCGGGAGCCGGTCGATCGCCTCGCGCAGTCGGCGGCGGAGGTCCGGTTCCGTGGCGCGCGGCTGGTGTCCCAGCTCGGCCGCCTCCTCCTCCGGCAGCTCCCGCGTGTGGATCCGCCGCACCGTTCGCAGCGTGTTCAGCACGACGGAGACCGCCACCGCGTGAATCCAGGTCCCGACCGCCGCATCGCCACGGAACTCCGCCAGCCGCTCGAACACCCGCACGAACGTGTCCTGGGTGCAATCCCGCGCCAGGGCGTCATCGCCCGTCATTCGGTACGCCAGGCGGTAGACCCGGTCCACGTGGGTCTCGTACAGTTCTCGCTCGGCAGCGGCCTCGCCGGACAGCACCCGCGCGATCAGGTGTCGCTCGTCCACTGGACTCCCGGAGTCAGAAGGCGTCTTGCGGCTCCAATCCTGTGACACGGTGTGGTAGGAAAGGGTTGCGGGGAAGGGGCAGGGACGGCAGGGGCGGCGGGACGAGGCCTCCCCGTTCGACCGTGCAGCGATCCTATGGTCCGACTCCAGCCCTGAGTGGGCGGTCGCAGGCCTGCGCCCGCCACGTTTTGCCTACCTCGCCCGCCGAGCGTAGCTTCATCGTGGGACCCGCACCCCCAGGGAAGGGTCCCATGCCGGTCACGGCCAAGTTGTCGCTCAAGTTCTATGAGAAGCTCGGCGAGGACGTCGCCAACGAGCTGGTGGAGTGGTTCAATCAGGTGGACGCTACGTACCGCAGTGACCTGCGTGAGCTGAACGAGCTGAACTTCGCGCGCTTCGACGCGAAGCTTGAGCAGCGGATCGCCGAGCTTGGGAGCGAGCTGCGGCAGGAGATCGCCGAGCTGCGAGCGGAGTTCCATCGGGAGCTGGGCGCCGCGAAGGCCGAGCTGATCAAGTGGGCGTTCGTCTTCTGGGTTCCCACGGCGCTCGGCGTCATCGGGCTCTACTTCAAGGGCTGACCGCCGGTTCTACAACGCGCGCAGGACGCCTCGCACCAGCACCTCCAGATCCCCGGTCACCGCCCGCCCTGCTGCCAGCACTTCCGCGTGCGATAGTGGCGCCGCGGCGATGCCCGCGGCGAGGTTGGTGATCGTGGAGACGCCGAGCACCCGGAGGCCGCGGGTCCGCGCCACGATCACTTCCAGCACGGTGGACATGCCGACGGCGTCGGCGCCGAGCCGTTCGAGCATCCGGATCTCCGCCGGCGTCTCGAAGCTGGGGCCGAGCAGGCCCGCGTACACGCCCTCGTGAAGCGTGATCCCGGCGGCGCCGGCGACGCGGCGTGCCAGCGCGCGCAGCCCGGCGTCGTACGCCTGCGACATGTCCGGGAACCGCTGCTCGCCGGACAGGACCGGCCCCGCGAGCGGCGAGCGGCCGGTGAGGTTGAGGTGGTCGGTGATCAGCATGAGAGAGGGCGGCGTGAGGTGGGACCGCATGCCGCCCGCGGCGTTCGTGACGATGAGCGTGTCGATCCCGGCGCCCGCCATCAGCCGGATCGGCCGGGTCACGACCTCCGGTGCATGTCCCTCGTACAGGTGGAGCCGGCCGAGCTGCAGGATGACCGGCACGCCCTCGAGCGTCCCGGCCAGGAACTCCCCGCGATGGCCGGGCACGCCCGGCTCCGCCAGCCCCTGCAGCTCGCGAAACGGGATCACGGCGCTTCGCTCGACCGCGTCCGCGAGGCCGCCGAGTCCCGAGCCGACCACGATGCCGACTCGGGGCTCGACTCCCCGCAACCGCGTCCGCAGCTCCGCGATGCCGCTCACGTCGGCCTCACCCCCCATCGTCCCCGGCCGGCCTCGTCATCCGACTGGGCCTCCAGCAGCGCTGCTACTGCAGCAGGAATCGCAACACGTAGTAGCAGACGCCGGCGATCCCGGCCGAGATCGGGATCGTGAACAGCCACGCCCACACGATCCGGCCGGCAACGCCCCAGCGCACGGCGGAGATCCGTTGCGCGGCGCCCACCCCGGCGATCGCGCCGGTAATCACGTGGGTGGTGCTCACCGGGACGCCGAGGAACGAGGCCAGGAACACGGAAATGGCGCCGCCCGTCTCCGCGCAGAAGCCGTGCACCGGCTTGAGGCGTGTGATGCGCGAGCCCATGGTGTGGACAATCCGCCAGCCACCGAAGAACGTGCCCATGGCGATCGCGAAGTGGGCCGACAGAATCACCCAGACGGGGATGTAGTCCGCGGTCGTCAGGTGGAACGCCTGAACCGGGAAGTTCGTGAACAGGTGCTGCGAGGACACGAGCAGCCCCACGATGATGCCCATCGTCTTCTGGGCGTCGTTGGTGCCGTGGCTCAGGCTGTAGGCTGCCGCGGAGACGAGCTGGAACCGCCGGAAGTGCTTGTCCACGCTCCGCGGCGTGGCGCGTCGGAACGTCCAGGCGGTCGCCACCATAAGGCCCATGCCAAGGGCCATGCCCAGGATCGGCGCGACGAGAATGAAGGCGATCGGCTTCACCCAGCCGCCGATGATCAGGGCGTTCACCCCCGCCTTGGCTACTGCCGCCCCGCCGTAGCCCCCGATCAGGGCATGGGATGAGCTGGATGGGATCCCGACATACCACGTGATGAGGTCCCACGCAATCGCCCCGATGAGGCCCGCCAGCACGACGATCGGGTCCACAATGGAGAGGTCGATCAGCCCGCTGCCGATCGTCTTGGCGACGGCCGTTCCGAAGCCAAACGCGGCCACGAAATTGAAGAACGCCGCCCACGCCACCGCCGCGACGGGCGAAAGCACGCGCGTCGACACGATCGTCGCGATGCTGTTGGCGCTGTCGTGGAACCCGTTGACGAAATCGAAGAACAGCGCGGCGCCGAAAATCGCGAGGATGAACCAGACCGACTCGACGATCATGCGTGCTTCAGAACGATCGACTCGATGTCGTTGGCCACGTCCTCGGCCTCGTCGATCGCACGCTCGAGATTGTCGTAGATCTCCTTCCACTTGATGATGCGCAACGGGTCCGTCTCGGTATCGAACAGCCGGCCGAGCATGTTCTGGTAGACCGTATCCCCCTCTTCCTCCAGACGCTTCGCCGCGACGCAGTGCGCCATGACGTCGTCCTTGGTTTTGAGCTTGGTCACGGCCAGCAGCAGCTCGGCGGTGATCCGCTCGACCACGTCGCACAGCTGGGCAATGCCCTCGGGCGTCCGCTCGACGCGGAAGATCTGCGCGCGGCGCGCCGTGCCGTCGAGGCTGTCGATCACGTCGTCGAGGTCCGAGGCGAGCAGGTGGATGTCCTCGCGGTCGATCGGCGTGATGAACGTGCGGTCGAGGCGCCGCACGACCTCGTGCGTCACCTCGTCGCACTCGTTCTCCAGCCGCTTGATCTGCTCGGCGAAGTAGGCGGCCCGCTCGGGCTTGCCGGTGAGCAGCTCGCGCAGGTGCTTGGCCGCTTCCGCGGTGCGGCGGGACACTTCGACGAATAGCTCGTAGAACTCTTCGCTACGGGGGAGAAGGCGCAGGCGCACTAGGACCTCCAGCCTGGTGTGGGTGACACCCCTCGGGTCACGAACACGTCACGGCGCGTAACGGGCCGGTCACAAACCGCGCGGAATTTCGCCCGCGGGCGGGCGGGGCGCAACGCGCCCGCTGCCGGATCGCGGATTCGCCCCTATATTCGCCAGTCAATGAGCCATCACGTTCTCGTCGTGGACGACGAGCCGGACATCACGGCCCTCGTCGCGTACCATCTTGCCAAGGCGGGCTACCGGGTGACCACCGCGTCCTCCGGACCCGACGCCCTCCGCATTGCCGAGGAGCAGGGGCCGGACCTGGTGGTGCTCGACCTGATGCTGCCGGGACTCTCCGGCTACGAGGTGCTGGAAGCGTTGCGCCGTCGCGCCCCGACCCAGGACGTCGGCGTGCTCCTGCTGACGGCCCGGCGTGAGGAAGGCGACCGCATCAAGGGGCTCTCGCTCGGTGCGGACGACTATCTCGTGAAGCCGTTCGCGCCGCAGGAGCTCGTGTTGCGGGTGGGCGCGGTGCTGCGACGACTCGCCGGCGGCGCCGTGGCCACGGGCGCCAAGCTGGTCGCCGGTCCGCTCGTGATTGACCGCGCCGGCCACCGGGTGGCCGTGCAGGGTATCGAGATCGACCTCACCGCTACGGAGTACAAGCTGCTCGTCACCTTGGCCGAGCGGCGCGGCCGCGTGCAGACGCGGGCACAGCTGCTCGAGACGGTGTGGGAGGCGCACCCCGACATCCAGACCCGGACGGTGGACATGCACATGCAGCGACTCCGGGCCAAGCTCGGTCCGGCCGCCGAGTGGATCGAGACGGTGCGCGGCTTCGGCTACCGGTTCCGCGCCACCGAGGGGGCAAAAGCGCGGCGATGAGCTTCGGCGCCCGCATCCTGCTCGCCATGGTCGTGATCCTCGTGGTTACGGTCACGGGATCGATGTTCATGGCGGATCGGTGGCTGCGCACCAGTCTCGAGCGCTCGTTGGTGGCCGAGATGCAGCGCGAGGCGCAGCTCGCGGCCGCGGCGCTGCCGCGGGATGCGGCGCTCGTGGCGGACGCGACGCGCCGCTTGGGCACCCAGACCGGGCGCCGGCTGACTGTGATCGATTCCACCGGGCGCGTGATCGGCGATTCGGATTTCGACGACGCCAGCCTGCCGTTGCTGGAAAACCACCTCAGCCGGCCGGAGGTGCAGCAGGCACTGGCAACCGGACTTGGGACCTCGAAACGCTTCAGCGAGTCCACCAAGCACTCCGAGCTCAAGGTGGCGATCCGCGCGTGGCCCGGCGTCGTCCGCTTCTCGGCGCCGATGGAGCAGGTGGACGAAGTAGTCGCTAACGCGCAGCGCGCGGTGCTCCTTGCCGCGTTAGTGGCCTTGCTGCTCGGCGTCGGACTGGCGTGGGTTGGGGGACGTGAGGTGGGACGGCCGCTCGCCCAGCTCGCCACGTCGGCGCGCAGCATTGCGCGCGGCCAGACCCCGGCCTACCCCGCCGCGCGGGCTACCGAGATCCGGCAGCTGGTCCAGGCGTTCCGCTCGATGCAGGAGGAGCTGACCGCCCGGATGGCGGCGCTGACCCGGGGGCGCGAGGAAACCAGCGCGATCATCGAGTCCATGGTGGAGAGCGTGGCGGCGGTGGACCCGCAGGGCGACGTCAAGGTGTGCAATGCGGCGCTCCGCCAACTCCTGCGCTACGGCGCGGACGCGCCGCTCCCCAACCTGCGGGAGATCTTCCGCAACGCCGAGGCGCGCGAAGTGCTGGATCAGGCACTCGACGGGCGCGTGGTGCTGGGCCGCGAGGTCGTGCTGGACGATCGTACCGTGCTCGCCACCGCCCGCCCCCTGCCCACGGGCGGCGCCGTCGTCTGCCTGCACGACGTCACGGACCTCCGGCGTCTCCAGACGGTGCGCCGCGACTTCGTCGCGAACGTGACCCATGAGCTCAAGACCCCGCTCACCAGCATCTCGGGATACGCGGACACCCTGCTCGCCGATCACCCCGACGCGGAAACGACGCAGCGGTTTCTGCGCGTGATTCGTGGCAACGCGGAGCGGATGCACCGCCTGGTGGACGAGCTGCTCGACCTAGCCAAGCTGGAATCCGGCACCTGGCAGCCGCAGGTCGCCGAGCTCGATGCCCAGGCCGCGGCCGAGGTCGCGTGGTCGGAGCTTGCCGATCGCGCGGCCGCCGCCAACGTCACCTTCACAACCTCAGTCCCAACGGGCATCCGGGTCTGGGTGGACCCCGAGGCGCTGCGCCAGATCCTGATCAACCTGTTCGACAACGCGCTGCGCCACACGCCGGCGGGCGGAACCATCGAATTCGCCGCCAGCGCCGTCGACCAGGGCACCCAGCTGGTCGTGCGCGACACCGGGTCCGGCATCCCAGCCGAGCACGTGCCGCGGGTGTTCGAGCGGTTTTACCGCGTGGATCCCGCGCGCTCGCGTGAGCACGGCGGCACCGGGCTCGGTCTTGCGATCGTGAAGCACCTGATGGAGGCCCATGGCGGACGCGTCGACCTCAGCAGCGCGCTGGGACGGGGCACGACCGTACGCCTCACGTTTCCCAGCCACCGAGTGTCGGCCTAACCCACTACGCGAACCGCAGGCAGCTAACTCCCCCCGTTACAACGTCGTAACCCACCCGTCACACACGCTTGACGGCGCGGGCGCACCGTACGCCTGTGCGAATCGCGCTCGTCACCGACACCTACACGCCCCAGGTGAACGGGGTGACCACCGTCGTCCACCATATGACGCAGGCGGTGACGCGGGCAGGGCACGCCTGCGCAGTGGTCGCGCCGCACTACCCCGCGGGAGTAGCGGCGCAGTCGCAGGAACTGCGCCTCCCATCCATCCCGTTCCCACCGTACCCGGCCATCCGGCTGTCGCTCATGGCAGGCCGGCCCGTGGCACGCTACCTCGACGACTTTCGGCCCGACGTGGTGCACGCGGCCACCGAGGGACCGCTCGGCCTCGCCGGCCGGAGGTATGCGCTCCGGCGGCGCCTGCCTCTCGTGACCGCGTTTCACACGAACTTCCCGGCGTACTGCCGTCACTACGGCGCCCCGGGGCTCGAGCCCGCAGTGTGGCGCTGGCTCGTGTGGTTTCACCGTCCGGCCCGCCTCACCCACACGCCCGGTGAGTTCGTCCGCGACACGCTCATCGCCAAGGGGATTCGGCAGGCCGTGGTGTGGGGACGCGGCGTGGACACCGACCATTTCCGGCCCGACCGCGACCGGGCCCCGTGGCGCTGGCGCCTCGGGCTGCCGGCGGGGGTGGTGCTCGTGCTGCACGTCGGGCGACTCGCCCCGGAGAAGAACCTCGAGATGCTATGGGAATCGTGGGCGATCGCGCGCGCCGCGCTCGGCGCCCGCGCGCGGTTCGTCGTGGCCGGCGACGGCCCGGCCGCCGCGCTCGTCCGCAGCCGCATGCCGTGGGCCACCCATCTCGGCTTTCTGGACCGCGAGACGCTCGCTGACCTGTATGCCGCTGCCGACGTCTGCATCCTGCCCTCCGCCACCGAGACCTGCGGTCTCGTGGCGCTGGAGGCGATGGCAAGCGGGGTACCCGTGGTGGCCGCCGACGCGGGGGGTTTTCGCGAGAGCATTCGCCACGGCATCACGGGTCTGCTTGCGCGCCCCAGGGACCCCGAGGCGCTCGCCGCCCACGTCATCCATCTCGTGATGGAGCGCAGTCGTCGCCTCGCCCTGGCGGCGGCGGCGCGGCGCTTCGCGCTGACGCGCAGCGCAGCGCTCGAAGATGCAGCCCTGCTGGCGCAGTACCAGACCATCCTCGGCCACGATCTCGGGAAGGGAACCGAATGCGCCGCGTAGCCATCGTGCTGGTGGATGGCCTGCGGCCCGACGCGGTCGCGCTCGCCCCAATGCCGGTGCTGGATACGCTCGGCAAGGACCACGTGCGGGCCTTGAGTGCGGTCACGATCCGGCCGAGCGCCACTGTGGCGGCGCTCGCGACGTTGGCCACCGGCGTGAGCCCCGCCGCGCACGGCCTGATGGAGCCCGGACTGCACTTCCTCCGACGGCTAAGTGGACTCCGGCCCCTTCCCGCCGAGCTGGCGCGGCACGACCTCCCGACCACCGTCGTCACCAGCCGCCTGCCGGGGCCGGTGCTCGCGATCGCGCAGGCGCTCACCGGATTCGCGGGGATCCGGCACTTCGTCGCCGCCGGCCGCACGGCGCTCGAGACGGCGCATACCGCGCGGCACTGCTTAGAGCGGATGGGCGCCGGGCTGCTGTTTCTCTACCTGCCGCACTGCGACCGCGTCGGCCACCGGGTCGGCTGGATGTCCTCCGCGTACCTGCGGAGCGCCGCCGACATCGATGGTGCGCTCGACGTGTTCACCCACGGGCTCGGCGATGCGACCGTCTTCGTGCTCGCCGACCATGGCGGCGGCGGCGTGTATCCGCGCGACCACGACCTGCCGCACCCGGCGAACGACCATATTCCACTCGTGATTGCCGGCCGCTCGACCCGACGGCACTGCGTCCTTCCCGAGCCGGTATCCATCCTCGACCTCCCGGCCACCGTGCTGTGGCACCTGGGAGTCCCCGTCCCGGAGGTCTACGAGGGCCGCGCGCTGCGCCAGGCCTTTCTGGCGACGTCGCTCGGTGCGGAGGTAGCCGCGGCATGATGCGCCGCCTCACGCACCTGGGCGGGGCCCGGGCGACGCTGGGGACCGGTGTAGCCGTGTTCCTTGCGGGCGAGCGAGCACTCGGGATGGCGGTGCTGCTTGCGAACGCCGCCTCGTGCATCGTCGTGCAGGTGCTCAAGCGCCTGGTGGCGCGCCCGCGTCCCTGTGACGGATTCGGCCGGCCCCTGGCCCTCGTGGATCTTCCCGACTCGTTCTCGTTCCCGTCCGGGCACGCCGCCGCCGCCACGGCCGTCGCCGCCACGCTGGTCTTCGCCCACCCGCTATTCGCCCCTGTCGTTCTGCCCCTCGCGGCGCTCGTCGCAGCTTCTCGGGTCACGCTCCGCGTGCACCACGCGAGTGACGTGGTGGCCGGCGCGCTGCTCGGCCTGGCTGGGGCCCTGCTTGCTGCGCGTCTGCTTCTCTAGAGTCTCCCTCGTTTCCCCAATATCCACGCCGGGCATGTGGACTAGTGACAGGCTCGTTACCGCATTGCCCGCCGGCCGTCACGGGGCCGTTACGTACGGCGGACAGGCTTCTCGTCGATCGTCGGGGGGGCGCGCGCCCCCAATCCACTACCCGGCGCACGTGAGTCGACCGCCGGTCCGTCCGGAAGGCCGGTCCCCGAACCTCCAGGTGAACGGATCGCACGCACCATGATCTCTTCGGGCCGTACACTGACGCTGGCACTCCTGCTGGGATTCGCCGGGGTAGCCTCCCCGGCGCGCGCCCAGATCATGTCGACCGGCCGCATCACGGGTCGGGTGATCGCGGAGCAGACCGGCCGCCCGGTCGACCGCGCTGTCGTCGTCGTCGCCGGGACGTCGCTCAGCGCACGCACCGACCTGGACGGTCGCTACTACATCCCCGACGTGCCCGTCGGCGCCCAGACCGTCGAGACCCGGCAGGTAGGCTTCGCCCAGAAGACGGTGATCAACGTGCAGATCGCAGCCGGCGAAACGACGGTCCTGAACATCGCGCTGACGTCGGCGGTGTTCTCGCTCGAGACGATCACCGTCACCGCGGAGGTCGAACGGGGCACCGTATCTCGCGCGCTCGAGGAGCAGCGCACCGCGCTGAACGTGGTGAACGCGCTCAGCGCCGAGCAGGTCGGGCGGACCCCGGATGCCGACGCCGCGGAGGCTGTCAGGCGCGTGAGCGGCGTGACCGTGCAGGATGACAAGTACGTGTTCGTGCGCGGCCTGGGCGAGCGCTACACGACCACGTCGCTGAACGGTGCCCGGGTGCCCAGCCCCGAGCCCGAGCGGCGGGTGGTGCCCCTCGATCTGTTTCCGGCCAGCCTGCTGGAAGCGGTCTCCACGTCGAAGACGTTTACCCCCGATCGGCCCGGAGACTTCAGCGGGGCGGAGGTGAACCTGCGCACGCGCACGTTCCCCGTGACTCACCTGCTGCAGTTCTCGCTGTCGGGCGGCTACAACACGCTGGTGACGGGCAAGGATGTCCCGGCACCGCCCACGACGGGACGGGAGTGGCTGGCCGTGGCGGCGGGACAGCGCCAGCTCCCGACCCAGCTCACCAGCATCACGGACTTCTCGCAGCTCACCCAGAACGACGTCAACGGCCTGATCCGCGCGCTGCCCGATCGCTGGACGTTCAATCAGGGCAGCGGGGCCCCCAACGTGTCGGGGAGCCTCTCCTTTGGGGGCGAGGACCCGGTGCTGGGGCTGCACCTCGGATACGTCGGCTCGCTGTCGTACTCGCGCAGCGAGCAGGTGCGGAAAGGCGAGATCCGCGCCCGGGCCGTTCCACGCGATAGCACCGGCACGCCCGCGCCCTACAACACGTTTACGGGGAGCACCGGGCAAAGCAGCGTGCTGTGGGGCGGCCTGCTGAATCTGAGCGCGTTGGTCGGACACGCCACCAAGATCGAGCTGAACAACACCTACGACCGCTCGGCCGACAACTCGGCGCACCTGGACTGGGGCACGCTGGAGGAGTTCCAGCAGGTGGACAGTGTGCGCCGGACGCAGCTGCAGTACATCGAGCGCACCGTGCGCTCGGACCAGCTGCGGGCCACCAATCAGCTGGGCAGCCACAACGTCCTGACCTGGTCGCTCACATCGTCCGGCGTGACCCGCGCCGAGCCCGACCGCGTGGACATGGCCTATGGCTACGAGATCTCGGCCACCGGCCAGCGGTTGCCCCTGGCGTGGCTGGGGTTCATTCCCGAGGCCGCCAAGCGCACGGCCGCGAATCTGTCGGAGAACGCGCTGGGCGGTGACTTCGACTATGCGCGCTCGTTCGGCTCGGGCGACCGGCTCCTCACGTTCAAGGTGGGTGGTGCCTACCGACACATCAAGCGCGACGCCCAGGCGGAGTCGTACAACGTGCGCGCCCTCGGCCTGGACGCGGCAGCCCGCGCCGCGACTCCGGATTCGTTGTTCTACGGCGCCTTCACCAACCCCGACTCGGCACGCGTCACGCTCGAGCCGAACAACAGCGGCGGCAGCTATCAAGCCAGGGACGGCGTCTCCGCGGGATACCTCATGGCGGAGATCCCCGTGGGCAACCGAATCACCGTCATCGGCGGTGCCCGGTTGGAGCGGTGGGCCCTCGACATGGACGCCGAGCCCACCAGCGGCGCGTCGATCGGGATCACGCGACGCAACACCGACGTGCTGCCGTCGCTGGCGGTGAACACGACGCTGAGCCAGAACCACACGCTGCGGCTGTCTGCCACGCAGTCACTGGCCCGGCCCGAGTACCGCGAGCTGGCCCCGATCAGCTACCGCGACATGGTGGGGGAGCGCGAGGTGTTCGGCGACTCCAGTCTGATCCGCACCCTGGTGCAGAACTACGACGCGCGGTGGGAATGGTATCCCCACACGAACGAGGTGGTGAGCATCGCGGTGTTCGCGAAGCACTTCGTCAAGCCGATCGAGCAGATCGACGTCGCCACCTCGGGCGTCTCGCAGCTGAGCTTCATCAACGCCAAGTCGGCGTTCAACTACGGCGTCGAGCTGGAGCTGCGCAAGGGACTCGGGTTCCTCGGCCTCTGGCCGCTCACGGTGTTCAGCAACGTCACGTTGATGCGGAGCCGAATCAACACCAGCAACAGCAACCTCTCGGCGCTCACCAACAAGGAGCGCCCCATGGTGGGGCAGGCTCCCTACGTGGTGAACAGCGGCGTGTCCTACGAGAGCCTGTCGGGCGCGACCAGCGCCACCCTGCTGTACAACGTCGTGGGGCCGCGCATCAGCTCGGCCGCGGTCACCCCGCTGACGGTCGACACGTACGAGCGTCCCCGCCACGTGCTGGATTTCTCGTTCCGTTTCGCCATCGCGGGCGGGATAAGCGCCAAGCTTGATGCGAAGAACCTGCTCGACGCTGCGTACGAGGAACGGCAGGGAGACGTGATCCGCTACCGCTACACCACGGGCCGCTCGCTTGGCCTAGGTGTGAACTGGAGCCTGCGGTAGCGAAGACGGTTCGCGGGGGGCCGCGCGCGCGAGGTGCGGCCGCCGTCACCCGATTGTTACTCGCGCGTGATTGGGCCCATACGCAGCACGTCTAGGCTTCCTCACTTCAAGAAGCTAGGCGTGCTCCCAGCAATGACTCGGTGCGCCCCAGACCGCACCACAACGAGGAGACCCCAACCGATGAGATCGTTCGCTCGTAACCTCCTTGCCCAGACCGGCGCCGTGTTGCTGCTGGGCTGGCTCGCGGCCTGCAGCGACACCACCACGCCGACACTGTCGGCGCCAACCGGGGTGACCGCCGTTGCCACCTCGGCCACCTCCATTCTGGTGAGCTGGAACCAGGTGTCCGGCGCCACGGGCTATGAAGTGGACCGGGCCGAGGGCGCCGGCGCGTTCAGCAACGTGGCGACCGGCCTGACCGCCACGGTGTACAACGACACCGGCCTCCAGCCCAGCACGGACTATCGCTACCAGGTGCGCACCGTGGAGGGCACGGCCACGAGCACCAGCAGCAGCGCGGCCTCGACCACCACGCCTGCCGTCGGCGCGAAGGAGGCCAGGGTCACCGGCGTCACGCTCAACCGCACGTTCTACGCCGACACCCTGTACATCCTGAGCGGCTACGTGAAGGTGAGCAATAGCGCTACACTCACGATCCAGGCCGGCACCAAGATCGTGGGCGACACGCTGGTGCCCGGCAGCTCGCTGTGGATCCTCCGCGGGTCCAAGATCATGGCCGTCGGCACCGTGGACGCGCCGATCGTCTTCACGTCCGCTCGTGCCGCGGGCAGCCGCGCCCCGGGTGACTGGGGCGGGATCATCATCGTCGGGAAGGGGCTGATCAACCGGACGGCCAACCCGATCTTCACCGAAGGCCCCGTAGGCGCGGCGGAGAACTATGCCGGCGGCACCGACAACAACGACAACTCCGGCATGCTCAAGTACGTGCGCGTCGAGTTCGCGGGCTACGACGTCTCGAACGGTGGCGGGCAGGAGTTGAACAGCGTCTCCAGCTACGCCGTAGGACGCGGCACCCAGTACGACTACGTGCAGTCGATGGCCGGCCTCGACGACTCCTTCGAGTTCTTCGGCGGGGCGGCGGACGTGCGGCACCTCGTCTCGTTCGAGTCGGGCGACGACCACTTCGACTGGACCGAAGGGTACCAGGGGCGCGCCCAGTACTTGATCGCGCTGCAGACCTCGGTGCTCACCCCGCGCCCCGGAACGGGCACGGTGTCCAGCGACCCGCGCGGCTTCGAGGGCGACGGCTGCGAGATCGACAAGGCGGGTTGCACGTTCTTCAACCCGCCGTACTCGATGCCGGTGTGGGCCAACTTCACCGTGGTCGGGCCTGGCCCGGGCGTGTTCACGCCGACCGACGGCAACGGCGCGGTCGTGCGCCGCGGCGGGGCCGTCAACTTCGTCAACGGCATCGTCGCGCGCTGGCCGGGTGTGGGCGTCAGCATCCGCGACACGGCGACCAGAAACCTGATGAACGTGGACACGCTCTACGTCCGCAACATCATTTTGGCGGAGAACGGCAGCAACTTCGAGGCGCCCGGCACCAACTACGGCTCGCGGCTGAGCGACAGCGCCAGCGTTTGGAACATCACGACGTCCACGCTGTCGGCGTTGTTCACCGGCGCGCTCCCCACCGGCGCCACCGCGGTCACTACCGCCAACCTCAACCTCGGCCTGGCAGCCGGTGCGGCGGCGCGAACCGGCGGCCTCAGCTCCTTCGCCGGCACGCCGATTGCCGCGCGGGTGCAGAACTTCTTCGGCGCCGCGATGCCCGCGACCAGCTACATCGGCGCGGTCGATCCGTCGGCGGGCACCCAGTGGTTCGAGGGCTGGACGAACTGGCAGCGCAACTGACGAGGGGATAGGGTACCACGGGCGGCCGGGGCGGAGGACTGCCCCGGCCGTCTCATTACCGAGAGGAATACCGGGGATCAGTACGCGATGAGACACCTCTGGTTGGCCACGCTCGCCCTTGTGGTCTCGGCGTGCGGGCGCACCCAACAGCATGAGGCGGCCGGCGACGTGGTCGACAGCGTCCTTCCGATGGACGTGATGCTGACGCGCTTCCGGCAGGACCTCCCCCGCTCCACCGAGCTCCACGGCGGACTGGACAGTCGCGACAGTCTGGTCGCCAGGGTGATCGCGGCGCTCAAGGCGAGCGACACGCTGGCGTTGGGGCGCCTGGCGGTGAACCGGAGTGAATGGGCCTGGCTGTATTTCCCCACCAACGTGCTCGCGCGCCCGCCGTACGAGCTGCCGCCCGCGCTCGCCTGGTTCCGGCTCCAGGAAGCGAATCGCCAAGGCGTGCTGCGCGCCCTGCGCGAGCTCGGCGGCCACCGGCTCGACTACCGCGGCTACCAATGCGACGCCGAGCCCACGGTCGAGGACGCCAACCGCATCTGGACGGGTTGCATCGTCACCCTAGCGCGGGATGGCCCCACCGCAGCTCCCATTCGGCTGTTCAGTGCGATCCTGGAGCGAGAAGGTCGGTTTCTCGTCCTCAGCTACGCGAACGATTTCTGAACGAGAAAGTGGCGCGCAACCGTATTTTGGACAAAGAGTTACACAGTCCACTCGGCAATCGTCGTTACACGGGCGTTACCACTCAGTTACCGTTCTGTGACACACGCCCGCGACGTTTCCGACGCCATACATCCGAGGGCCATGACGATGCGTAGCGCTTCGATGACGTTCGCCCTGCTCAGTGCGGCCCTTGCCGCCAGCGCGTGCCACGGCAGTGGCGAAACCGCGGTGCTCTTGAACGGCGCCGGCGCGACGTTCCCCAACATCATCTACCAGCGCTGGATCACGGACTACAACGCCGCGCACCCCGGCGTCGAGCTCAACTACCAGTCGATCGGCTCGGGCGGCGGGATCCAGCAGTTCACCGACGGCACCGTGGATTTCGCCGGCTCCGACGCGCCCATGACCGACGAGGAGATGGCCAAGGTCGGCGGCAACGTGCTGCACATCCCGACGGTGCTCGGAGCCGTGGTGCCGAGCTACAACCTGGCCGGCGTCAGCCAGACCGTGCGGTTCACGCCCGAGGCGCTGGCCGACATCTTCCTCGGTACCATCAAGCGGTGGAACGACATCCGGCTCGCGAGCGCCAACCCCGGTGTCGAGCTCCCGAATCAGGAGATCGTGGTGGTCCATCGGTCCGACGGCTCGGGCACCAGCTACATCTGGACCGAATATCTCTCGACCGTGAGCTCCGAGTGGGCGCAGCGCGTCGGCAAGGGCAAGTCGGTGAACTGGCCGGTAGGCATCGGCGGCAAGGGGAACGAGGGGGTCTCAGCCGCCGTACAGCAGACCCCCGGCGCGCTCGGCTACATCGAGCTGGGCTACGCCATGATTAACAACCTGCCAGTGGGCGCCGTGCGGAACCGCACGGGCAACTTCGTCACGCCGGATCTCTCCACCGTCGCCGAGGCCGCGGCCGCGGGGCTCGCCGCGGTCGGCCCCGAGACCGACTTCCGGGTCTCGCTGATCAACGGCCCGGGCGATCGCACCTACCCCGTGTCGTCGTTCACGTGGCTGCTCGTCCACAAGGACTACGGCGCGAGCACGGCCAAGGCCAAGGCGCTCACCGAGTACATCTCCTGGGCGCTCACCGCCGGCCAGGCCGTGGCGCCGGAGCTCGGCTACGCGCCGCTCCCCGAGCAGGTCAAACCCTGGATCGAGGCGCGCCTCACCACGGTCACCGCCGCCGGCAAGCCGGTGTGGTCCGGCCCGCTCGGCAGATGAGCGCCGCACACTGATCCGCGATGGCCGCACCGGACGAGAAGCGTAGCCAGCGACCCCGGTTCCGCAGCGCGGGCTGGGGCGACGCGCTGTTCCGCTCCGGCCTCACCGCCGCGGCCGCGGTCGTCCCGGCGCTGTTCCTCGCGATCGTGGGCCTGCTGGCGGTTTCCGCGTGGCCCGCCATGCGGCAGTTCGGCTTCCGGTTCCTGTGGTCTTCGACGTGGGATCCGGTCGCCGGCATCTACGGCGCCGCGCCGATGATCTTCGGGACGTTGCTGTCGTCCCTCATCGCGCTGATCATCGCGGTGCCGCTCGCGGTCGGGGTCGCGATCTACCTCACCGAGTTCGCGCCCAACTGGCTGCGACGGCCTGTGGGGACACTGGTCGAGCTGCTCGCCGCGATCCCGAGCGTGGTGTACGGCCTGTGGGGGATCTTCGTGTTGATCCCCCTGCTCCGCTCCTACGTGATTCCGCCGCTCCAGGCCGTCCTGGGCTGGACCCCGTTCTTCTCCGGCACGTTCTACGGCAATTCGATGCTGGCCGGCGGCATCATTCTCGCCATCATGATCCTGCCGTACATCAGCTCCGTGAGCCGGGAGGTGCTGGCCGCAGTGCCGCCGTCGCAGCGGGAAGCCGCCCTCGCCCTCGGCGCCACCCGCTGGGAGGCGGTGTGGTCGGCCGTGCTGCCCTACGCCCGCTCCGGGATTCTCGGGGCCATCGTGCTGGGCCTGGGGCGCGCGCTCGGCGAGACCATGGCCGTCGTGATGGTGATCGGCAACCGGCACGATCTCAGCGTGTCGCTCGTCGAGCCGGGCTACACCATGGCCGCCATCATCGCCAACGAGTTCAACGAGGCGGCGGGCCTGCAGCGCGCCGCCCTGTTCGAGGTCGGGCTGGTGCTGTTCGGTGTCACCGTCGCCGTGAACGCGCTGGCCCGCCTGCTGGTGTGGCGCGTCGCGCGCGACAGCGCGGTCGGGAGCCGCGCCATATGATCTCGCGCGCCGCGCGCCGCCGCCTGTTCAGCCGGTTCATGACCGCGCTCACCGTGCTTGCGGCGGTGATCGCGCTGGCGCCGCTGTTCGCCATCTTCGCCGATCTCGTGCTGCGCGGCGCTTCGAGCCTCAACTTCGATTTCTTCGTGCAGAACCCGGCGGCGCCCGGGCAGACGGGCGGCGGGGTCGCGAACGCCATCGTGGGGACGCTCATCGTCGTCGGGGTCGCCGCCGCCATCGGGCTGCCGCTCGGCATCGGGGGGGGCGTCTACCTCGCGGAGTACGGCGGCGGCACGTTCGGCGTCGTCGTGCGGTTTCTCGCGGACGTGTTGAACGGCACGCCGTCGGTCATCGTCGGGATCTTCGCGTGGACGTGGATCGTGCGCCCCATGGGCCACTTCTCCGCGCTCGCCGGCTCCCTAGCGCTGGCGGTGCTCATCATCCCGATGGTGACGCGCACCACCGAGGAGATGGTGCGGCTGGTGCCGCACTCGCTGCGCGAGGCGGCGCTCGCCCTGGGATTCCCGCGCTGGCGCACCACGGCGAAGATCATGGTCCGGGCTGCCTGGCCGGGCATCGTGACCGGGGGCCTCGTCGCCGTGGCCCGGATCGCCGGCGAGACGGCACCGCTGCTGTTCACCGCGCTCGGTAACCTCAACTTCAAGACCAACGTCATGCAGCCGATGCAGACGTTGTCGCTCCAGATCTACGTGTTCGCCACCGGCCCGTTCGAGGAATGGCACCGCCTCGCGTGGGGCGCCGCCCTCGTGCTCATGGCGATCGTCCTCCTGATGGGGATTGCCGCCCGGCTGGCGACGCGCACCCGGTTCCGCGATGGCTGAGGCCGCCGCCCCGCTCCGGACCGAGCGGATCACCGCCTTGTTCGGCGACAAGGCCGCCGTCAAGGACGTGACCCTGGCCTTCCCGGCCAACACCGTGACGGCGATCATCGGGCCGTCGGGCTGCGGCAAGAGCACGTTCCTGCGGTGCCTCAACCGGCTGCACGAGCTGTCGCGCGGCGGGAGCGTGCAGGGGCAAGTGCTGCTCGACGGCGAGGACATCTATCACCCGGCGGCGAATCCCGTCGATATCCGGAAGCGCATCGGGATGGTGTTCCAGCAGCCCAATCCGTTCCCGACGATGTCGATCTACCACAACGTCGCGGCGGGGCTCACCGTGAACGGCGGCCGGTCGCGGGCCGAGACCGACGCCGCCGTGGAGCGCGCGCTCAAGGACGCCGCGCTGTGGGACGAGGTCAAGGACCGTCTGCGGGCGAGCCCGCTGGCACTTTCGGGCGGGCAGCAGCAACGGCTCTGTATCGCGCGCACGATCGCCCCCGAGCCCGAGGTGATCCTGCTCGACGAGCCGACATCCGCGCTGGACCCGAACGGAACGCAATCCATCGAGGAGCTGGTGCAGGAGCTGAAGCGCACGTTCACCGTCGTGATCGTGACGCACAACATGCAGCAGGCGGCGCGGATCTCCGACTACACCGCGTTCTTCTACCTCGGGGAGCTGGTCGAGCGGGACGACACGACGACCGTGTTCACCGCGCCGCACGAGCAGCGCACCGAGGCCTACATCACGGGTCGGTTCGGATGACGGCGGCCGTCGCGATCCAGGACTTCGGTTTCTGGTACGGCCGCACGCAGGCGCTCAAGGCGATCTCGCTGGCCGTGGCGCCACGCCGGATCACGGCGTTCATCGGCCCATCAGGGTGCGGCAAGAGCACGCTGCTCCGCGCGATCAACCGGATGAACGAGCTGCTCCCGGGCACCCGGCACGAAGGCGACGTACAGTTGTTCGGCAAGTCGGTGTACGCGCCGGCCGTCGACGTCGTGCAGCTCCGGCGGCAGATCGGGATGGTGTTTCAGAAGCCCAACCCGTTCCCCAAGACGATCTTCGACAACGTCGCGTACGGCCCCAGCGTCAACGCGCTGTGCGGCGCCGCCGAGTTGCCTGATCGGGTGGAGCACGCCCTCAAGCGCGCCGCGCTGTGGGACGAGGTGGCCGACCGGCTCGATGAGCTCGGCACCGGGCTCTCGGGCGGGCAGCAGCAGCGGCTCTGCATCGCGCGGGCCCTGGCCAACGACCCGGAGATCCTGCTGCTCGACGAGCCGTGCTCGGCGCTCGATCCGATCGCGACCCAGCGGATCGAAGAGCTGCTGGTCGAGCTCAAGAAGGAAGTCACGATCGTCATCGTGACCCACAACCTGCATCAGGCCGCGCGCATCGCGGACGACGCGGCATTCTTCTACCTTGGCGAGCTGGTGGAGTTCGGCCGGGCCGAGGACCTCTTCACCCGCCCGCAAGAGAAGCGGACGGAAGCCTACGTGACCGGGAGATTCGGATGACGGGCACCCCACATCGCCATTTCCACGACGAGCTGGCCCACCTCAAGGACCGGCTGCTCCAGATGTCGGCCCAGGCCCAAGACGCGCTCGACCGATCCGTGCGGGCGGTGCTGCAGCGGGACGGGGCGGCCGCCGACCGCGTGCTGCGGGAGGACCGCCAGATCGACGCGCTCGAAGTCGAGATCGAGGAGATGGTCACCAACCTCCTGGCGCTGCACCAGCCAATGGCGCGCGATCTCCGGCTGATCCTGTCCGCGCTCAAGATCTCGAACGACCTCGAGCGCGTGGGCGACCACGCTGCCAACATCGCGGGCTGCGCGCAACGCCTGATCGACCAGCGGCCGATCACCCCCGAGCCGGAGATCATCGAAATGGGCCGCCTCGCCCGCAGCATGCTGGCCGACGCGATCGACGCGTTCGTGCGGAGCGATGCCGCGCTCGGCCGCGACGTCTGCGGCCGGGACGATCAGGTGGATGCCCTGCACCGCTCCGTGTTCCGCATCCTGCTCACCCACATGGCCGAGGACCCGCACACGATCGGCGCCGCGATGGAGCTGTTTCTCGTGAGCCGGAACCTCGAGCGGGTGGCGGATCTCGCCACCAACGTCGCCGAAGACGTGGTGTTCCTCGTGGAGGGGAAGAACATCAAGCACGGCGCGGAGCGGCAGCAGTAGGGCCCGAAGCGCAGCGGGGGCCCCACCGCCGGGCCCCCGTACCGCACGTTTTCCACTATTCCCACCCGTCGATACACGACCGTTACAGAGCCGAAACCTCCGCGTTATCGCATCCGGTGACTGTCCGTGCCAGGGAGGCGCCCAACCGGCCTCTCGACGATCCCTACAACTCAAGGAATCGACAACCATGGAACGGAATCGACGCTGGATGCTCGCCGGGCTCGG
>Ga0153915_10001560_pt1 | contig 20996 bp, 16 predicted proteins | sample Opewatmetagenome_2_FD_107003 | JGI IMG/M metagenome (GOLD analysis project Ga0153915, IMG submission 107003) | Freshwater wetland microbial communities from Ohio, USA - Open water 3 Core 3 Depth 3 metaG | ecosystem: Environmental > Aquatic > Freshwater > Wetlands | place: USA: Ohio, Lake Erie...
CCCCATTTTATCCTGTTACTGCCAGAAGGGTCTAGTTCGATTCGTAAACGGCGATTATGCTTGGGCTATGCAGGATGCGCTTATGGTGGGGTATGTGTCGGGTAATTATTCATTTGAAAAGCTTGTCTCGGTTCTTGAGGATAGGAAGAGCACTATCCTGAAGACGAAACGTCATTTTAAAACAGATGAATACGCCATCTATCACTCATGTCACGAAAGAGAGTTTATGTGGCCGGAAAACCGTGGCCAAGCTTCCCAAATATCAGTATCACACCTTTGGCTACCGTTAAAATTTTTAGACTAGCATTTGAAACTAATAGAACAGCCGGGGGCGCGGGGTGCGTTGTATAGGGGTTGCCTCTTTACAATTGCCAGATTGGATGACCTTAAAACAACGGCAGGATATTATGGAACAGTATAATAAGGGCGACAAAATCCTCCACAAATTTTTCGGGCTTGGGACTGTAGAGGCCGCAGGGCAAAATCAAGTGATAGTCCATTTTGCCAATAGGGGAAGTGTCCGGCTTGACCTGAATTATGCTCCCATTAGAAAAGCTGTTTTGAAGTATGAACCATTTTATACGGACTATCTAAACAGTGCACGTGTTCTTTATGTTCATCATGGGCATGAGAGTCATGTCCTTCTGGAGATCGGGCATATTTGCATTCCTGCTGATATGCATCAGTGCGTGGATTTATCACCTCCCGCTGGTAAATCAGATGATTCCTGGAGCGAAATCATTGGAGTAAATCTCACGATTTACAGCGCATTGATTGGACCATATGAAGCCAAAGAAGATGATCCTTTGTTCGGAATACATAAGCCGCTCTGGGGGAATGAAGGAATGATCGGGCAGATCGAGATGTCGGCCACAGTGACGGTCAGGCGCCCGGATACTATGACAATGACTCCACACTCCCCAATAGACTGGCGCGGCGTTGAGATCAAGGGATTCGGCAGAATTATTGCTTTACGCGAACATGGAGGTCCTGTTATAGCTTCTTGCGGAGTAATGTTCTTTGCTGACGATGAGCGCCTGGACCATTCTGCTATTTCGCTTGCAGAGGGCGATCTAGTGACTTTTCAGGGGTATCTGGTTGCGTTTCGGGACGGTTGGTAATATGGCCCTTAAGAAAGGATATCGGGGCAGCTTTATGCAAGACCATTAATTATTCGAAATAAAAGGATTTATTTTTTAGATTATTTCAGGCTCTTAAAGAAGGGCTATTGGAAATGACTAACCCTGATAAACCTCGCAGCAGCAAGCAGCGGTACCGGCTGACTGAAAAGGGAAAGAGGTTTTTGGTAGGTTTAAGTAAATAGTTCTGGGCAAGAAATATCCTGGATCAATGCCTTGTTGCCAATGTGCCGTTCTTCTTTAAACAATGGGGAGGAGTAAACAAGAAAAAGGCCGGGCTAATTCTGGATGGCAAAACCTGGGATCAAATGCCTGCTGTTGTGGGAATGATGATTAGGTGAGGGGAGATTTTGCATTTAGACAAAAGTACGATTTTATTAAAAGTGTAGCTCTGAGACTATTACCTATATAACTTGCAGAGGGTTCTTATGGAGATACCGGAAAGCTATCGAGGTCGTGAACAGGCGTACGTCAAGCATCAGTTGCTCAGGGCATATCTGGAACGGCTCTTTATGATCATAGGTCAATTCCAAAGCAGAATTCGTTATGTGGACTGTTTTTCTGGTCCCTGGCATGAGACGGAGAAAGACCTCCAAGATACTTCCATCGGTATTTCCTTGGACATTATGAAGAAGTGCCGGGAAGGCCTCAGCAAGATGGGGCATGATGTTACATTCAAGGCACTGTTTATTGAAAAAGATAAAAACGCATATGAAAAACTGAATGAGCATTTGAAAGAATATGCATCTATTGGGGTAGAGACAGATGCTCAAAATGGTGAATTTTTCAATTTAAGAGATGCCATCCTTCAATGGTGCGGGAGTAAAGACTTCACATTCTTCTTTATTGATCCAACGGGTTGGAAACATGTAATTGAACTTCCAACACTTGAACCATTTCTCAAACGACCTAATTCCGAGTTTTTAGTCAACTTCATGTATGATTTTTTGGTTCGGACCCATACCCAGGAATCTTTTAAGGATGATATGCGATCAATTTTCGGTTATACTCCTGACACTGACGGCATGGAGCCAAAACAAAGAGAAACGTATCTATTAAAACTCTATCGTGACAATTTGAAACAGATAGTGCCTTCATGGGGTGGGGTTCCCCGCACTGCTCAGGTGCCGATACTCTATCCCTTGCGTGACCGCACATTGTATCATCTGGTCTATCTAACTCGGCATGCCAAGGGAATTGCAGTCTTTATGACTGCCTCTGAGAAATTGGATCTGATTCAAAAGCGTGTACGTTCACAGGCAAAACAGGAGAATCGTGAGTTCCGGAGCAAACAGCTTGAGATGTTTCAATCTTATGATCAGGTTCAGACTAAAGAGAATGTAGACTTGGAAAAGGTCAAAATTTACTGGTTGTCTAGGCTATCTCTGCAACCCCAAGAATTTGGAATAGAACAACTGGCTGACATGCTGGAAGAAAAGGGCTGGTTTGAAAGTGATTTGCAGACGGCTATTGGAGAATTGATTGCTGAAGGCAAGGTTGCAAACCTAAATGATGAGACAAAAAGACGAAGGAAAAAATATATTCATTTTGACGCCAATTATAATAAGGGCGAATTTTTAATAAGGATAGAATCATGAGTACAAAGACATCCATTGAATGGACCGAACAAACCTGGAATCCGGCGGTAGGTTGCAGCAAGATTTCACCCGGCTGTGCCAACTGTTATGCCGAGGCGATGGCAAGACGCTTGAAGGCAATGGGTGTAAAGGGTTATGAGAACGGTTTCCAACTGACTCTTATCCCGGAGCGCTTGGACGAACCAATAAAGCGAAGACAGCCCACAATCTATTTCGTCAACTCTATGAGCGACCTGTTTCATGAGCAGATCCCTGATAGTTATCTTCAACAAGTGTTGACAGTGATCCGTAAGACGCCACAACATACTTATCAGATATTGACTAAACGAGCTGAGAGGATGGCTGAATTTTTCCAGGGCCAGACGATACCTAATAATGTCTGGTTGGGAGTGACTGTAGAAAACCGCGCCCATGGCCTTCCTCGCATCGATTACCTGAGGAAGATCTCATCATCCGTTCGTTTCATCTCAGCCGAACCTTTGCTTGAAGATTTAGGCGCCGTCGATCTGACAGGAATTCATTGGGTGATTGTTGGAGGCGAATCCGGTCCAAAGGCCCGGCCAATGAAGCAGGAATGGGTCTTAAATATCAAAGACCAGTGTGAAAACCAAGGAGCGGCCTTCTTCTTTAAACAATGGGGCGGATGGGGAGTTGACGGAAAAAAACGGGGAAAGAAACATAACGGCCGCCTTCTCAATGGCCGCACCTGGGATGCTGTTCCAATCCTGGCCACTCAGGCGATGTAATCTAACGCTTAGTTAACAAATGATTTTTTCATAGATGACTATTTAACAGCAAGGATATTATTTTTAAAGCCGAAAGGAACAGTTCATGACCATTCCTGATTTTCAGACCATAATGCTGCCTCTAATGAAACTGTCGAGTGACGGAAAGGAAAGACCGCTTGCAGAGATAAGGGAAGCACTCTCGAGGATATTTGGCCTTTCCCAAGAAGAGCTTTCGACATTACTCCCGAGTGGGACGCAACCTGTTTTTAATAATCGGGTGGCATGGGCCAGTATATACCTCCATCGTACTGGGCTTCTGAGAAGACCTAAAAGGGGCTGTTATCAGATAACCGAACGTGGGCATGAAGTCCTTAAAGAAAATCCTCAAAAAATAAACATTAATTTTCTGGATAAGTTCCCTGAGTTTGTTGAGTTCCGGGAAATGAAAAAAGGTAAATCAGCAGTTGCAGCAATAATTGAGTCCTCAGAGACAAACCCTGAAGAAGCTTTGGAATCTGCATTCCAGGAGCTTCAGCATACCCTTGCCTCAGACATCTTGCAGTCTGTAAAAGATTGTTCTCCTCAATTTTTCGAAAGGCTTGTCATCGATGTTCTCGTGAAAATGGGCTATGGTGGCTCACGTAAAGAGGCAGGTCATGCCATTGGTAAGTCAGGTGATGAAGGCATTGATGGGATAATAAAAGAAGACAAGCTGGGCCTGGATATAATATATATTCAGGCAAAGAGATGGGCAAACCCCGTCGGCAGGCCTGAAATACAAAAGTTCGTCGGCGCACTGCATGGTCAAAGAGCGCGCAAAGGGATCTTCATTACAACATCTAATTTCACCAGAGACGCCTTAGACTATGTCAAAAACATTGAAAGCAAGATCATTCTGATTGATGGCGCTCTCTTGGCAGAACTAATGATTGAGCACAATGTCGGAGTAGCCACTGTCGCATCATATGAAATCAAAAAAATTGATTCTGATTATTTCATCGAGGATTAGCTCGTGCTTATGAAAAGCTTCCTGATATTTTAAGCCATGAGCAGAAACAGAACAAAATCCGAAATCTACTGCAAGAGATGTCAAAGTGTGACAAGAGTATCAAAGCTGAGGGTGGACCAGGCCGGCATGCTAAATGGTTTTTAGACGGAGATTAGATGGACTTTTAGATCAATCAATGTCTAACTGCTTTGAACTAAAAGGAAAAGATGGTGCAACAGTTTACCTAGTAAGTAGAAACATGCGATAGGCCTGATCGTAATGAAGGCATTCGTTTCTGTGGAGTATAAAATGAAACTGACTGATAATGAAAAACGGGAAATACTGAAACTGATTGATGCTGAAAAGCCGCTTCCGGATAGATACCGCTTTCTGCTCTTTGATGATAAGCGGGAGGTGGAACTTGTTTGGAACGGCAAGACTAATGAGGTCACGAACATTGTTCTTCCTTTTCAGGTTATTGAGCAGGTGGATGAGCCGAGGGCGGAAAGACCTCAGGACACTGCATCGCAGTTGAGTCTATTTGATGCGCGGGGCCGTCAGCAGGCCGGTTGGACAAACAAACTCATCTGGGGCGACAACAAGCTTATTCTCTCTTCCCTCAAGAACGGTCTTATCCGCGAAGAAATTGAGAAGAATGGCGGCATCAAGCTTATATACATTGATCCTCCTTTTGATGTGGGCGCTGACTTTTCCATGGATATTCGAATAGGAGATGAAACCTTCACTAAAAAGCCCAACGTGCTGGAGGAACTGGCCTACCGTGATACTTGGGGTAAGGGCGCAGACAGCTTCATCGCCATGATCTACGAACGGTTGGTGCTGATGCGGGATTTAATGGCCGAGGATGGGAGTATTTATGTCCATTGTGAAACACGCGTTAATTCTTTAATAAGACATGCATTGGATGAACTATTTGGCAGGGATAATCTCAGAAGCGAAATTACATGGATGAGAACGTCATCACATAACGATGCATCAGATAGGTATGGACGTGTTAAAGACACTATCTATTTCTATGCCAAAAGTGAACACAATAAATTGAACCTCCTATATACACCGTATACGGATGAATACATCGCTGCCGAATGGCGTGAATTGCCATCAGGGCGATACTACAAATCAGAAAATATGCTCGACCCTCAAGGCAAGATGGCTGAGTATGAATTTCATGGAACAAAAGCAAGATGGCGATCTACGCCAGAAAACATGGAGGCATTGTGGAATGCGCTGCAAACCGAAGTGCCAGGTAGCCATGGAAAGATAAAATTAGGTAAAGATGGTAAGCCAATTAAACGTTGCAGGATCATGTTCCTTGACGAAATGCCCGGTGTTCCACTTAGTGATCTATGGACCGACATTAAATATCTAGCTGGGGGCTCAAAGGAGTCACATGACTACCCTACACAAAAACCCGAAGGGCTCCTTGAACGAATAATCAAAGCATCTTCTAACGAAAACGACATCGTGTCCGATTTCTTCTGCGGTTCAGGCACCACACTGGCAGTAGCTGAAAAACTGAATAGAAAGTGGATCGGGAGCGACCTTGGAAAGTTTGCAATTCACACTACGCGCAAACGTTTGATCCAGGTTCAGCGGCAAATGAAAGAGGAAGGCAAAGACTTTCGAGCATTTGAAATCCTTAACCTCGGTAAGTATGAGCGGGCGCATTATATCGGCGTCAATGTTAATCTCCGTGAAGAGGAAAGGCAGCAACAGCTTGAACAGAAGGAAAAGGATTTTATTGCCCTTATCCTTCGGGCCTATCGGGCCGAGGCGGTGGAGAATTTCAAATGCTTTCATGGCAAAAAGGCCGGGCGTGTTGTGGCGGTGGGGCCGGTGAATTTGCCTGTCACCCGTCTTTATGTCGAGGAGGTCATACTCGAATGTCGCGAGAAACGCATATCTCGTGTAGATGTTCTTGCCTTCGAGTTTGAAATGGGGCTGTTCCCCAATATCCAAAATGAGGCTAAGGAAAAGGGCATTGACCTTGCCCTCAAGTATATCCCGCGCGAGGTCTTTGATAAAAGGGCGGTGGAAAAGAACCAGATTGTGTTCCATGATGTCTCCTACATTGAGGTCAAGCCCATTATACGAGAAGGAAAGAAGGGTCACCCTCCTGCTATTGCAATTGAGTTGAATGATTTCTCTGTCTATTATTCACAGGACAGTGTGAACAATGTCGCTGAAAATTTGAAGGAAGGAAAAAATAAAATAGTGGTGGAGAATGGGCAGATCATCAAGGTCTCCAAGGACAAGAACGGCATTGTCACCCGCGAGTCGCTCATAAAGAAATGGACGGACTGGATTGATTACTGGTCGGTTGATTTCGATTTTGAAAGCAAGAGGGAGATTATTCGCGCTAAAAACGAGGTGACCGGAGAGATCGAGGAACATTGGACCGGCGATTTTATCTTTGAAAACGAATGGCAGTCGTTCAGGACAAAAAAGGACCGTTCACTGGAATTGAAAACTCCATTCCACGAATGCAAACCAGGACGCCGTAAGATCGCCGCCAAGGTGGTGGATATCTTCGGCAATGACACCATGACGATTATAGATGTGAATGTTTAAACCCAGCGAAAGTAATCTCAGTTGTTGATTTTTGAATAGGAACCGAGAATGGATATTAATGAATTTGAATTAAAGGATATCCTGGCATCAGGGGAAAATCTCATGGTTGAGTTCAAGAGCGATGTCAAGGGATTCCCTGACCGTGAGATCGTGGCTGCCGTTGTGGCCATGGCAAATACAGAAGGCGGTTTAGTCCTCCTGGGTGTAGAGGATGACGGCGCAATAACAGGGCTTCAGCCAAACCACCAGGATTCAGCGGGAGTTGTCACATTAATAGCAAATCGCACCAACCCTTCCATTTCCGTAAGGGCTCAAGTAATTGATTGGGATAATAAAAAAATTCTGATTATCCGGACGCCTAAATCAAGAAGCATCGTTTCAACCTCTGATGGGCTATTGTTGCGTCGAAGGCTTATGGTTACCGGCAAGCCCGAGGCTGTGCCGTTTTATCCTCATGAATTTATACAGCGTCAGGCAGCCATGGGTCTTGTCGATCCGTCTGCCGCTCCAATCCTGTCACTTGCGGCTGACGACCTGAACCCATTGGAACGTTTGCGGATACGGGAAGCTATCCGCCGATATGGCGGTGATATGTCTTTGTTGCCCCTGGCTGATGAAGAACTGGATGGGGCTCTCGGGTTGGTTACTGTTATAGATGGTATTCGAAGACCCACGCTGGCAGGCCTGCTTATGATGGGTCGCGAGGATACATTGCGTATGCATATACCCGCGCATGAGATAGCTTTCCAGGTGCTGGAAGGCACAGACGTGCGAGTCAACGAGTTTTTTCGGAAGCCCCTGCTTCAGACCTTTGAAGAAATTGAAACACTTTTTAAAGCCCAGGTGATAGAAAATGAGATTCAATTCGGTCTCTTCCGGGTGCCGATACCCAATTATGATCGACGGGCATTTCGGGAAGGTTTCATCAATGCCCTTGTCCATCGCGATTATTCACGTCTGGGTACAGTCCATGTTCGTATTGATGATGATGGTCTATCAATCTCCAGCCCCGGAGGATTTGTAGAGGGAATAACCCTTAAAAACCTGCTTGTCGCACCTCCGCGTTCCAGAAACCCATTACTTGCTGACATAATCAAACGAATCGGGCTTGCTGAACGAACCGGCAGAGGCATAGATAGAATTTATGAAGGCATGTTACGTTATGGCAGAGTTCTCCCGGATTATACTATGTCGGACGCTTTTTCTGTAATTCTTATGTTGCTTAAATCGGATGCAGACTTCGCATTTTTGGAAATGATTTTGCGGCAGGAAGAGAAAACCGGCGCAGCCATGCCTCTCGATAGTTTGATCATTCTTTCCTGTCTGAGGCATGAGCGACGTTTGACAACTGCGGATTTAACCTCCGCAACGCAAAAACCAGAACAACCAACAAGAACTGCACTCGAAAAACTTGTTGAAGCCGGGATGGTGACAGCCCATGGTACAGGGCGGGGCCGCACCTACACTCTCAGCGCAAAGGTGTACCAGGATGCCGGCCAAAAGGCCGCTTATGTCCGACAGGCTGGCTTTGAGCCTATAAAACAAGAACATATGGTTCTTAGCTATATTGATAAACATGGCTCCATAAAACGTAATGATGTTATTGAATTATGCCAGATTTCAAAGGATCAAGCAGCCAGACTTCTTAAAAAACTCGCAGATGATAACAAGATTTTCAAACACGGCATAAAAAAGGGCGCCTTTTATAAGCTTAGCCCATAATTTATGAGCGGCGCTCATAAATTATGAGCGGCGCTCATATGTTGGCTCATAACCGCGATATTCAGAGGTTTATAAGCCGGATCAAGAGCCATGAATTACATTTAAATTGGACCGTGTGAACGTCTACGCACGGGGGATGCTTCCGTGTGTAGACGTTACATTATAAAAAACAAATTGCATAAATGTAATTAGGAAAGTCACGCAGTTATCTTGTTGTTATAGTTAGATATTTTTAATTATTTACTACAAATGAATTACGAATAGAACGGATAGACTATGGCCATACACCCTTCATTCCCGACATCGCCCTATGAAATTCTGCATCCCGATTATCGTTGGTTTCCTGCTGATGAGACCTTGCGCGATTCCAGCTATGAAAAGCTTCTACCGCCGCTGGTTCACAAGATTCGCCTTAAGGTTAAGGAATGGCGTGACAGCGGATATGCAGGGGCAAGCCCAACTAGTCTGGCCCTTTTGAACTGGTGGTTTCACAATGAGCATCTTATGCCTCAACCCGATGGAACCATGGCTCCATTTCGCTACTACTTCGCCCAGGTCGAGGCCGTGGAGACGATTATTTATCTCTATGAAGTCGCCGGGGTTAAAGACAAGTATGACCTGATCCGATACGATGCATCCGGCGCTGTATCGGCAGGCATGTTTGATGAAGAGTGGCTGAGGCTGGTGATCAAGATGGCCACCGGAGCGGGCAAGACCAAGGTAATGAGTTTGATTATTACCTGGTGCTATTTTCACAAATGTTATGAACCTGATTCGAAGCTGGCTACCAACTTTCTGCTTATAGCACCCAACATAATAGTGCTGGATCGTTTGCGAGCTGACTTCGACGGTTTGCGCATTTTCTGGACCGACCCTGTGTTGCCGGATAATGGGTTTGAGGGACAAAATTGGCGAGACGATTTTCAGATGACCCTGCACATTCAGGATGATGTTTCAATCATCCGAAAAAGCGGCAACCTGTTTCTTACCAACATACATCGAGTTTATGCAGGCAGCGATACTGAACCGAGTTTCGAAGACGACAACCTGGAAGATTATTTTCTCGGCAAACGCCCGACAGGAAAGACAACTGATTCCAAGGTGGATCTGGGCGTGATTGTAAGAGAGATAGATGAGCTTATCGTTATCAATGACGAGGCCCACCACATCCACGATAAAAAGCTGGCATGGTTCAAGTCCATTGAAGATATTCATAACAGGCTTCGCCAGAAGGATCATTTCCTCTCGCTGCAAGTAGATTTGACAGCGACTCCCAGGCATAACAACGGCTCCATCTTCGTGCAGACCGTGGCCGACTACCCGCTTGTCGAGGCCATCATGCAAAACGTTGTCAAGCGGCCGGTTCTCCCGGATGCGGCAAGCCGGGCCAAGCTTGGAGAACGGCAGTCATCCCGCTATACAGAAAAATATGCCGACTACATTGCCCTTGGTGTTGAAGAATGGCGCAAGGTTTATGCCGAGCATGAAAAGCTGGGCAAGAAGGCCGTTCTGTTTGTGATGACTGATGATACTAAGAATTGCGATGATGTGGCCGAGTATCTGGAAAACACCTATCCGGAATTCAAGGACTCTGTGCTTACAATTCACACAAACAATAATGGAGAAATTTCAGAAGCGGACAGCAAGAAGAGCAAAGATGAACTTGAAATACTGCGCAAGGCGGCAAATCAGATAGATAGTTGGGAAAATCCGTGCAAGGTTATTGTTTCTGTTTTAATGCTTAAGGAAGGGTGGGATGTGCGCAATGTGACAACCATTGTGGGCCTGCGTGCATATGCCGCACAGAGCAACATCCTGCCGGAACAGACACTGGGACGTGGACTCAGGCGTATGTATCTGGGTTTGGACGCCACTGAATATGTTAGCGTGGTGGGGACAGATGCATTTATGGAGTTTGTGGAATCGATAAAGAGTGAAGGAGTGGAGCTGGAACACAGGCCCATGGGCGAAGGCACTGGTCCTAAATCACCTATTATCATAGAGGTTGACCATGAAAATTCCAGGAAGGATGCTGACAAGCTGGATATTGAAATCCCGGTACTGAGCGCCAGGATATACAGGGAGTATAAAGACCTGTCTGCACTGGACCCCGCGAGGTTCGGAACATCGAAAGTACTTTATAAACAATTTTCCGAGGCTGAACAGCGGGAGATTGTATTCAGGGATGTTACGAATGGAAAAATCACACATAAAACGATACTTGATTCCAGCGCTGTCACGGATTACAGGAGCGTGATAGGCTATTTCACCCAGATCATCATGAAAGACCTGCGCCTGGTAAGCGGCTACGATGTGTTGCACGGCAAGGTCAAGACATTTGTTGCAGAATATCTTTTTGACAAGCCTGTCGAGATTGATAATCTGAATACCCTTCGCAATCTTTCCGAGCTTGAAGCAACCAAGACGGTCATTGAGACATTTAAGAAAAAGATAAACGAATTAACGATCCAGGACAAGGGAAACGCGGAGATTCGCGACAGTATTAAGCTGCGCCATACTCGTCCCTTTGTGGTTAAGGAACAAGGTTTCCTGGTGCCGAGCAAAAGCATTTTCAACAAGATTATAGGAGATAGTCATTTGGAGCTTGAATTTGCGGCCTTTCTGGAAAAATGCCCCGACGTGGTCTCCTATGCCAAGAACTACATGGCCGTGCATTTCAGTATCGATTACGTCAACGCAGATGGAAATATATCCAATTATTACCCGGATTTTCTTGTCAAATTGGAAAACGGTCAGATAGTTGTTGTTGAAACCAAAGGCTTGGAAGACCTGGATGTGCCCCTCAAGTTAGCCCGTTTGCGCTCATGGTGCGAGGATATCAATCGTGCTCAAGCGAAGACTCGCTATGATTACGTCTTTGTGGATGAAGAAGATTTTGAACGATACCAGCCGAAAACTTTTGGGGATTTGTTGAAAGCCTTTGATAAATATAAAGAGAAGTTGGTCTAAAATGCAAGAACCGTCCCGATGGACGGTTCGAGATCTCTTTCTACACATTGGCAGATGAGGCTATTTATTTAGCGATTTTTTAAGTCGAATGTCAAATATTATTAGGGACAGCCATGTTGAGTAGTAAGGGATTTGTAAAGTAACAGTGGCAGCGCTATACATTTTACGAAAAATTACCGCAACGCGTTAAACATCAATATGGAGATAACTGTGCGGCCATTCAGCCTTGTTCATAGATGTAGTCTCTCCTTCACGCTTGTGTTCATGCTCTTGATGTGCAGTTGTGCATATGCATCAACGAAAAGTGTTGCCGGCGCATGCTCTAATAATCTCGGTTCTCAAATTCAGAATTTCTGTGTAGTAACACCAAATGTCCTTTGGCGCGGGGCCAGGCTCGACAAAGACGATGTTGCGTGGCTCATCCAGCAGGGCGTTCGAACAATTGTGAACCTTGAACTGATCCATGACGATAAATCCACCTTTAATCATGCCGCCGTTGCGGACGCTCAAAACTATAAAATGGATTACTTTCATATAAAGGAGTGGATTCCGAAATTGAAAAAGGATGCTCAAATCCTTTGCACGAACGGGACATGCATCGTTTCAGAGCAATAAAACAGAACATAAGTGTTCAACCTGTTAATCGGATTTACAAGCGGAGGACTTCCATGCCTTGTCATAGCTTTAGCGGCGGAGGATTCCGCCATAAATTCACGTTCGTACCGGGCTTGCACCATTCATTTAAGCGGGAGAAAAAAGACTGCATCTCTTAATTTTTGAAACAGGAGAAAGAAAAATGGATAAGGTCGATAGAAGATCGTTTATCAAGGTGATGGGGCAGTCTGCTGTTGTTCTGGGTGTGGGGCTTTCCCAAAAGGATGCCCTTGCAGCAGAGGGTGCGGCAAAGGGGACTGGGACAAAAAAGAAGATTAAACGGATTGCCGTTGAAGAGCACATCAGCTGGGATGAGTACAGTAATTATGTGTCTTCTCTGAATACATCACCTGCAATGCCGGGGGGCATGCCTCCAGGTATGACGCCTGTGTCCACCCTGCCGGATGGGACCCAGGTTTCTACTGATATCCTTGGTGATGTTGCAGGCATAGAGACACGGCTTAAAGTGATGGACCTGACCGGGATAGACATGCAGGTCCTTTCCTTAAGAAATCCCGGCGTTGAGGAGTTTGAGACCTCGGCGGCCATCATATGGGCCAAAAAAATCAACAATAAGCTTGCCGAGGTGGTAAATAAATATCCCCAGAGGTTTTCTGCCTTCTGCACCATCCCCTGGCAGGACCAGACAGCGGCGGTTGCAGAACTTGAGCGCGCTGTAAAGGAACTGGGCCTGAAGGGCATAAAGATGGACGGGACCGTCAAAGGGGAATACCTGGATTCAAAAAGGTTCTGGCCCATATTTAAAAAGGCGGAGGCACTGGGCACACCCATATTTGTACATGTTGAGGACACCCGCGAAAGCATGATAAAATATTATTCGGAATTCGGGCAATCAAGCGCAACAACAGGTGTTGGTCGCGACCTGGACGTGTGCATGCAGGCGTGCCGCCTGATCGCAAGCGGCCTGTTCGACGAATGCCCGAATTTAAATTTTATTCTCGGACACATGGGGGCAGGGCTGGCCTTTTTCCCTAAGCGCATGTCATCCGGTGGGGGACGAGGATCAAAGAAGGCCCCGGAGGAGTATATCAAACAGAATTTCTATGCTGCCACAAGCGGTAATTTCTGGGCCGCAGCGTTTATGTGCTGTTACTATGGAATGGGGGCGGACCGCATACTTTTCGGCGTGGACTTTCCTACTGAGTCAAATAAGGAGGCAGTGCAACTCATTGAGTCGGCGCCCATAAGCGACAGTGATAAAGAGAAGATTTTTCATTCGAACGCCGAGAGGCTTTTTCATATCTAGGCGCTCGTTTGTGTAGCCATGCCAATTCTTATTTAGGATCATCTAAAAATTAGTTGGTCGATGATAAGGATTCGAGTGAAATGCTTAACAATGATAGTGAATTAAGGGATCGGCAAAAGGCCTGTCAGCCTCTTGAACCCTTGCCCCCTGGCCCCCTGGACCACTTAATTTAATTGACATGCCAGTCCGATTGACTGATAATAATTTATAGAAAAAACAATATTTTATCATCTCATCAAATTTTGAAAGGAGGGTTTTCCCATGGCAGAGAATGAAAAACATTGCGGGAACTTTTTTAAAGGGTTTTTAATCGGCAGCGTTTTGGGCATACTGGCAGGTGTTTTATTCGCACCAAAATCCGGAAAAGAACTCAGGGCTGACATTAAGGAGAAGGGAGACGAGGTGCTAAAAGACGCTAAGGAAATCTTTGATGATGCCGGCGCAAAGGCAAAGGAGATTATTGATGAGGCAAAGCGTCAAGCATCTGAACTGAAAAAAGAGGCTGACCGCCACATTGCCGAGGCCCGCCAAAAGGCAAAAGATATTTTAGCACACCACGAAAAGAAGGATGCCTAAACCGGTGAAGCTTAGAAAAATGTTACTGGAGCCTAGGAACTCTAATTGAAAAGGAGACGTTCATGGAAACGCTAACAGCGATCAGCGTCACAGTCATTGCGGCTATAATGGTGTTGGGCCTTATTTTTATGATTCCTGTCCTTCTCCAGATTCGCCGGACCGCTCGAGAAGCAGAGAAACTTATTGATACTGTACGCGCCCAGGTAGCTCCCGTCAGTCGCGACATAGTTGTGATTTCCCGGGAGGTCATAAGCATCTTGCAATCCATTCATCGACAGGTCGATCGAGTCGAGGAAGGGCTTGAAACGGTGAATGATATGGTGATATCAGTGAAAGAATTCCAGGAAGAGCTTAAATGGAGAACGGGGAAGCCCCTGCTTCAGCTTGCCGCAGTCATAGGGGGCCTAAAGAGAGGCTTTGAGGCCGTGGCTCGAATGTTTAAAAGTTGAGGCTCAAGGTGCAGGGCATATGGCGCAAGGTCCGATCCTAATGCGGTCTATTCTTGCCTTGAGCTATGCGCTCCCTGCGCCTTGAGCCCTCAGCCTGCCGGTCTCAAATGAAATTAGTAAAGCTGAGGCATGCCTGTTCTTACCGGCCATTCCTAAAAATCGATTCCCTTCCGCTAACCTTGAACCTTGAACCCCGGTGAAGCCGGCCTAGATATTTATGACCTTGTCTGCCACCTGCATCGCGGTGACAATATCCAGCATATTGGTTATTTCGCCCACCTGTAATTTATCAAGCAGGTTAAAATGTGTGAGACATGTCCCGCATACAAGGATGGGGATACCTTGCTCTTTCAGGTCGTTAAGGGGAGACAATACATTTGATCCTTCAACTGCCAATTTCACACCATTGTTAAGGAATACAAGCCGCCACAGGTCATCTCCCATCTCCCTTAGGGTCTTAAGGAAACCTGCCATGAGTTTTGAACCCAGTTCATCATCACCATGTCCGATGCGGTCTGTTGTCACCATCACCATGATCTTCTGTCTTTCCTGGGCGTGGGTTTCTGAGATGGTCTGACATTCCATTCCATCTTTTTTTTTGCCGGTTATCTTAAAATCGCTGCCGGCCTGATCAACGGAGACATTAAAGCCCTGAGACTCAAAAAAACGAGACACGTTTTGTCCGGCCGCTTCATTATCAACAATAATGGTAAATTCCTTGAGTCCTTCCTTTTCAATGGCATCCTTTGTCTTAAGCACAGGCGCAGGACACGCTAAACCTCGACAGTCGATTGATTTCATATTGTTTATTCCGATGCCTTGGAAGCACAAATAATATTTACGGATAGGTTCTTAATAAATCAGCTTTACTTGATTTCGGCAGCAACATATATCTTTATCTCAGGCTTAATGGCGCTGTCTGTCTTTAAATATATTCTGATCTCCTGCGGAACCCTTGAGGATTGCGCTATTTGGGTTGATCTGCGCAAAGGTCTCTACATTGCCGGTGATCGTAAGGCGGAAGGATGAGTTGTTAGGGTCAGTTGTCTTTACGAGGGTCTTTTTATTGACAGAAATTCCTCCATAGCCTGCCGTATCAAAACTAAGAGAGATCTTGCCGCTGCCTCCGGGAAGGATTTCTTTTGTGTAGGAGGCCGTTGTGCAACCGCAGCCCGGCTGGACGCTTAGTATCTGAAGAGGAGCGGTCCCTTTGTTTTCGATAATAAAATCATGTGTCACCAGAACCCCCTCCGGGACCGATTCAAAATTATAGATGTCGGAAGGCAGAAATGCGACAGGAGAACCGGCGTCGAATTTTTCCTCCGAGAAAGCGCTCATCAATGGGAAAATAGTCAACGATATGAGAATAAAAATAAAATTGATTACAGCTCTATTCATTATTAATTTCCTTTCATCTTAATAGAAATAGCCCGCGTTATTTCACATCTCGTTTATCATTGCCATGATCTGTCCGGTCTCAAAGCCCTTCAGGTTCAAGGCCCCCGAACGGCAAGATGAGACGCAGAGTCCGCATCCCTTGCATAGTACCGGATTGATCGACGCGCTGCCGGTGAATGGCCCGCTTTCCTGGAATGACGCTGCGCTGAAGGGACATATTGAAACGCATATCCCGCAACTGCTGCACGCGCGGGGCTCCACATAGGCGACTGTGCCGCTGGTCATGATGGTCTTTCTCGCAAGGAGGGTGACGGCGCGTGAGGCCGCTGCCTGGGCCTGTGCGATTGACTCGTCTATGGGTTTCGGATAATGCGCCATGCCGCAAAGAAAGACGCCGTTTGTCGCAAATTCTGATGGGGCCAGCTTCACATGGGCCTCCATGAAGAAACCGCTTTCATTCATGGGGATCTTGAAAAATCGGGCTATGGCCTCATCCCTTGGCGAGACCACGGCGGAGGCAAGGACCAAAAGTTCCGTCTTTATCTGTAACGGCACGCCCAGGACATGGTCTTTAACGGTAATAGACAAGGCATCTTCCATCGATCGGACCTGGGGCTTACGGGCTGCCTCATAACGGATAAACTTTATTCCTTTCCGTCTTGCCTCCATAAAGAGTCCTTCCCTCTCACCATAGGTGCGGATATCCCTGTAGAGGACATAGATATCCATGTCAGGGTTCAACTCCTTGAGGCGCAGGGCGCTGACCATGCTATGGGTGCAGCAGACCCTGGAACAGTAGGTGCGTTCAGGTTCTCTGGACCCCACACACTGGATAAAGACAGCCGATCTCAAATTATTAAGCGAATAATCATTATTAATAAATCTCTGATCAAGGGTAAGCCCCTTGATTACCCTTGGATCTTTGCCGTAGAGGTACTCGGTCGAATCATGTTCAATCCCGCCGGTCGCGATAACAGCAATGCCATGGCGTATGGTCTGAGCCTCATTTTTTGAGGCGATGACAGTCTCAAAATTCCCGACAAAACCCTTAACGCCCTGCAATTGGCTATCCATGTGCATACTGATATTCTTATGGGAGGCGACCGTTTCGATAAGACCTGAGAGATTTTTCTGAACATCCTCTCCCTTTGCCGTCCTGAAGAGCCTCTTGGCCTGACCGCCCAGTCTTGAATCCCTCTCCACCAGGTGGACATGATAACCCTGATCAGCCAGGGCCACGGCAGAGGACATGCCTGAAATGCCTCCTCCCAGGACCAACACATCCTGGTCGATCTGAAGCTCGGTTTCCACAAGGGGCTGGAGAAGGGCTGCCTTTGCCGCGGCCATGCGGACGAGGTCCTTGGCCTTATTGGTCGCCTCGACAGGGGTGTCCTTGTGGACCCATGAGTCATGATTTCGTATATTGACCATCTCAAAGAGGTATTTGTTAAGACCGGCTCCCCGGATGGTCTCCTGAAACAGCGGTTCGTGTGTCCTGGGCGTGCAGGCTGCTACGATGATGCGGTTAAGGTTGTTTTCCCTGATGACCTTGACCATATTGTCCTGTGTGTCCTGAGAGCAGGAGTAGAGGTTGTCTGCGACATACTTCACATAGGGAAGGCCCCTAGAATAGTCGCGAACTCCCTTAACGTCAATCACGCCGCTGATATTGATGCCGCAATGACAGATGAACACACCGATCCGCGGGGTTTCGCCGATGATCTTCCTCTCTTCATGTTCGGGCAATTCTTTTGTCAGTGTATTCCTTGCCTCACAGATGGCCGACCCTGCGGACATGGCCGCTGACCCTGCCTCAATGACCGTCTGGGGGATGTCTTTGGGGCCTTGGAATGCCCCGCACACATAGATGCCGTCACGGGATGCAGCGACCGGATTAAAGGAGGTAGTGGCGGCAAAGCCCGCCGGGGAAAGTTCGATCCCCAGTGTCTGTGATAGTTCCAGGACATCAGAGGATGTCTCCATCCCGACTGAAAGGACGACGATATCAAACGACTCGTGACGCAGGATGCCTTCTTCCGAAGGGTACATGATGCGGTGTTGCCCGTCTTCACCCCTCATAATGCTGTGTATCCTGGCCCGCTCGAACCTTATCCCATGGGTCTCTCTGGCGGAATTATAACACTCCTCGAAACCCTTTCCATGTGTGCGCATATCCATGTAGAATATGGCGCAGTCGAGGGGGCTCGCGGAGTGTTCCTTTGCGATGATGGCCTGCTTGACGGCGTACATGCAACATACGGATGAACAGTAGAAATTATCGCAGCCGTTGATGTTTCTTGACCCAACGCATTGTATCCAGGCAATCTTTTTCGGCTCTTTATGATCGGACATCCTGACCAGGTGGCCTAATGTCGGGCCTGAGGCCGACAGGACCCTTTCGAATTCGAGGGATGTCATGATGTCAGGATTGGAGTTATAGCCCAGCCTGTCATCGACCGACGGGTCATAGGTCTTAAAGCCGGGGGACAGGATAATGGCGCCTACGTTGAGAGACATCTCCCTGTCATTGTCTTCAAAATTTACAGCCCCTGCCGGACAGAATTTCTGACAGGCCCCGCATTTGCCGTTTTGAAGATATATGCAATTGTCCCTGTCGATAGAATATTTAAGGGGCACGGCCTGGGGATACTGGATATATACGGCCTTCCTCTTGATGAGATTCCCGTTAAAGACATCATCCACCTTTTTTGGGCACTTCTCGGCGCATATCCCGCAGGCTATGCATTTAGACATATCGATGTATCTGGCCTTTTGCAGGACCCGCACTTCAAATGCGCCCTTCTCTCCCTGAACCTCTTCCACGGTCGCGGAGGTAATAAGCTCGATGTTCCTGTGTCTTCCTGCCTCAACGAGTTTCGGGGACATGATGCACATTGAACAATCATTGGTCGGAAAGGTCTTGTCCAGTTGGGCCATTGTCCCGCCGATGGAGGGTTTCTTTTCAACCATGTACACATAGTACCCCGAATCGGCGAGATCAAGGGCAGCCTGTATGGCCCCGATGCCGCCTCCGACAATCATTACTGATCCTGTTATCTTATCTCCCATCGCGCTCACTGCCTTTCATGTTCCGCTGCAGAAATATTTTCTGAGGCTTCCTTCTTGATCGGAAATTTTCTGTCCTTATATACAGGCCCTAAGGCCCTGATTGTCTCCGTGAATTTCCTGCATGACTCGGCGAACTGGGGCCCCATGGCCGCGGAATTGAAGTATATCTCGACACGTTCCGGTTCAAGCCCGATCTCTTCAAATAATTGTTTGGTATGGGCGATGCGTTTTGTTGCCTTGACATTTCCTGAGATATAATGGCAGTCGCCAATAAGGCATCCGGACAGGAAAACCCCATCCGCGCCTATTTCAATGGCGTTTAAGATGTGCTTTATATCCACCCTGCCGGTGCAGGGGACCATTATGATCTTGACGTTTGGGGGATATTGTATCCTCATGGAGCCGGCAAGATCAGCCGCCGCGTAGGAACACCAGCGGCAGCAGAAGGATATGATTGAAGGTTCAAAGATATTTACCATGTTACGAATAACTCCTTTCTATTTCTAAAGGGGGCAAGGGGAATCGAACCGCCTCCCGGTTTTGCAGACCGGGCCAACGGGTTTGAAGCCCGCGGGACGCCCAGCGCCTTTGCCCCCGTGATCTAAAATGCCGGAAGCAGACCAGGTGAGGCAGGATATTGATTGGATTTATAAAATTACAGTAATTGAGTTTTGAGGCATGATCCTCAATTTATCAGCAATACAAAAGGCCTGCCTGACCCGGGCGGCAAATGCATTGATTCTTCATGTAAAGCCGAAAAATTGATTCATGTATAGGACCTGTTTTCATGGATTTATTGATGGTAATCAGACAAGGAGGACAGTAGAGAATAAAGATAGATATGTCAAATAGAAAATAACGATAAGAAATCGGATTTGAACAGAAAATTCCTATTAGATTTGATGAAGGTTTTTTGGGATTCAACCATGTATTACAGCTTCAGTATTTCTCACTTGGCGCGAGTCACCACTTTTGACTACTTGATTGCAGTCTCTGCGGAAGCGCTGTCTCCCAGAGCTCCATCCGTTAGAGATGCCTGGTTGGCAATGATCGTACCTCTGTGAACATCCTTATTGACCTTTACGGAAAATACTAAATACTGGGTCCCATACGGAGCGATCATTCCCTTCCAACGGATGCTGTTCGTGTCGTGATCGTAGAATAAGCCCTTGAAGAAAGTAGTGTTTACCGGGATTGGATCATCCAACTCAAAAGACTGCCGCACAGGTGTTGTGTTGACTATCTTGAGGGTATACGCGAGGGCGCCCTTGGGCCTTACAACAGCGGGATTCACCTTCATCGTCAGATCAAGCAGAGCTGGCGAATTCCAGAGTTGGATCAGACCCCATTCGCCACGTTTGCCCTGGCCGACTACTGCCATGTGCAGGCCGAATTGCACGCCGTTGTCACCGGGGTTGCCTGAGCCAAGCATAGTCTTCCCAATGTCAATGCCGTAGAGATCATAGGCTGGGGTGTTGTCGAGCAAGGTGATCTTGGTAGTGTAGTTATCCTGAGCGGGAACTACAGCACTGGCAGCGACATCCCAGAAGTAGAGCTTACCTCTATCCTCGTTGTACCATAGACCAGGATAGTAGCCGATCGAGTCATGGAACTGGCTGACAGCCTCACGCGGACCAAAGGTCTTGGTCTCCAGCGGCGTATCCGCGTATTCGCCCGTAGCCGGATCATACCCCAGGCGGATGGTGAACGGTGTGGTTTTTTGCAGCGGATGTTCCAAACAATTGAAAGTGATAATTGCCTTTAACATTTTGATCTAAATACGTTTTCTCCGTTCCTGAAGTTTTTTTCTAGTGTCTACATTAACCGTTTTGTGTGGCAAGACGAC
>Ga0153915_10001561_pt1 | contig 20991 bp, 21 predicted proteins | sample Opewatmetagenome_2_FD_107003 | JGI IMG/M metagenome (GOLD analysis project Ga0153915, IMG submission 107003) | Freshwater wetland microbial communities from Ohio, USA - Open water 3 Core 3 Depth 3 metaG | ecosystem: Environmental > Aquatic > Freshwater > Wetlands | place: USA: Ohio, Lake Erie...
GTAGCCCAGCTCGCGGAACGCGAGCGTCGCCCGGACACAGCAGTAGTCGAACTCCACTCCCTGTCCGATCCGGTTGGGTCCGCTGCCGAGGATGATGACGGTGCGGTCGCCAGCGGAGCGGGCCTCGTTCTCCTCATCATACGAGGAATAGAGATAGGGCGTCTTCGAGGGAAACTCTCCGGCACAGGTATCCACCGTCTTGTACGCCGGCCGGATCCCCAGCCGGTGCCGGTCGGCCCGGATCTCCTCTTCCTTGATCCCCCGGAGCTCGGCGAGCTGTCGGTCGGAGAAGCCCATCTGCTTCATTCGGCGGAGCAGCGCCGGCTCGCCCGGGCGCCGGTGGCTCCACTCCCGCTCGGCCTCCACCAGCTCCAGCATCTGGGCCAGGAACCACGGGTCGATCCCGGTGCGTTCGGCCAGCTCCTCCACCGAGACGCCGACCATCAGCGCGCGTTTCACCTGGAAGATCCGCTCGGCGGTCGGCGTGCGGACCGCGGCCTTGAGCCCCTCCACGGAGTTGTCGCTGAGCCGATCGTCGGCCAGGGTACGGCCCAGTTCCCAGCCGGATCGATCGGCCTCCAGCGCGCGGAATCCCTTCTGGAACGCCTCCTTGAAGGTGCGGCCGATGGCCATGGCCTCTCCCACCGCCTTCATCTGCGTCCCCAGCACAGGGTCGGCGGCGGGGAACTTCTCGAAGGCAAAACGGGGCACCTTCACGACAACGTAGTCGAGCACCGGCTCGAACGAAGCCGGCGTGGTCTTCGTGATGTCGTTGGGGAGTTCGTCGAGCCGGTATCCCACGGCGACCTTGGCGCCGATCCGCGCGATCGGGAATCCGGTGGCCTTCGAGGCGAGGGCCGAGGACCGCGAGACCCGCGGGTTCATCTCGATGACCAGCTGCTCGCCGGTGCCGGGATTGACCGCGAACTGGATGTTGCATCCGCCGGCTGCCACGCCGACTTCACGGATGATCCTGATGGCGCTGTCCCGCATCCGCTGATACTCGCGGTCCGTCAGGGTCATGGCCGGCGCCACCGTGATCGAGTCCCCGGTATGCACACCCATCGGATCGAGGTTTTCGATGGAACACACGATCACCACGTTGTCCGCCCCGTCGCGCATCACCTCCAGTTCGAACTCCTTCCACCCGATGATGCTCTGTTCGATCAGGACGGAACCGACCGGCGAAAGCTCCAGGCCCCGGCCGACGATGTTGCTGAACTCCTCCCGGTTGTAGGCTATCCCGCCCCCGGTCCCTCCCAGGGTGAAGGACGGGCGGATGATGGCGGGATAGCCGGTGTCGGAGACCGCCTTCAGTGCGTCCTCGAGACTCCGAACCGTGCGACCGGGGGGGGTCGAGAGCCCGATCCGCACCATCGCCCGGGCGAACTCCTCCCGGTCCTCCGCCACCCGGATGGCGCGCTCGTTGGCGCCGATCAGCTCGACCCCGTAGCGCGCCAGCGTGCCGTCCCGGGTGAGGGCCATCGCCACGTTGAGGGCGGTCTGCCCCCCCATTGTCGGCAGCAACGCATCGGGCCGTTCCCGCTCGATGACCCGCGCCACCCACTCCGGGGTGACCGGCTCCAGGTACGTCCGGTCGGCGACCTCCGGATCGGTCATGATGGTGGCCGGGTTGGAGTTCACCAGGATGACCCGATACCCCTCCTCGCGAAGGGCCCGCACCGCCTGCGTCCCGGAATAGTCGAACTCCGCGCCCTGCCCGATCACGATGGGGCCGGAGCCGAGCAGCAGGATGGAGCGGAGGTCAGTCCGTTTGGGCATCTACGACGTCCTGAAGCGTCTGATCGAAGGTGAGGCGAGGGGCCCAGCCGGTGTCGTGGCGAAGCCGGGTGGAGTCGCCCACGAGGTGAGGGAGGTCGGCGGTGCGGGTGAGGATGGGGTCGGGCTCGGGTATGGCCCGGACTCCGATCAACTCGGCCAATCGGGTGAACACCTCGAGCAGCGAGCGACCCGTCCCCGAGGCGACGTTGTAGACCTCCCCCGGCCGTCCGCGGGCCAGCAGCGCGAGATACGCCTCGGCGACGTCGCGCACGTCGAGGATGTCGCGCACCGGCGCGAGGTTCCCGGTCTTCACCACGGGCGCGCCGATGCGGCGCGCTGCCCGGAGCCGCCGGGCGAACGCGGCGACGACGTACCGATCGGTCTGGCCGGGTCCGGTGTGCGGAAAGGGCCGGGCAATGATCACCCGAAGACCGGTACGGCGGGCCGTCTCCTGTGCCGCCACTTCTGCCCCGGCCTTGCTCGCGGCATAGGGCGAAATTGGCGCGACGGGATCCGCCTCGGTCCTCGGGCGTGGGGGCGTCACCACTCCGTAGACTTCCGCGGTCGAGACCAGAAGAAGCAGCGGATCTCCCTCTTCCAGCCTTCGCTGCGCGCCAAGCGCATCGGCCAGGCGGGCGGTACCCGCGGCATTCACCTCCCAGGCGAGCCCGGGATCACGCCGGGCTTCGGCGCCCGAGGCCACCGCTGCCAGGTGGATCACCGCGTCGGGTGCTTCCTCTACCACGGCGCGGACCGAGTTGGTGTCCCGCAGATCGAGCGGGAGCCAACGGACCTGACCGGGCTCCGCCGACGGTATGAACTCCGGCGGCGCCTCTCCAGGGAGACGCGTGCCGAGAACCTCATGACCCGCAGCCGCCAGCCTGGGAAGGAGCACCCTCCCTACGAAGCCGGCGGCTCCGGTGACCAGGATCCTCACCGGGCCACGCCCACCCGTTGGAGGTCGGCGTCCACCATCATCTTTATCAGCTGCTCGAAGTTCACCGTTGGCGTCCAATGCAGCTCCTGCCGCGCCCGGGTGGGATCGGCAAGGAGAGTGTCCACCTCCGCCGGCCGCAGGAAGCGCTGGTCCTGCTTGACATAGCGGCGCCAGTCGAGCCCGGCGTGGCCAAAGGCGATCTCTACCAGGGCCCGTACGGTGTGAGTCTCCCCGGTGCCGATCACGTAATCCCGCGGCTCAGGCTGCTGCAGCATGCGCCACATCGCCTCCACGTAGTCGCCGGCAAAGCCCCAGTCCCGTCGGGCATCCAGGTTGCCCATGGGGAGCTCCTGGGTCAGTCCGGCGCGAATACGGGCGACCCCGTCGGTGACCTTCCGGGTCACGAACTCGATTCCGCGGCGGGGCGACTCATGGTTGAACAGGATCCCGCTCACGGCGTACAGCCCGTAGGACTCGCGGTAGTTGACGGTGATCCAGTGCCCGTAGCACTTGGCGACTCCGTACGGGGACCGGGGGTAGAACGGCGTGGACTCACGCTGCGGTGTCTCCTGCACGCGGCCGAACATCTCCGAGCTGGAGGCCTGATAGAATCTTGCCCGGGGCCACGCGAGCCGAATGGCCTCGAGTATCCGGGTTACCCCAAGGGCGGTGAACTCGCCCGTGAGCACCGGCTGGCTCCACGAGGTGGGCACGTAGGACTGGGCGGCGAGATTGTAGACCTCGTCCGGCTCGGTCTCCTTGATCACCACCGTCAGGGAGTGCTGGTCCAGCAGGTCGGCGGGGAGGATCTCGATCCGGTTGAGGAGGTGCTCGATCCGCTCGTAGCTGTGGTGGCTGGTCCGGCGCACAACGCCGAAGACCTGGTAGCCCTTCGCAAGCAGCAGCTCGGCGAGATAGGATCCGTCCTGTCCCGTAATCCCGGTGATCAGAGCCCTCGGCATGATGACATGGTCCCTTGGTGTTGTGTGAAGCGGATCGGCGGATTATACTACTCGGCTTATCTCGCAGCCTGTCAGACCAGCTTCCTGGAGAAGATCCGTATGGCCCGGGCGTGTACGGTGTGTGGCAAGGGGCCGATTACCGGCAACAACGTGAGCCACGCGAACAACCGGAAGAAGCGCCGGTGGTATCCGAACCTCCAGACCGTGCGGGTCCTGGTGGAGGGTGCTCCCCGTCGAGTTTCGGTCTGCACGCAGTGCATCAAGTCTAACCGGATCAAGAAGGCAACCTGAGGCGGCTGCGCCAAGGCATGCCTTGGGGCTACCAGGCCACGAAAAAGGGGACCAACCGGTCCCCTTCGTCGTTTCTGGCAGCGCCGGCCGGCCACGTCACTCGGGCAGGAGCTCGATCCGCGCCACTTCGGCGCCGTCGCCCGAGCGGTGACCGAGCTTGAGGATCCTGGTGTAGCCGCCGGGCCGCGCGGCGAACCGCGGACCAATGTCGGTGAAGAGCCGGGAGAGGGCTTCCCGCTCGCGGATCTTCTGCGCCACCAGCCGTCGGGCATGGAGGTCGCCGCGGCGGGCCAGGGTGATCAGCTTCTCGGCGTACGGCCGAAGCTCCTTCGCCTTGGCGACGGTAGTTTCGATCCGGCCGTGCAGGATCAGACTGGTCGCCATGTTGCGCATGAGCGCCCGGCGGTGCTCGGAGGTGCGCGAAAGCTGGCGCCCCTTGGCCTGGTGTCGCATCAGCCCTCCTCGCCCGCCGTCTCGGCCGCCGCGCGAGCGGTCGGGGGGGAGCCCGGATTCACCACCCGGAGGTCCGCCTCAGTCTCCTCGAACCGCATCCCGAAGTTCAGGTCCTGAGCCCGCAGCAGGTCGGCGATTTCCTTGAGCGCCTTCTCGCCGACATTCTTGACCTTGAGCAGTTCGTCCTCGGTGTAGGTGACGAGGTCCCCCAGGGTCCGGATGTTGGAGTTCTTGAGCGAGTTGAGCGAGCGCACCGACAGCCCGAAATCGTCGATCAGCCGGCCGAGCTTCTCGCGCAGCTGCCCGGCCATCCCGCCGGCGGCGGGGCCGGCGGCGCCCGCCCGGGCGACCGGGACCTTGCCGAACTCGACGAAATAGCGGAAGTGCTCCTGCGCCAGCGCCGCGGCGTAGGCGATCGCGTCCTCGGGAGTGATCGTGCCGTTGGTCTCCACGCTCACCGTGAGACGGTCATAGTCGGTGCGCTGGCCCACACGGGTCTCGGCCACCGAGAAGTTCGCCCGCCGGACCGGGTTGTAGATCGCGTCGATGGTGATGAGATCCACCGGCAGGGACCGGTCCTTCGGATGCAGCTCCGCCTCGACGTAGCCGCGGCCCTTGTTCACGTACAGCTCGCCGTTCACTTCACGGTCGTCCTGGACGGTGAACAGCAGGTGGTCGGGGTTCACGACCTTCACCGAGCCGCTGGGCGTGATGTCCCGGGCATAGACGGGGCCGGCGCCGTCCTTCTTGATGCGGAGGACGGCCTCTTCGACGTCGTCCGCCACCACCAGCGTCAGGGCCTTGAGCCGCTGAATGATCTGGTGAACGTCCTCATGCACGCCGGGAATGGTCTGGTGCTCGTGCACCACGCCGTCGAGCCGGAAGGCCCACACGGCGCTCCCGCGCAGAGACGACAGCAACAGCCGCCGGAGCGAATTCCCCATCGTGTATCCGAACCCCCGCTCCAGCGGCTGCAGCCGGAACTCGGCGATGTTCGGGTTGTCCTCCCGCTTGGTCATCTCGACCAGATGCGGGCGGACCAGTCCGGTCAGGTCAATGGTCATGGTCACTTCGAGTAGAGCTCAACGATGAGCTGTTCCTGCGCATTGAGGGGGATCGCCTCGCGAGTGGGCCGCTCGGTCACGCGGCCGGCCACCTTCTGGGCATCCACCTGGATCCAGGAGACCGGCTGGCCCCGCTGGGCGAATTCGAGCGCCTGGCGGACCGATACCATCTCCCGGCTCGCCTGAGCCACTCGCACCTCCTGCCCAGGCTTCACGACATAGGAGGCCACATCCACCTTGCCGCCGTTCACTTCCACGTGACCGTGCAGCACCAGTTGGCGGGCCGCCTTGCGGCTGGCCGCGAAACCCATCCGGAAGACGATGTTGTCCAGCCGCGACTCGAGGGCGACCAGCAGGTTGGTGCCCTTCACGCCCTGCTCGCGGGAGATACGATCGAAGGTGTTGTGGAACTGGCGCTCGGTGAGGCCGTAGATGCGCTTCACCTTCTGCTTCTCGCGCAGCTGCTTGGCATACTCCGAGGCCTTGCGGCCGCGGCCGGCCGACTGGCCATGCTGGCCGGGCGGATAACCGCGGCGCTCGACGGCGCACTTCTCAGTCAGGCAGCGAGTGCCCTTGAGAAACAGCTTGGTGCCTTCGCGCCGGCACTGGCGGCAGCTGGGACCGGTATAGCGCATATCAGACCCGCCGCTTCTTGGGAGGGCGGCAGCCGTTGTGGGGGATCGGCGTCACGTCCCGGATCGACACGACCTTGAGACCCACCGAGGCCAGGGCCTGGATCGCCGACTCGCGCCCGCTGCCAGGGCCCTGGACCCGGACGTGCACCCGCCGGAGTCCGAGATTCATGGCCTCGCGGCCGCAGTTCTCCGCGGCGACGGTGGCGGCGAATGGGGTGGACTTCTTGGACCCCTTGAAGCCCGCCTTGCCGGCCGAGCCCCAGACGAGGGTGTTCCCCTTCAGATCGGTGATCGTGATCAGCAGGTTATTGAACGTAGCGGAGACGTGGGCGATGCCCTCGCTCTCCACCACCTTCTTCCCCCGCTTGGCGGCCGGCACCTTGGCCGGGGCGGCGGCGGCAGGAGCCGCGGCCTGAGGCTTCTCGGGCGCAGTCATTTACTTCTTGGTCACCTTCTTCTTGCCCGCGATGGCCCGACGGGGGCCCTTCTTGGTGCGGGCGTTGGTATGAGTGCGCTGACCCCGGACCGGGAGACCGCGGCGGTGCCTGATGCCGCGATAGCTCCCGATATCCATGAGCCGCTTGATATTCATGGCGACTTCGGTGCGCAGTGCACCTTCCACCCTCAGCGACCGCTCGATGAACTGCCGGAGGCGAGCGACCTCGGAGTCGGAAAGATCACGCACGCGGGTGTCCGCACTCACCCCGGTTTCCGAGAGGATCCGGTTGCTGGTCGGACGGCCGATGCCGAAGATGTAAGTGAGGGCGATCTCGACCCGCTTTTCCCGCGGCAGGTCCACCCCTGCGATTCGCGCCATCGGTTATCCCTGCCGCTGCTTGTGCTTGGGGTTGCGCTTGCAGATGATCCGGAGCACTCCCTGGCGCCGAACCACCTTGCAGTACTCGCAGATGGGCTTGATGCTCGAGCGAACCTTCACGGACCTCTCCCTGAAACCGGGTTACGGAGGAGCACGAGAATGTATCGGGCAGGTGGGGATAATGCAAGGGAGGGACTGGACTTAGGCGGAAAGGCGGGAAGGGTGGAATGAAAGCACCAGCAGCGGTGGGCTGACTCAGGAGATGAGGCTGGCGGTCCCTTCCCCGCCGTCCCGCCCGCCCGCTCTCCCGCCCAAGGCAGCCGCCCTGGTCAACTCGAGGAACGCGGCCCGGGGATCGGCCGCCTCCAGAACCGGCCGTCCTACAACGAGATGTGTCGCTCCCGCGGCGACCGCCTGGGCCGGTGTGGCCGTCCGGATCTGGTCTCCGGCAGGATCGTCCGGACGCCGGATTCCCGGCACCACCAGCCAGGCGGACGGGCCAGCGGCGGCACGCACCTGGGCCACCTCGAGCGGGGAGCAAACGATGCCTCTCAGCCCGGCCCCCAGTGCCTCGCAGGCGAGGCGCCCCACCTCTTCCATCAGGAGCACTCCCGGCCTTCCCACGGCCCGACCGTAACCCTCCGGGGTATGGGATGTCAGCACGGTCACCCCGACCAGCCCCAGTTCACCACCGGCCGTGCGTGCGGCGGCTTCCATCATCGCCCGGCCACCAAGGGCGTGGACCGTGGCCATGGTCACGCCGAGGTCCCGCGCCGACGCCACCGCCCCCGCGACGGTGTTGGGGATGTCGTGCCACTTGAGATCCAGGAACACACGGAGACCACGCCGGACCAGGTCGCGAACCAGCGCCGGGCCTTCGCTGGCGAAAAGGATGGAGCCGACCTTCACCCAGCGGACCTCGGGGATCCGATCCAGCAGTTGCCGGGCATCTTCACCGGGCAGGTCGAGTGCGAGGATGACCTCAGCCACCGTTCTGCTCCAGGTCGGCCACGATCCGCTCCGGTATCCGCGGGTTCGCCATGGCGGCGGTGCCGACCGCCACCAGGGAGGCGCCGGCACGGAGATACTGCCGCGCGTCGTCCCCCGAGCGGATCCCACCGATCCCAATCACAGGCATTCCGCCCGATCGTTCCATGATCCGTCGTACCGCGAGGACTCCGACAGGCAACAAGGCGGGCCCGCTCACCCCTCCATTGCCGTTCCCCAGCCGCGGGGTGCCGTCCTCGCTCGCGAGATAGCCGGGCAGGGTATTCACCACCGACACACCATCCGCGCCCGCCTCCCGGACCGCGAGCGCCATCCCGGCGATGTCAGGTAGCGCGGGGGAGAGCTTGGCGAGGAGCGGCTTCCGAGTGCGTTGGCGACAGAGCTCGATGACCTTCGCGGCCGTGGCCGGATCGGCCCCGAACTCGAGCCCGCCGGCGCTGGTGTTGGGACAGGAAAGGTTGATCTCGAACGCGGTGATGCCTCCGAAGTCATCCAGCCCGGCCACCACCTCGGCGAAGTGCTCGGCCTCGAAGCCGACCACGTTGACCAGCGTCCGGGCTCGGCGCAGGCTGGCCTCCAGCCAGGGAAGCTGCTCCTCGCGCACGCGGGCGAGGCCGGGATTGGCGAGGCCCACCGAATTGAGCATCCCGAAGGAGTACTCGGCCACCCGTGGGGCGCGGTTGCCCGCGCGAGGCTCGCGGGACACGGCCTTGGTGATGATCCCGCCCAGACGCTCCAAGTCGATTACCCCTGCGACCTCGCGCCCGAAGCCGGCGGTGCCGGCGGCGAGAAGCACGGGGTTCTGGAAGGTCTGGCCGAAGACGGTGCGGGCGAGGTCCCGCGGCACTAGCGGTTCACCGGTTCGCGCGGAGTCGCGGCGGGAGCGGGCTGCGGCCGGAGCTGGCGGATCTCCGCCGGGGCGCGGCGGACCTCTGGCCGAAATCCACTGGCGAACCGACGGAGCGAGTCCTCGAGGACGGCGTATTCGGGCGAGGTCCCGCCTTCGATCATGGCCACGTAAGGGCTGGCGGGGTACTGGGCGAGCAGGGCGACACGAATACTGTCGGCGTGGCCCGGTTCCAGGAGGATCAGGGCGAGCATCGCCTTGGGCACGAACGGGGAGCCGGGCCATTCGGTGACGACCCGGCGGAACTGTCTGGCCGCGAACCGATCGGCACCCAGCGAGTCACGAGCCATTTCTCCCGCCAGGAACAGGCGGAGATCGCCCTGGGGCGCCCCCGGCGGGACCGAGTCGGACGCCTGCACGACCAGCCGGCCGGCGGAGGCCAACTGGGCGGCACGAGGAGCCACGGGCCCGGCGTCCTCGGTCATCTCTTCCAGACGGGTGACCTGCTCCAGCAACGCCGCCAGCGAATCGGCCAGGCGGAGGCGGCTCTGGGCGATCTCGAAGCGCGCCTGACTGGCGAGCGCGGTTCCTGCCGCGACGGACTCGGCGGCCACCAGCCGACGCTCGCTCCGCGCGGGATCGATCTCGCGCCAGCGTACCGCATCGGCGACGATCAGCGTCGCCCCGATCGCCGCGGACAATCCGGATCCTGCAACCCGGCTGGTCAGCGCGGCCGCGGTCTCCGGGTCGTGCCGTCCGACCGCGGCCACCAGCGAATCCCAAGGTGCCAGGGTATCGCGGGCCTCGAGCAGGGTGTCGACGATTGCGAGGGCCTCCGGCAGGCGACCGAGCCCAGCGAGGGCGGCTGCCCGCTCGCCGCGGGCGCCGGGGTAGTCGGTGCCCGCCAGTTCCGCGAGCGCCGCTTCGTATTCGCCATTCATCCGTTGGGCCCGGCCGTGCGCGAACAGCGCCAGGCTGCGCCGGGCCGTATCGCGGCTGGCGGTCAGCCGGCTGTAGGCGCTCATCGCCCCAACGGGGTCGCCCATCGTGGTGCGGCAGCCCCCCACCAGCACCGCCGCGGCCTCCACCAGGCCCGGATCCCGGCCGGCGATCATGACGTTCTCGAGAGGGGGAAGCGCGCCGGCGCAGTTGCGGAGCTTCGCCAGCGCCGTCCCTTGAAGCAGGCGCGCCTCGTCGCTCCACTTGCTGTTGGGGTGGCGGGCCAGGACCGACTCCGCCTTTACCTCGACCTGGCCCCACAGGCTGGTCGCGTCGAAGGTCCGGCCTTCGATCTCCGCTTTGCGAGCCTGTCCGGCCAGGCGCTTGGTGTTGTACATGCCGTTGTAGTAGACGCACCCGCCGGCGAGCAGGAGGAAGCAGAGGAGGGCCGCGCGCCTCATCGCCCCTTCCCTCCCGCGCTGCCACCCCCGGTCTTGCGCTCGTATTCGAGCAGATACTCGACGATGGCGTCGGCGATGGCAGAGGCGAGCGACTGCTGCGACTTCCGGCTGGTGAGCAGCCGGGCGTCGTGCGGGTTGGTGGAGAAGCCCATCTCCACCAGAATCGCCGGGCGCCTCGCCGTATTCAGCACCGCGAGTACGCGAGACTGTTTCACCCCCCGGTTGGCGCCGGTGTGCACCTTCCCCACCTCCGACTGCACCAGCTCGGCCGCCCGGGCGGATTCGCGCAGATACTCGTTGAGCTGCAGGTTGCGGAGGATGAAGTCGAGACCACCGCCCACCTCGGCCGCGGTGTCCTCCTCGAACCGCAGGGCGTCATTCTCCATCCGGGCGATCCGGTCCGCCTCCTCGGTGTTCTGCGCCCCGATGATGATCGTGTGGAACCCATCGACCTCACTGTAGCGCCGGCGCGCGCTCGAGGGGAGCGCGTCGACATGCAGACTCACGAACAGGTCGCACTCATCGGTGCAGTAGCGGCCGCGGTCGAGCAGGCTGATGAGCGTATCCGTGGTGCGGGTCATCACCACCTTCACGCCGCGGTCCCGCAACTCGTTTCTGAGCAGGAGCGAGACCTGGAGCGTGATGTTCTTCTCAGTGAGGCCGCGGGGGAAGTACACGCCAGGATTGCCCGGATCGATCCCGCCATGGCCGGCATCCACCGTGACGACGTGTCCCGGGAGCAGACCGTTCGGGAGGCGGGCAGGCTCGCGCGGAGCCGGTTTCGGCGCCGCGGCCACTGGTGGAGGAGGCAGGGGTGCCCCGATCTCCCTGAGACTCGCGGTCGCCGCCTCCCACTTGTATCGCTCCCCGAGCACTTCGGGCAGGATCTCGGAGACGAACTGGAGTGGCAGGAAGAGTGAGTCACCGACCTGAAAGGCCCATCCGGCGAGCGGCTGCAGCCGGTCATTGAAGGCCAGGAGCGGCGCTCCAAGCAGGAACCGGAAGGACTGTCGCGCGAGGGTCAGCTCGACCCAGGGCTCATCGGGCCGGACAGCGCCGTTGAGGGCGCGCATCAGGCCTTCCCCGGAGATGGCGGGACCCGCCCGCGGATCGAGCGTGACGGGCAGTCGAGACTCACCCCGCGAGGTCGCCACGGTGACGACGTCGGGAGCCGTCGGTGGTGGTTCGGCTCCCTGGGCGCGGCCGGCCTGGACCATCAGCAGCGCGCCACCGGCGACGACCGCGAACCCCGCCCCGAGCCGACTCACACCCGCCCCCGATGTGACAGGGCCCGGGCCACCTCACGCTGAGCGTCTCGCTTCTTGAGGTCTTCTCTGCGGTCGTGATGCTTCTTGCCGCGGCCGAGGGCCAGCTTCACCTTCGCGACGCCGTTGCGGAAGTAGAGCTCGAGCGGAATCAGGGTGAGCCCCTTCTGCTCCACGGCGCCGATGAGGCGTTGGATCTCGCGCTTGTGAAGCAGCAGCTTCCGGGTCCGCACCGGATCGTGGTTGTAACGGTTGCCCTGCTCGTAGGGTGTGATGTTGACGCCCTCGAGGAAGACTTCGTCGTTAGCGACCCGGGCGAAGCCCTCCTTGATGGAGGCCTTCCTGCCGCGCAGTGACTTCACCTCGGTGCCGGTCAACACCAGGCCCGCCTCCCACGTCTCGAGGATGTGGTAGTCGTGCGTCGCCTTGGGATTGCGGGCGATCAACTCCTTCCCGTCCTCATCCGGGGCGGGGCGGCGGTCGGTTGACATCGTAAATCGAAGATAGACAGGGGGTTGGGGCGAAGGGAAGAGCGGGCTGGAGGAGCGAGGATCCGAACGCCAAAGAGCAGAGTGGAGTCTTTCTCCACTCTGCTCCGCTCTGGCGCCGGTACATATGCCGAAGGGGGGACTCGAACCCCCACGGGCTTGCGCCCACTGCGCCCTGAACGCAGCGCGTCTACCAATTCCACCACTTCGGCGTGGGGGGCAAAAGTACCGAGTACGGCGGGCGGACGTCAACTGTGAGGAGGCGACGAGGCGACAAGGCGACGAGGCGGGGAGGCGACAAGGCGACGAGGCGACGAGGCGACGAGGCGACAAGTACAAAGCAAGAGCGCGTTGCCGCGGCACCGCAAAGCAAAAGCCCGGCGGAAGGCCGGGCTGATATCCACTCGCGAAGATCGCGGCTCAGGTTGCGGGGACGATCGTCACGAGTTCCTGGACCTGGGTCTCTTCCTTCATCAGGTCCGCCAGGGAGATGCTGGCGAGGAGTTCGTCGACCCGCTGTTGCAGCGCATGCCACACCGGACGGATGCTGCAGCCGCTGGTGGGATGGCACCGCTCAGCATCCACCGGATGGGTGGCGCAGTTCATCTCGAAGGTCTGATGCTCCGATGCGGTCATGATGTCCCGCATGGTGATCTCGTGCGGGTCCCTCGCGAGATGGTAGCCGCCCCTGGCACCGCGCACGCTCTCGACCAGTCCGGCCCGACGCAGGCGCAGCAGGATCTGCTCGACGTAGTCCCCGGGGAGGCGTTCGGTCTCGGCGATCTCCCTGGCGGCCACCGGCCCACTCCCCGCGGCCCCACGCTTGGCGAGGTGGAGCGAGATTATGAGGCTGTATTCAGTCCAGGTGGTGATCCGCATGTTCCATAATATGCGGAGGTGTCACAGGAGAGGCAAGAAAGGAACTCGGAGTTCACCCGCCCGCGGGGATCCCTTTGCCTCCCGGAACGCCGATCTCGGTCATGGCACGGAGGTCAAGGGTTTCTTCAAGCTCTCTTCCGTGCAAAACGCCTTTCTTCATTACGAGTTCCTTCACGGTGAGGCCCGTGGCGATGGCTTCCTTGGCGAGCTTCGCGGCCTCGGCGTAGCCGATCTTGGGAGCCAGCGCGGTGACAAGCGCCGGGCTCCGCTCCAGCCAGTAGGCGCAGGTCTTCTCGTCTGCCTCGATCCCCGCCACACAGCGCTCCGCGAACACCGCGGTCGCGTTGGCCACGATAGTCAGCCCGAATACGATGTTGTGGGTGATGACCGGCATCATGACATTGAGCTCGAGCTGCCCCGCCTCGCTGGCCAGCGCCACGGTGGTGTCGAACCCGAGCGCCTGGAAGCAGACCTGATTCACCATCTCCGCAATCGACGGGTTCACCTTCCCGGGCATGATGCTCGAGCCGGGCTGGACGGCGGGGAGCAGGATCTCGGCGAGCCCGGTGCGCGGACCGGAGGCGAGCAATCTGATATCGTTGGCGATCTTGTTGAGGTCCAGTAGCCACGCACGGAAGGCGCCGCTCAAGGTGGCGATGTCGCCCATCGACTGCATCAGCTGCACCCGGTCGCCTCCGGCACGCAGTTCCAGACCGCTCACCTGCTCCAGATGCTTCACCATGAGGCGGGGATACTCGGGCTCCGCATTGATCCCGGTGCCCACGGCTGTACCGCCGATACCAAGTTCCCTCAGCCAGTCGGCCGCCTGGGCCAGCTTCTGCCGGTGCCGTGCGACAGTCCTCCCATAGGCGGTGAACTCCTGTCCCAGGCGGATCGGGGTGGCATCCTGCAGGTGCGTCCGGCCAGACTTGACGATGTGGTCGAAGGACTTCCCCTTCGACATCAAGGCGTCCGCCAGACGGTCCATCGCACCGAGCAACGCGGGGAGCGTGGCGAGGGTAGCCAGGCGGAGCGCCGTGGGGATCACGTCGTTGGTGCTCTGCGCCATGTTCACGTGATCGTTGGGATGCACCGGGCGGTAGTCGCCGCGGCGACCGCCCAGCAGCTCGTTCGCCCGGTTGGCGAGCACCTCGTTACAGTTCATGTTATGGCTGGTGCCCGCGCCGGCCTGATACACATCCACGACGAACTGATCGCGGTGCTTGCCCGCCAGCACCTCGTCCGCCGCTTGCACGATGGCATCCGCCAGCTTGGGTTCGAGCCGCCCGGTCTCCCTGTGAGTGAGGGCGGCCGAGCGCTTGATCCAGATGACCGCATCTACGAAGGCCGGGAGCGGCTTGAGCCCGGAGATCGGGAAATTCTCGACCGCACGAACGGTCTGGATGCCATAGAGGGCCTCGGCCGGTACCGGCTTCTCGCCGAGGGGATCTTTCTCGATGCGGGTGGTCATGACGGTGAGCGGTGAACCGTAAACGGTGAACGGTGGGAGCCGGATCGGATGAGAGACTACTTCACCTCGGTGTTGTTGCAGGCCAGGTTCGACACCGGCAAACCGGCCAAGGCCGACCTCTTTCGCGGCGATCGGCTGTTTGCCGGGCTCAACTGCTTCGAGCCAGGACAGGCGCAGCCGGTCCACACCCACGCGGATGCGGACAAATTCTACTTCCTCGTCACGGGAAAGGCGAGGATGACGGTGGGCGGCGATACCCGTGAGGCCACCGCGGGCGACCTGATCTGTGCCCCCGCGGGAGTCCCGCATGGTGTGACGGAAGCGCTCGAGCGGACGGTGATGCTGGTGGCAATCGCGCCGCCACCAAAGTAGGCGGACAGGCGAGACGGCGGAGGACCCGCGGGTCTACCCCGTCGAGGACCGGACCACGAGCCGCCGAATGGCCGCCCAGCCCAGCGTGTGCAGTGCAAGCGCCGCGCCGAGGACCGCACCGAGCCCGACGGTGTACAGCCGCCAGGCGAGCAGCAAGCCGGTGCGATCTGGTCCCAGGTCGCCCGCTACGCCGGCCAGGAACCCGAAGTCCACGGCCCCTGCGCCCGCGGGCATGGGCAGGAGCAGCTGGCTGTAGAGCAGCGCGAACGAACCCAGGAGCATGACCCCGAACGGAGGATGGGCCGGCAGAGTCGAGGCGAGGAGCGGGAGCACCAGCGTCCGGCCGACGATGTTGTAGAGTGAGAGCGGGATGCCAACCAGTATCACCCAGCCGGGGACCTGGCGGAGTGCTGCGCGTGCGCCCGTGCCGGCTTCCCCACCGCCACAGGCCCGACGCCGGTGCCAGCGTAGCACCAGCCAGCCGCCGGCAACCGCGAGCAGCAGGATCCCCAGCACCCATGGCCAGCCGGTGAGCAGCGCCCCGGTGATGAGCGGCCCGGTGGTCGACCACCAGGTGGGCGCGTACATCCAGGCAAGCCCGAACCCGAACGCCGCCACCAGCGGATAGGTCACTCCCGCTTCGAGTCCGAGCGCGAGCAGCGCCGTGGCGGCACCCACACCCGCCCGCATGAGGCCGGCGAACTTGGCGGCTTCTCCCCCGAAACGGAGCGGAGTGAGGCCGGCCGCGGCGTCGCCCCAGGCGGTGGCAGTGATGGCGTTGCCTATCGAGAGCTCGACGCCCAGCCCCTTGAGATACCAGCGCAGCCGCAGGCCGCGGGCGAGGATATCGAGCGCCACAATGACCAGGCACAGCAGGTGCGCCTCCACGAGAGTGAGGCGCATCAGCGATCCGGCGCGAGAACTCGGCGGTAGACCTCGAAGATTCCATCGAAGGCGGCACGATGGCCGTGGCGACGCTCCGCGAAGGCCCTGGCGCCACGGCCCAGTGTGGCCGGGTCTCCCCGCAGCAGCGAGGTGGCCGCCTCGATGCAGGCGTGCACATCCCCCGGGGCATAGAGCGCCCCCGCCCCCGACTCCCGGACCCGGTCGGCGACTCCACCCGCATCCACCGAGAGCACGGGGAGGCCGCTGGCCATCGCCTCGAGCGCGCTAAGGCCGAATGTTTCGGCGGGTCCGGGAGCGACATAGAGATCGGAAGCGGCCAGCAGGTCCGCCAACGCCTCCCGGTCGCGCTGGTACGGTATCCAGCGCACGGGCAGTCCTTCGGCCCGGGCCCGCAGGATGGCCTCGCGGGGTCCCGCCCCGACCAGCACCAGCCAGGCATCGGTGCGCCGGGCAATCTCATTCCATGCAGCGAGCACCGTATCGATCTGCTTCTCCGCGGCGAAGCGGCCGACGAAGATGGCGATCGGCGCATCCGGCAGACCGAAGCGGTGACGGGTCTCCGGCAAACGGGAGCGCCGCGAAGGATGGAACCGCTCGAGGTCCACACCGAGTGTGACGCGGTGGACCCGTTCGACTCCTTCCCGCTCCAGGGTGCGGGCGACCGACTCGCTCGCCACCAGCACCGCGCGGTAGAGCCTCCCCAGCCGGCGGACATATCGCCACGCCGCGTTGCCCGCGGCCTGTCGCATGGCACCGGCCCTGGCGCCCTGCGCAATGATCGCGGGGAAGTGCGTATGGTAGAACCACACCATGGGGGCGGCCACCCGCCGGTTGGCCCGACGAGTCACCCAGGGCACCAGCCAGGGACTACCCACCTCAATCAGGTCCGGCCGCTCGTGCTCGAAGATCCGGCGGGTGGTTCGGGTCGCCAGGAGGAATCGATAGGACTTGTCGAACGGAATGCGCGGACCACGCAGCCGATAGCACCGCACTCCGCGCTCCTCGGCGAGGGCGTCGGCCTCGCCCGGCACCACCAGGATCTGGCGGAGGCCGGGCTGGGCCTGCACATACGCGGCCTTGGAGAGGAGGTACGTGCGGATCCCGCCGGTGGCGTCGCCGAAATACTTGGTGATGTCCAGGACGGTCAGCGTGCCACTGCCGGAAAGCGGCGGTGGAAAGCTGGAATGGGCGAGGTTGAGTGGCACGCGGGGCGGGGCCAGGAACCCCGGTATCGCGGCCGCCGGCTCAGTCGGAGCAGTCACCGAGAGGATAGACCGTGCCGCAGTTCGGGCATGGGTTCTTGCAGCCCCAGGGCCGGGAAATCACGGCGAAGCCGCAGCGGTTGCAGAGAGGGCGGTCAGGCGGACTGGCGGTCAGGCGGTCAGTGATTCCGCGAGGTTCCGAGGCGACAGCCCCGGCCCGGGCCGGCAGTCCGCTGGCTGCGCGGACCGCCGGGCCGCCGGACCGCCCGACCGCCTCACTCATGGTGAAAGGCCCCGGTCAGGAACGGATTGGTCATGCGTTCCACGCCGATGGTCGTCTCCGGTCCGTGGCCGCTGTAGACGATCGTCGAATCGGGCAGGGTCAGGAACACGGCCTGGAGGCTGTGCATGAGGGTGGCGAAATCCCCGCCCGGCAGGTCGGTGCGCCCGATGGAGCCATTGAACAGGACGTCACCGCCGAGCACGATGCCTGGGCCCACGAAGCTGACGGATCCGGGCGAGTGACCGGGAGTGTGTCGCACACTGAACTCATGATCTCCCAGTCGGAGGCGCTGGCCCTCGAACAGCTCCCCGTCGGGGGGCGGCGGCGCCTCGAGCGCGAGCCCCATCCATTCCCCCTGACGGGGCAGTCCGTCGTAGAGCCCGCGGTCGGCAGGGTGGAGGAGCACTGGAACACCGGTCGCCTCCTTGACCGCGCCGACACCCATGATGTGGTCGAGGTGGCCATGCGTAAGCCAAACCGCCGAGAGGGCCCAGCCACGGGTGTCGAGCTCCGCCAGGAAGAGGCGGGGCTCCTCGCCGGGGTCGATCATCACTGCCTGCCGGGTGACACGGTCCGCGAGGAGATAGCAGTTCTCCGCGAACTGGCCATTCGGCAGAGCGACGACCTCGAGGTCAGACACCGACCTTGCTCCGGCGTTCGGCCAGGTACTTCTCCACCGCGATCGCGGCGGTCGTGGCGTCGCCGACGGCGGTGGTGACCTGCCGGACCAGCTGCGCCCGCAGGTCGCCCGCCGCGAACAGGCCCGGAATCGACGTCATCATCCGGTCATCGGTGATGATGTACCCGCCGGCATCGTGCCGGAAGTGCTCCTTGATGAGCCCGGAGTTCGGCTTGAAGCCGATGAACACGAAACACCCGGTGACGGGGAGCTGGTGCACGGCGCCGGTGATGGTGTCCTCCAGAACCAGCGACTGTAACTCCTTCATCCCGGCATGCTCTCGTCCCTTCAGCTCCAGGACCCGCCGATTCCAGAGCACCTCGATCTTGGGGTTCGCGAACAGCCGTTCCTGCAGGATCTTCGAGGCCCTGAGCTCATCCCGTCGATGAACCAGGTAGACCTTTTCGGCGTACCGCGTGAGGTATTCGGCTTCCTCCACCGCCGCATCGCCTCCGCCCACCACCGCGATGGTGTGTCCCCGGAAGAACGCCCCGTCGCACACGGCGCAGTAGGAGACCCCGAACCCGGCATACTCCGCCTCTCCGGGTACCCCCAGTTTGGTAGGTGTCCCGCCGGCGGTGAGGATCACGGTCGGAGCGCGGTAGACGTCGCCCTCGATGGTCCGCACCTCGAAGGTCCCGTCGGGCAGCCGATGAATGCCCTCCACCGTCGTCTGACGGATCTCCGCGCCGAACTTTCTGGCATGGGAGGTCATCCGCTCCGCCAGCTCGCGACCGAGAATGCTCTCGAACCCGGGATAGTCCTCGACCTTTTCCGTGTTGAGCAGCTCACCTCCGGGGACGCGGCTCTCGAGGATCACGCTGCGCAGCATTCCGCGCCCGGCGTACATCCCGGCGCAGAGTCCGGCGGGTCCGGCGCCGACGATGATGGTGTCCAGATCGAACGTATCGGGCATGGTGTGGCTGGCTATGGGCTATGGGCCATGAGCTGTAAGCTCGTAACCTCCGGCGCCTGACGCCTGTCGCCTGACGCCTCTTCATAATATAGACCACCCCGGAATCCCGGCCTCATGCGGGTCCGAGGTGCAGCAGGTTCACGGCCCCGTGGCAGGAGGAGACCGTACCCACCGGCAGGTCGACGGCTCCGCCGCCGGCGCCCGCGTCCCGTACCATCGCGTCCCCGGCGAGCACATCCGCCACCGCGAAGGTGCCGACCCCAAAGACCAGATGCTCACAACGAAAGATCACCGGCCCAGCCACCGGCCGCCTGGTACCGAGCCGCCGCGTGAGGGCGGTCACGGCATCCTCCATTTCCCAGGTACGTGGTGCGCGGGTGACGGGGCAGAGAGCGGGCTCGACGCAATGGGTGGGGCAGAGCCAGTCAGCGTAGGAGACGTACCGGGTGCCGTCGGGCACGGCGCGGTCGTAGGGGGTCCCGGGTCCCTCAGGAAGCGGAAGGGTGGCGACCTCTCGCCCGGGCCAGTGCTCGCGGGCCCGGCGGAGCAGCCAGTGATACATCAGGTGGGGCATGAGGGGAGAAGGAACGATGACGTCGGGGCGGACCGGCAGACCGGCGGACAGGCGGTCGGAGGTTCCCACAAGGGCCGCCCTCTCCGCCAGGTACCGATCAAAGAAGTCGTCCCAGCCGGAGACCACCAACTCGCGGTCGGGGGCGCTCCCCAGCTCACGGGTGAACCGGCAGTCGGGATCCTGGTCGACCAGCAACAGCCGCTCGAACGTGGCCCGGCCGCGCTCCCTCGCTTGGGTGAGCTGACGGGCGTAGAACGTCCCGTAGCATCCGCCACCTACGATCACGACCTCGCCGAGCTGGACCAGGGTATCCTGGCGCTCGCTGGAGCCGCCGGCCGCGGCGCCGGCCGAGCCGGTCATCGTATCAGGCGACCGCCGTCGACCACCAGGGTATCCCCCGTCACGTAGTCCGCCTCGAGCAGGTAAAGGAGGGCGCCGGCCACGTCACCCGGCGTCCCCAGGCGCTTGAGCGGGGTAGTGCGGGCGAGATGTTCCCTGGCCGCCTCGTTCCAGTCATCCGGGGGCAGCACGGCGCCGGGCGCGATGGCATTCACGGTCACATCGGGCGCGAGCGCGCGGGCGAGCGTCCGGGTGAGCATGACCACCCCGGCCTTGCTCACGCAGTGTGCCTGGTAGCGGGGCCATGGCTCGAGTCCACCGACGTCGGCCAGGTTGACCACCTTGCCTTTCGCCTGCCGAAGCCAGGGCAACGCGCCCTGCACCGTGAAGAACAACGCCCGCAGGTTGACGGCCATGATCCTGTCCCATAGCTCGGGAGTCGTCTCTTCCACCGTGGCTTGGATCATGATGCCGGCGGAATTCACCAGCACGTCGAGCCGCTCGAATCGGGCGGCCACCTGCGCGGGCAGGCGGCGGGCGGCGTCGGCATCGCTCAGGTCGGCCGGGAACAGCTCGGCCGTCACACCAAGCTCGCGCGCGGCGTCGAGGGTGACCCGGGCTTCATCGGCGGAGCTGTTGTAGTGGATGGCGAGGTGCATGCCCCGACGGGCGAGGGCGAGGGCAAGGGCGCGGCCCAGGCGGCGTCCCCCGCCCGTCACCAGGGCGACGCGGGAGGGAAGCTCCATCGTCAGGTCATGCCGTTGGTGATCGGCAGGATATGGCCGGTGATGCCGGACGACGCCTCACTGGCGAGGAACAGCACGGCGTGGATGATCTGGGCCATCTCCACGTACTGTGCATCGGCCCCGGCCGACGCCACGTTCTCGGGAGTCCGCACCATTCCGGGTGCGATCGCGTTGACCCGAATGCCTCTGGGCCACAGCTCCACGGCCAGACTCTGGGTCATCGCGGCGACACCCGCCTTGGCCGCGCTGTACACCGCCATCTGGCCGGCCGGTCGGAAATACGCAAGCGAGGCGAAGTTCACCACCGCCCCGCGGCTCTCGGTGAGCGGCGCCACGGCGGCCCGGGTCATGAGGTAAGCGGTCTTGAGATTGATGTCGATCTCCCGGTCGAACGCGTCAGGCCCGCTCTGTTCGACCGGACCGTACGTGGTCAACCCACCCGCCACATTCACCACCGCGTCGAGACGGCCGAAATGCCGGACCGCGGTCTCGACGGCGAAGGCCGCCACATCGGGCTCGGTGAGATCACCGGCCGCGGGACGGGCCTCGATGCCCATCGCCTGGAACTCCTTGACCCGTTCCGCGACACCCACGGCATTCCGGTCGACAGCGACGATTCGGGCGCCGGCCTGGCCGAGCGCCTGGGCAACCGCATGCCCGATCTGACCCGAGCGA
>Ga0153915_10001562_pt1 | contig 20985 bp, 14 predicted proteins | sample Opewatmetagenome_2_FD_107003 | JGI IMG/M metagenome (GOLD analysis project Ga0153915, IMG submission 107003) | Freshwater wetland microbial communities from Ohio, USA - Open water 3 Core 3 Depth 3 metaG | ecosystem: Environmental > Aquatic > Freshwater > Wetlands | place: USA: Ohio, Lake Erie...
CGATTGACGCTGCGCTGGGAGTTGGCGATGTACGCCGCCTCGGTGGCAGCGGCGCTCGGCGGGGTGGCCCTGGTCGTCGCCCGGCCGCAGGCCGGGGTCGCGCTGTACGGAGGCGCCCTGTGGCTGGGCGGGCTGAGCGGCGTCTACGCCCTGATCCACGCCGCGATCCACGCCGACGAGCTGCATCTGGTACAGCGCCTCGCCGGTGAGCTGGCGGCAGAGGTCAACCTGGAGCGGAGTTTCGCCCGCATCCAATCGGTCACCGGCCATCTGGTTCCCTGGGACGGCATGGGCTTCGCGGGATACGACGGGCCCACCGGCGAGCTGACCTTGATTGCGGCAGCCGGGCTTTCCGCCAGGGCTCTTTCCGCCGACGACCCCCTGCTGGTGGAGGTGCTGCGGTTACGCCGCGCCCTGGTCCTGGCAGAGGGTGCCGGCGGATCGGAGATCCTGGTGCCGCTGCGGCACGCCGAGCGCATCGTCGGCTTCTGGAAGGTGTACCACTCTCGGGCCGGGATGTATCGCCAGGCCGATGCCGAGCTGCTCGACCTCCTGGCGCCGCAGTTGGCGCTCTCGCTGGTCCTCGGCACTCTGGCGCAGCCGTTGCGCGAGGGGGTGTCGCAGACCGTGGCCCACGTGCGGCAGCTCACGGACACCACCGCCGGCGTTCGCCAGGGATTCTCCGACGTGGCGCAACAAGCGGCTCGCGCTGAGCAGGACGCGCAACGGGCCACCTCCGAAGTGGAGGCGGCCGTGGCGACCCTGGCCCAGCTGGTGGGGGGACTCCGCCAGACCAGCGAGGCGGCGGCCACCACACGCGAGACCACCGCGACCGTGCAGCGGACGGTGGTAGAGGTGCGGACGGCCAGCGGGCGCACGGTGGAGCAACTGCGCCAGCTCGGCGCCACTATCGAGCAGGGCGCGGCGGAGGTGGGTCGTCTCCAGGAGGCGGCCACGGAAGTGGAGCGCTTCTCTGAGACCATCAGCGGCATTGCGTACCAGACCAACCTGCTCGCGCTCAACGCGACCATCGAGGCCGCGCGTGCCGGCACCTCGGGCCGGGGGTTCGGCGTGGTCGCGGACGAGGTCCGGAAGCTGGCCGAGGAAAGCGAGCGCGCCGCCCGCAGCATAGGACGCAGCGCCCGGGAGACTCGGAAGGTGATCGAACGGGCCGGCCGGCTGCTACAGGGGATCGGGGGGCAGCTGCGGGATTTCCTGGACGCCTCGGCCCGCTGGGGCGCCGAGCTGGAGACCATCACCGGGGCGAGCGAGGCCACGCGCGCCGCGGTGGAGCGCATGGCGCGGTTGCCGGCGGACAACCTCGCGGCCGCGGAGGCAGCCAACGATCTCCTCAACCGGGCGCGGAGCGCCGCGGTGGCCTCCGCCCAGGAAGCCGCCTCGGTAGCGCAGGCTGCCGCTCAACAGTTGCGCGCCATGGGGGACCTGGCGCGCGGCGCCGGAGACCTTTCGCGCCTGGCCCAGCGTCTGGCGGCCGGCGCCAGCATGATGGAAGGAGGAGAACCATGACCACGCCCGTAGCCGACAGCGGCGTGCAATGTAAATTGCAGGCTATGAAGAGCCTATCTCTCGGCGCGCATGCGCTGCGCGCCCTCGTCCCGCTGGTCGCGTTGCCCCTAGCCGCCTGGGGCCAGACCGGAGCGGCAGGTCAGGTCGAACTCGGCGGCTTCGGCAGCTACACCCACTACGACGCCGCGACCACGCTCTCCGGGCAGTCCGGGGCGGGCGGGCGCCTTGGCTTTCACCTCAGCCGGCTGCTCTCCTTGGAGGCCACCGGCGATTACTCGGTAACCCACCTGCCGACCGGCGCCGACGTGAGCGTCAGCCGGATCGGTGGCAACCTGCTGTTCCACGCCCGGGCCATGGGCCTCTACTTGGGCGCCGGCTACGAGCAGCTCTACCAACGGGGCGCGTGGGTGGGTGAGCCCTACGGCGGCCGGGTGGTGCTCGGCTCCATGATGTCCCTGGGTGGCCGCACCGCATTCCGGGTGGAAGGGGTGGCGTCCTATTTGCCCAAGGGTGATACCGCCCTCGCGGGTCGCGCCATCAATTTCGGCGCCAACGCGGGACTCTCGATCTTCGCCTTCGGCGGCGCGCCGCGCGACGCCGACCACGACCGCGTCGCCAACAAGCGCGACCGGTGCCCCGACACCCCGCTGGGCGCCGTGGTGGACCCCAACGGCTGTCCGGTGGATACCGACAGCGACAAGGTTTTCGACGGCCTGGACGCTTGCCCGGGGACGCCCTCCGGCGCGACGGTGGATGCCAAGGGCTGTCCCACCGACAGCGATGGCGACAAGGTCCTCGACGGGCTCGATCTCTGCGCCAATACGCCGGTCGGCGCCACGGTGGACTCCAACGGATGCCCCATGGACAGCGACAAGGACGGGGTATTTGACGGATTGGATCACTGCCCGGACACGCCAGCCGGCGCGATGGTGGACACGGCGGGCTGCCCCACGGACCGGGACCAGGACAAGGTGTTTGACGGGCTCGACCAGTGCCCCGATACACCGGCTGGCGCCGAAGTGGATGCCCGGGGCTGTCCAGTGCCCAAGGATTCCGATGGTGACGGCGTATTCGATCAGCAGGACCGCTGCCCCAACACCGCCGCCGGGACCAAGGTGGACGCGGTGGGCTGCCCGGTCATTCAGGAGGTCGTCCAGGCCGCGCCCCGCCCCTTGTTCCAGATCGTCGAGGGCAAGGCCCAGCCGCTCATCCTCAAGGGCGTGAACTTCCGGACCGGTCGGTCGGACCTTACCCCCAGCTCCTTCAAGGTCCTGGATGAGGTCGCCGCGTCCTTGATCGCCAACCCCACGGTGAAGATCGAGATCGGCGGTCACACCGATGCGACCGGCTCCCGCGCCACCAACCTCCGGCTCTCCCTGGGCCGGGCGATGGCGGTGCGGTCCTATCTGGTGTCCAAGGGAGTCTCGCTCGACCGGTTGGTGGCCAGGGGCTACGGCCCGGACAAGCCGATCGCCGATAACAGGTCGGTTGAAGGCCGGGCTCAGAACCGACGGGTGGAGCTCAACTTGCTGGCGGGCCAGCCGCCCCAGGAATAGGGGCTTTGGCACTTGCGCGGATGCCCTTAGGTACTTCATATTGGGCAGCCCGTAAGCTCAAGTAGGTTTGGAGGTTAGGAGCTTAAAGGGGGCGGCGCTCGTCTCAGGGGGTGCCGCCTTCCTTATCTCCGCGATATGCGCCGCGTCAGGTTGGTTCTCGCTTGGGTGCTGGTGGTTGGGGGGGTCGGTGCAGCTCCCCTGAGCGCGCAGCGCGTGCCGCCGGGCTACCGGCCGTATCAAGAGGCCAAGCGGCCGGACTACGTCGCCGAGCTCGCGGCCCCGGGCGCCGCCATCACGCTGCCTCCCCCGCCAATTGACTGGAGCGTCTTCGCGGACCACGAGGCCCCGCGGCCGGACTACCTGGCCAGGCTGATGCCCGATGCTCCTCCACCCCCGCTCGACCTGCCGCCTCCTCCGGTGGGCCAGCCGCCTGCCGTGGTGCACGGTCTTTATCTCAACGCCTGGGTCTTCAGCTCCAGCCGGTTCTATGACTTGCTGCGGCTCGCGGACACCACGGAGATCAACACCTTCGTTATTGACGTCAAGGACGACACCGGGTTCCTGACGTACCGATCTTCCGTGCCGACGGCCATCGAAATCGGAGCCAATGGTCGCATCCGGGCCTCCGACGTGCGCCAGCGCCTGGCGGCGCTCCAGGCCCGCGGCATTCACCCGGTGGCGCGGATCGTCGTGGCCAAGGACCCATTGCTGGCGAAGCGGAAGCCGGACTGGGCCATCCATGATGTTGACGGCGGGCTCTGGCGGGACCGCCAGGGCAACGCCTGGGTGGACGCGCACCAGGACTCCGTGTGGATCTACGCGGCCGACCTGGCGAGGGAGGCCGTGCTCATCGGCTTCGCGGAGATTCAGTTCGATTACCTGCGCTTCCCGGACGAACCGCGGTGGCTGCTGGACCGGGCCCTGTTCCCGGCGAAGCGCGCCGGTGAGACGCAGCGGGCGGCAATTCGGCGCAATGTGGCCATGGTGCGGAGCCGCACGGCCGATCTCGGGGTGCCGTTCACGCTGGACCTGTTCGGCCTCACGACCAGCACCGAGGGCGACCTCGGCATCGGCCAGTCATGGGACGATCTGGCCCCCCTGGCGGACGTGGTCCTGCCCATGGTCTACCCCAGCCACTACCGCAAGGGCGCGTACGGCATCGCGCACCCCAACGCCTCTCCCTACGCGACGGTCCGCAGGGCTCTGGAAGATGGCCTGCGCCGCAACGCCACGTTGACTCGCGCGCCGCGAATCCGCCCCTATCTGCAGGCCTTCTCGATCTTCCATGTGCGCTACACGCCGGAGGAAATCCGGGCGCAGATCCGCGCCAGCGAAGAACTGGGCCTGACGGACTGGGTGCTGTGGAATGCTCGGGGGGTGTATCCGGCCGCCGCGTTGCGGCCGGGACGTGGAGGTGGTGGTGGCTCGACTAGCGGCCCGTCGCCGGAACGAGGCCAGGGTCCCACGCGGTGATGTAGCCGGCCACCGCGCTGGCGGCCGTGGTGTAGGGGCTCGCCAGATAGAGCTGTCCCGGCCCTGACCGCCCGGGGAAATTGCGGTTGATGGCGGAGATGGTGACGGTGTCCCGGTCGTAGGACACCCCGGGCCCGGCATTGATGCAGGCCCCGCAAGACGGCTCGATGAACACCGCACCAACCTTCTCGAAAACCTCCAGGTAGCCCATCTCCTCGCAGTAGCGCTTGACTTCCTGTGACCCGCACTGGACGTAGCATTGCACGCCGGCGGGCACCCGCTTGCCCTGTTCCAGTGCGTCCTGGAACACGGCGGCGTACATGTCCATGTCGGACTTCTTCCCCGCGGTGCAAGAACCCGCGTACGCAATGTCGATCTTGACCGGCCCGCCCAGCTCGCTGATGAAGATCCCGTTGCCCGGATCCCCGGGGAGCGCCACCATCGGCTCCAGCTCCGCGGCGTCAAACTCGATCACCGTCTCCCACTCGGCGTCTGGGTCGGACCAGAGGCCCTCCAGCAGCGGCCGGGTCACCGCCGGGTCCAGGCCCCGCTCCCGCGCCAGATACTCGACCACCTTCTCGTCCGGCCGGATGATGCCGGTGAATGCCCCCACCTCGGCGGCCATGTTGGTCATGGTCGCGCGCTCGTCCACCGAGAGCGCCTCGACCGCTTCACCCGCGTATTCCACCAGCTTGCCGATCGCGTGGCCGTCCTTGACGTACGGGTGCCGCAGGACTTGCAGCATGAAGTCCTTGGCGGTGATGCCGGCCGGCTTGCGCCCGTTGATGCGCACCAGCACCGAGGGCGGCACCTTGATCCGCACGTCCTTGGTAAGCCAGGAATTGAAGATGGCGGTGGTACCCACCCCAAACGCCACACTCCCGATGGCGCCCGCGTGCGGCGTATGGGAATCGCTCCCGATGATGAGGTGGCCGGGGAGCGCGTGGGCTTCGAGAATCTTGGAGTGACAGATCGCCTCGGACCCCGAGGGCACGCCCATGCGGCCCAGCATGCGCCGCGGCAGCTCACCGTAGAGTTTGACCCCCTGGGCCTGCGCGAAGGCCTCCTGCTTCTCCTTGAGCTCGATGGCGACGTCGAGCAGGCCCTGTGCCTTACGCTCGTCCGTCATCGCCAGCTCCAGGTAGGTCAGATGATCCCGGAAGAAGAAGACCGAGCCAGGATCCACGATCTTCTCGTTCTTCCCGACGTACTGCTCCCAGAAGATGGCCGCCATGGGCGTGACGTACTCGTGGCTGAACCGGATGTCGGTACGCACGAATCCTTCGTCGCCGCGCCGGACGGCGGGCACGCCCACCTGGTCCCGCGACAGGTCCCGCACCCAGTGGCGCGCCAGGATCTTCTCCGCCAGCGTCATGGGCCGCTCCGCCGTGGTCACGGCGGGCACCTGCGCCTTGCCCTGCAGCCGGGCGACGTTGTACTGGAACAGGCCGCCGTACTCGATAATGCCCCGGGTGATGCCGCCCTCGCCCTGGGTGAAGACCGACAGGGGGATCGGCTCGTTCCTGCGGACCTTTTCGATCAGCGAGAAGTCGGTGCTGGTGAGCACGCCCAGATTCTGGCAGTTCTCCCCGTAGATGCGCTCGATGCTCTCGGCGATGACCAGCTGGATGCCGGCGCACATCTCGGCATAGGGCGATTGCTCCCGGGAGGAGCCCTTTCCGCGCCGCTTGCCCGCCACCGAGCAGGCGAAGCCTCCCGCCTTTACCGCCCCGCGGCCAATGGGGAACTCGTTGCCGGCCCTGAGACCCAGGTAGGGGAATTCCCCCAGCCGCTCGTCGTAGTAGTAGCAGATGTAGGCGGGCGTGATCTCGTCCGTCGAGATATTGTCGCGCAGCCTGGCGCCGGACGGCCACGGCAGGTCCTCTCCCGCCAGCTGGCGTGCCACCAGGGCCGGGTCGTCCACCAGGAACAGGACGCGCCCCGATAGCCGGACGGGATCCGGCCGCTTGGCCACGGGACGTTGCTTGAGACTGGGAATCATGAGGTAAAATGAAATGAAGCCGAAGCCTCGCTGCGCGGCAAGCGGTCAGCTACAATACTGCGCCATGCGACGCCTGCTGGTCGCCGGTTGTGCCGTGACGCTCTGGGGATCGCCCCGATTGGGAGCCGCCCAGGACCGCGTACCCACGCTGGCGGAGCGCACCGGCACGTTGCCGTCGGCCATCCTCGAAAGCTCGGGTGTGGCGGTAAGCCGGCGATACCCGGGCATCCTCTGGACCCATAACGATTCCGGTGACGGCCCCATGCTGTACGCCACCAACCTGGCGGGCGAGGACCTGGGCCGGTACCTGGTGCCCGGAGCCAGAAACGTGGACTGGGAGGACATGGCCCTCGCACCTTGCCCCCGTCAGCCGGGTGATTGCGTCTACCTGGCGGACACCGGGGACAACAGCGAGCACCGTCGTTCGGTGGTGCTCTATGCGGTCCCCGAGCCGGCCACGCGGCCCACGCCGGCGGCGGAGGAGGAGTCGGCACGGACCGCTCCAATCGCCCGGGCTCTGACGCTTCGCTATCCGGATCGGGCGCGGGATGTGGAGGCCCTCTGGGTGAACCCCGACGGCTCGGCCGAGCTGGTGTCCAAGGGCATGAGCGGTCCCATCGTCCGGTACCTCATCCCCCGCGCCGCCTGGCAGCGCGACACCGCCATGGCGCAGCTGGTGGACACGATCCCGATCGTGCCGCAGCGAGCCCTGGGCCGCCTGGTAACCGGCGCCGCCCGCTCTCCCCGTGGGGATCGAGTCGTCCTCCGCACCTACACGGAGATCTATTCCTACCGGCGCCGCGATGACTACCGTCTCACGCCCGACGGCGCGCCTTGCTGGCTGGGCACGCTGCAGCCCCAGGGGGAGGGAATCGCCTTCCTCGACGACAGCACCCTGGTGCTCACCAGCGAGGCGGTCCTGGGACAACGCGGCGCCATCCATCGGGTCCGATGCTGATCCTTCGCCGGCTCGTCCTGCTGGCTGCCGTGACGGCGGCCGCGGCGCGGCCAGCGCCCGCTCAACGCAACCGCGGTGCCGCCCCCGCCGCCACCGCCCCGCCGGTTGCCGTTCTCACGCAGCAGATCATCGAAGCACCCATTCGTTTTCTGGCCGATGACCTGCTGGAAGGCCGTGCTCCCGGTACCCGCGGCGGAGATATCGCCGCGCGCTACCTCGTTTCCCAGTTCGCCGGCCTCGGCCTGAAACCCGCCGCGCCCGACGGCTCCTTCTATCAGTGGGTCTCGCTGGCGGGTCTCACCTCCGACGTGTCGCTGGTGGTTGGCGCGCGGGGCGCCACGCTGGTCCTCGAGCCCGGCAGCGACGTCGTGGCCTGGCCTGAGCGCGCGGACTCGGTCACCACGCAGGACGCCGACCTGGTGTTCGCCGGATACGGCATCAGCGCGCCCGCCAGTCAGTGGGATGACTACACGGGCAACGCGCAGACCGGCAAGATCGTGGTGGTACTCCCCTCCGAGCCGCAGGACCTCGACTCGGCTGCTTTCCGGGGACGCGCGTTGACGGAGTATGGACTGTGGCAGGCTAAGCTGGATCAGGCGGCCCGCATGGGGGCGGTGGGCGTGCTGCTGGTGCATTCCCCCAGCGACGTTCCGCTCAACTGGGAGGCCGTTCGCAACACCTGGTCGGGCGAACACCTCCTGCTCGACCGACCGCCCACCCAATCGCTGCGCTTCGCGGCGTGGATTTCTGCGGAGGCGGCCAGGCGCATCGTGGAAGTCACGGGCAAGGACTACGCCGCGCTGCTGCGCCGAGCCGAGTCTCCGGATTTCCAGCCCATCAACCTGGGTGCCCGAGCGGCGGTGGACCTCCACTCGCGGGTGCGCCGCTTCCGCGCCCCCAACGTGATCGCGCGGCTGGACGGAGCAGACTCCATCGGCAGAGGCGAAGCAGTGGTGGTCACCGCCCACTACGACCACCTGGGCCGCGGCCGCCCGGAAGGCGTCGATTCCATCTGCAACGGCGCCGTGGATGACGCCTCCGGCGTGGGAGTGGTGCTGGCCGTGGCGGCGGCACTGGCGCGCGCGCCTGCTCCACCGCGTCGCTCCGTCGTGTGGCTGGTGACCACGGCGGCGGAGGCGGGCGGCCTGGGCGCTGCCACCTACGTCACGCAGCCGGCTTTCCCCTTGAACCGTACGGTCGCCGTGCTGGGGGTGGACCGGGGGAACGTCTGGGGCCCGACCAAAGACATGGTGAGCCTGGGGTCCGAGCTGTCGTCGCTGGGAGACTGGGTGGGGGAAGCGGCCCGGGCGGAAAGCCTGAGTGTGGCTCCCGACCCCAATCCTCAACAGGGGGACCTGTACCGCTCCGACTTGCTGGCGTTCGTCCGGGGGAGAGTACCGGTCGGGCTGCTGCAGCCGGGTCCCACCTACACGGACCGAGAGCCCAACTGGGGCCGGGAGCAGTGGAGGGCGTACCTGAGCGACCGGTATCACCGGCCGGGGGACGGCGTCCGGCCCGATTTCGACTATCGGGGGCTAGTCCAGCAGGCCCGAGTCCTGACTCGGCTGGTGTGGTCGCTGGCCGAAAGCGCTCGAGTGCCTCTGGCCGCGCCGGGCGGGACCCTGTAAGTTCCGCGCGGTTTTTTTACGGAGCCGCCTTCTGGACCTGCCCACAACCCACCGCGTACCGCTAAGCTGGCTCCGGCAGAACGCGTCGCCAGCCATTAAGTGGCGGCTTGTCAACGAGATACTCCCACCGCCGGGGGCCTCACCTGAGGACCGGGCCCGCCTGCTAGCGGAGGTCCTGAGCTACAAGCCCGTAGTCCAGATTATTAAGAAGCAGAAGCCCAACGGGACCTGGGGCGACAACATTCTGGGCATCGACCCGGCCAAATGGAAGATTCTAGATGGCGTCGGGACAGTATCGCAATACCGCCGGCTGCTGGAGATGGGGGTGCCCGCCTCCGAGCGCGCCATCCGACTGGCGGACCGCCAGTTCTATCGGCTCCTGTCCAGGGACGAGGCGCCCGAACTCGCTTTTGAGTTCAAGAAGGGAGCCAAGGCGAGCCCGGAGTTGGGTGCCTGGGCGCGAGCGGCCATGCGGGAGGCGGCCGCCGCAGCCCTGGCCCAGGCAGGCCAGGTGGAGGATCCCCGGGTTCGGGGAGCAGCCCATCGCATCGCGTCAGATATCTCCCAATTCCTGCGCAGCGAGCTGGCCGAGAAACCGCTGATCCGTCGCGGGAGCAGGACCGTCCTGCATCCGGAAGCCTATCCGCCCACGATCTTCTCGGTTGCCATGCTGGCCCTGATGCCCAGCCTGCAGAGGGAGCGGGCCGGGTTCGTCGAGCGCCTGGCCGCCTTTCTGACCAAGCCGGCCGGGAAGCGGGAGTACGTGGTGATGGCGGGGAAGAAGGCCGTCAGGCCGGTCTTCCAGCTCCTGGGAGACCCCATCCAGACCGACAGCTCGGGTCATCCCAAGGACCTGCCTCTGGCACTGTACTGGATCGAAGTGCTGACCCGCTTCGGCGTGCTCGGCATGGCGGAAACCGCCCAGCGGGTGCTGACACGCCTCCTCAAGGAGTGCGACGAGACGGGTGTATGGGCGCCCAAGAACCTCCGCGCCTTGCCTCGAAGCCCATCCAGGCTGGCGGATTTCGCCTTTCCCCTCGAAGCCGACGGCAAGACCCCTGAACGCCGCCAGGCAGATGTGACCTTCCGACTGGCCCTCATCGCCAAGCTGGCCGGCTGGCAACTGGAGTTCGTCTAGGCGACTCTTGCTGTGCGCGGGATGGATCAGTAGAGTAGTTGCTGCAACTACTCCTATCGTGTGCACGAGCTAGATCTCACGCCCTTCGGCTTCACGCCCACTGAGGGCCTCGCCTACCGAGCCCTGATCCAGCTGGGCCCGCTCACCGGTTACGCCCTGGCCCAGGCCCTGGCAATTGCCCGGGCCAACGCCTACCAGGCGCTCCGCGGCCTGGTGGCGAAGGGTGCCGTCACTCGGACTGAGGAGCGGCCGGAGCGATACCGTCCGCTCCAGCCGGACGCCCTGTTCGCCCTGATCGCCGAGCGAGCGTCCCGCAAGTTGGACCAGCTGGAGGCGGCGCTCTCGGTGGCTCCGGCGGCAGGCGGGCCGGCGATCGTTCCCATCACCGGTGAGCGGGGGCTCCTAGACCTTGCGATGCGCACCGCCGCCCGTGAAGAAGGGCCAGTCCTGTGCCTGGGGCCGGGGCGAATCTTGCTGGCTTTGGCGCCGGCCTGGCACAAGCGCTCGCAGGGGCGTGGCGAAACCCTGTTGTGGGCGTGGGATGAGAGTCCCCCCTCCTTGCCGGTGCCGCTGGCTGGCCGGATGGATCCTGCCGTCGGGGCTCGCTTCTTCCCGGAGCCGGCGTTCGTGCTGACGACCTCCCGGGCGGCCATCATCGCGACAGCCGGCCGTGGCGGTGCCTCGGGGTACTGGACGTCGAGCCCGGTGCTGGTTCAGGCCATCAGCGCCATGGCCGGCCTCATGACGTTGACACAACACCCATTGGACCAATAAGTTACTGATAGATCAACCAGTTGGTTAAAGGTGCGCAACGACCAAAAGCGCGACTCCCGCGGCATGATCCTCACGGCGGCGCGCGAGGAATTCGGGCGACATGGATTCGCCGGCGGACGGGTGGACCGCATCGCACGCCGAGCCGGCGTGAACAAGCAGCTCATCTTCTACTATTTCCAATCCAAACAAGGCCTCTACCGGGCAGTGCTGGAGGCCGCGTCGGGCGCGATGGCCCAGGCCGCCACCGCGCCTGACAATCGGCGCACCACTCCAGAGAAGCTCCGCTTTCTGGCGGGACAGGTCTTTGACTCCGTGGCGGCCCACGGGGATCTGGTTCGCACCAGCTTCCTGGGCGGGGCATCTGAGGTCAGCGGCGTGGCAGTGGTGGCCGAGCCGTTGGAGCGCTTGAGCGCAACCATCCGCCAGCTGGTGTCCGAAGGACAGGGGCTGGGGTATGTGCGGGACGACGTGGACCCCAACGTGGTCGCCCGCCTGATCCTGGCGACCGCAGTGGGTTGCCTGGCCCTGGAAGGTCCGTCGGCGACTGAGCTGCGGGATGCCGCTATTGACCTGGTGACCCGGTCACTGGCCTGGTGACGGGCCTCTCAATGGAGCGCCACCGTCTGCGGCGCGCTGGCTCGCGGCGGTTTTTCCACCGGGCCACCCGATAACTCGGATTCCCGGCGGAGGCTGATGGCCAGCACGTCGCGCAAGGTGTCCACCGGATGCACGGTCAGTGCCTCTTTTTCCTGAGGGCTGAGATCTTCCAGGTCGGCCAGATTCTCGCGGGGCAGAATGACCGTGGTGATGCCGGCACGGCTGGCGCCCAGCACCTTCTCCTTGACCCCGCCGATAGGCAGCACCCGTCCCGAGAGGGTGATCTCTCCGGTCATGGCCAGGTCATGCCGCACCGGGATCCCGGCGAGGGCGCTGACCAGTGCCGTGGCCATGGTCACGCCAGCCGAGGGACCTTCCTTGGGGGTGGCGCCGGCCGGAACGTGGACATGCACGTCCCGGTCGCTCAGCGCGCCATCGGGCACGCCCAGCTCTTCGGCGTGTGAGCGCGCGTAGGTCAGGGCCGCGCGGGCCGACTCCTTCATCACGTCGCCCAGCTGCCCGGTGAGCGTAAGGTCGCCCTTGCCGGGCATCACCGAGACTTCCACGAACATGATGTCCCCACCCACCGGCGTGTAGTACATGCCGGTAGCGATACCGACCTGGTCCTGGCGGGCGGCCCGCTCGGGATGGACCATGGGCCGGCCGATCAAGCCGCTGATATTCTCCGCCTCCAGCTTCTGGTGCTCCACCTCGTGAGCCGCAATGCGGCGTGCCACTTTGCGGGCCACTCGGCCCAGCTCGCGCTCCAACTGCCGGACGCCCGCCTCTCTGGTGTAGCCGGAGATCAGGGCATTTACCGACTCGTCGGTGAGTGAGAGCTGTTCGCCCGTGAGCCCGGCCTCCTTGAGCTGCCGCGGAATCAGGTACTGCCGCGCGATGGCCAGCTTCTCGTGCTCGGTATATCCGGAAAACTCCACCATCTCCATGCGGTCCAGCAGCGGAACGGGGATCCCCTGCAGGAAGTTCGCCGTGGCGATGAACAGGACTTCCGAGAGATCGAACGGGATCCCCATGTAGTGATCGGTGAAACTGTCGTTCTGCGCCGGATCCAGCACCTCGAGCAGCGCCGCCGCGGGGTCGCCCTGGAAGGACACGCCCAGCTTGTCCACCTCGTCCAACAGAAAGACCGGGTTCTTGGAGCCGGCGCGCTTCATGCCGTCGATGATGCGCCCCGGCATGGCGCCCACGTAGGTCCGGCGGTGGCCGCGGATGTCCGCCTCGTCGCGCGCGCCCCCCAGGGAAATGCGCACGTAGTCGCGGCCCATGGCCCGCGCGATGGACTTGGCGATGGAGGTCTTGCCCACGCCCGGCGGACCCACGAACAGGAGGATCGGGCCCTTCGCCCGCCGGTCGTCCTCGTTGCCAGGCTGGCCATTGTCATCGGTCTCGCCCCGCGACTGCCGGAGCTGGCGCACCGCGAGGAACTCGAGCACCCGGTCCTTCACCTTCTGCAATCCGAAGTGGTCCTGATCCAGCACCTTGCCGGCCTCCGCCACATCCAGGTGCTCCTCGCTCCGCTTATTCCACGGCAGCTCGGCCACCGTCTCGAGATAGGTGCGGATCACCTGCGCTTCCATGGACTCGCGCGAGGTCCGCTCCAGCCGCTTGAGCTCCCGGTTGACTTCCTTGCGGGCTTCCTCGGGCAGCTCCAGCTTCTCCAGGCGCTCGCGCAGCTCGTCGGTGTCCTGCGACTCGTCTTCGTCCCCCAGCTCCTTGCGGATGGCCTTGAGCTGCTCGCGGAGCAGCATCTCCCGCTGCCGCTCTCCCAGCTCTTCCTGAACCTTCTCTTTGATCTCCTCTTGCGCGTTGAGCAGGGCCAGCTGACGCTGCACGTGGACCAGCACGCGCCGCATGCGCTCTTCCACGCCCAGGGTCTCCAGAAGCCCCTGGCGCTCAGACGGAGTGATTTCGATATAGCCCGCGACCAGGTCCGCGAACCGGCCCGGTTCCGTGACCCCCTCCAGCACCTGCTGCACCACATCTTCCGGCAGGCCGGACTTCTGGCCCAGCTCGGCGGCGCGTTCCCGCAGCTCCTTGTACAGCGCCATGAAGGCGGGATCGTTGGGATCGGCGGGAGGGAGATCCTGCGCCTCCACCACCACCGCCTCGATGTAGCCTTCCGTCTGGGCGTACTGGAGCACCGTGCCGCGGTACTCCCCGTGGAGCAGCAGCTGGACGCCGCCCAACCCTCGCTGGACCTGCCCGATGCGCGAGACGGTGCCGGTGGTATAGAGCCCCTCAGGAGCCACCTGCTCCGTATTCTGACGCTGGGAAACAGCGAAGATCAGACGATCCTCGCGTTTGAGCGCCGCCTCGATGGCGCGCAGAGTGCCAGGCCGTCCGGCGCCCACCGGCACCGTAACACCCGGGAAGAGAACCACCTCACGCAACGGCAGGACCGGGATCCGGAGACGGGTCGTGCCCGCCGTGTCCCTGGGTCGGTCGTAGGTCTTGTCTGTCTTGTCGAGTTCAGCCATGTGCACTCCCCAAGGGCGACGAGTAGCCCAGCGTAAAGCTACGGCAGCAACCATGCCGTTGGCGAGGGAGGAATTGGCAACAAAAAGCCGCCTGGCAGGCGGCAGAGAGGACGCGTCTTGCCAATCTGGCAGGCGCTAGCCGGGGGCTCTCGGGGCGATGTTGAGCAGGGCCCTGAGCTCCGTGTCCGTGAGCTGCTCCAGAAGCCCGGCGCGAGCGGTGACCTCACGGTCGGGCTCGCTCGGGTCTTTCTCACAGGAGAAGCGGAGAATGTCCGCCGGCTCAGGAAACCCGCCGTCGCGCGCCTTCGTAGGGACGATGCCCGAGGTGCGCCCCACTCGTTCGACGAGCCATCGCCGTCCGGCATCGTCGGTTACGAAGCGCATGCCTACCTCCCTCAAGCGGAGCGAACAGGTTGCCGCGGTGTTGGGCGCACGTTAATCTACCCGCGGACCACACCAGAAGCCACATGGACGACGCGCTGAAGTCACCGCTCGCGGAACGCCTGGCCGGCGCGCTCACAGAGAGTTACACGCTGGAAAGCGAAGTTGGGCGGGGTGGCATGGGCGTGGTCTACAGCGCACGGGACCTCAAGTTGAAGCGCCGCGTGGCCATCAAGGTCCTTCCCCCCGAGCTGGCCTTCCGCGAAGAGATTCGGACCCGTTTCCTCCGCGAGGCCGAAACCGCGGCCCGGCTGTCGCACCCCAACATCGTGCCGATTCACGCGGTGGGCGAGGCCGGGGGGCTGGTGTACTTCGTCATGGGGTTCGTGGACGGGGAATCGCTGGCCGCGCGGCTCCACCGGCGGGAGCGCCTGCCGCCCGAGGAAGTGCGCCGCATCATGAAAGAGACGGCGGACGCACTGGGCCTGGCGCATGCGATGGGAGTCATCCATCGCGACATCAAGCCGGACAACATCCTCCTCGAGGGAACCCGCCGCCGCACCATGGTCACCGACTTCGGGATTGCCAAGGCGCTCTCGGGCGGGAGCGGCACCGGCACCCTGACCGGAACGGGCGTGGTGATCGGCACCCCGACGTACATGAGCCCCGAACAAGCCGCCGGCGAGCGGGAGATAGACGCCCGCAGCGACATCTATTCCCTGGGACTGGTGGCGTTCGAGATGGCGGTGGGCGATCCGCCTTTCCAGGCCGCCACGGTCCCGGGCATCCTGATGAAGCAGATCACGGAGCCGGCGCCGGACATCCGGGGCCTCAGGCCGGACTGTCCCGAGGACCTGGCGAACACCATCATGCGATGTCTGGAGAAGGATCCGGACGACCGCTGGCCCACCGCCGACTCCCTCCGGCGCGCCCTGGAGAGCCGCACCTCGGTCCCCTATCGGCGGACGGCGGCGCGCCCGCCGCTGCGGCCCAGCCGGCCGGCCCCGGCCTCTCGGCTCCCTGATTTCCCGCCTCCGCTGCCGGGCCCACTCGGGCGCGAAGGCCGGCACGCCGCCAAGCGCACTGCGCGGGAGCAACGGCGGGCCGCACGCCAGCAGCGTGACGAGTCCACGGGCGACGGCTCCATCGAGCCGTCCATGGTCCGGCGCTTCCGGGGCGCGTTCGCGACCTACGTTTCGGTAAACGGCGGGCTGCTGCTGCTCAACATCGTGACGGGAATCAGTAGCCCATGGTTCCTGTTTGTGACCATCCCCTGGGGCATCGGCGTCGCGTCACGGTATGGCCAGCTCTGGTCGGCCGGATACAGCTGGCGGGACGTGGTGAGTCGCCCGCCGGCCCGCGACGCGCTCCCGGCACCGGGAACCCCGGGCTCCGTGGTCCTGCCGCGCCTGCCGGAACCGAAGACCAGCGACTTCGGGGTGCTCATGCCGCAGATCCGCCAGATGCGCGGCGACCGCGCCGCCATCGCCAAGATCGTGGAGCGCCTGGCGCCCGCCGAGCGGAACCTGCTGCCGGACGTCCAGCCCACGGTGGATGCGTTGCTGGGCCGGGCCGAGGAGCTGGGCCGCACGCTGAACCAGATGGAAGGCTCAGTGGATCAGCAGACGCTGGACCGCTTGGACGAGCGGATTCACGGCCTGGAGGGACAGGGTGACGATCCCGATACGGCCCGCCGGCTCGACCTCCTGAGGCGCCAGCGGGAGATGCTCGCCGACCTGATGCACCGGCGGGGCAAGGTGGAGGCCCAATTCGAATCGTGCGTGCTGGCGATCCAGAACGTGCGGTTCGATCTGCTTCGGCTGCGCTCGGCGGGCGTGGGCACGGCCCTGGGCGACCTCACCAGCGCCACGCAGCAGGCGCGCGCTCTCTCGGTAGACGTGGAAGCCGCAATCAGCGCGGCCGGTGAGATCCGGCGGGCGCTGGGCAAAGGCACCGCCTAGGGGTCTACCCCGCTAAAACGCGTGCAGCTCCCGCACTGCGGAGACCAGGTCCGGGCTCTGGGGCAGGATGACGTCTTCCAGCTCGGGCGCGTACGCCACGAAGGTGTCCGTGGAGGCGACCCGCCGCACCGGCGCGTCGAGCCAGGCGAACCAATCGTCCGCGATCCTCGCCGCGATCTCGGCCCCATAGCCCCAGGACAGCGCGTCCTCGTAGGCCACAATCACCTTGTTGGTCCGCTTGACGGACTCGCCAATGGCGGCCCAGTCCACGGGGTTGAGGGACCGAAGGTCCAGCACCTCCACGCTGATTCCGTCCGATTCGGCCAGCTCCTGCGCCGCCACCAGCGCGCGCTGCACCACCGCCCCGTAGGTCACCACCGTCACGTCGGTCCCGTTCCGCACCACCTTCGCCTTGCCGAAGGGAATCATGAAGTTGGGACCGGGGTACGGCGCCTTGTTGTAGGTCTGACGGTAGAGGTGCTTGTGCTCGAGGAACATGACCGGATCGTCGCACCGAATGGCGGTGCGCAAGAGCCCATTGGCATCGAGCGCCGTGGAGGGACAGACCACGCGCAGCCCGGGAATGCCGGTGTAGATCGCCGCCCCGGTCTGCGAATGGTAGGGACCGCCGCCCTTGAGGTACCCGCCGTAGGTCACCCGCACCACCACCGGCGCGCTGAACGCGTTGTTGCTGCGCCAGCGGAGCACCGATAGCTCGTCCCTGAGCTGCATGTAGGCCGGCCAGATGTAATCGAAGAACTGAATCTCGATCACCGGCTTGAGCCCGCGGGTGGCCAGGCCAACGGCTCTGCCCACGATGTTGGCCTCCGCCAGGGGCGAGTTGTACACCCGGTTGCTCCCGAACTTCCGCTGGAGCCCCCAGGTCACCTTGAAGACCCCACCCTTTCCCTTCACCTGGTCGAGATAGTTCTCCCGGGAGGCATCGGCCACGTCTTCCCCGAACACGATGATCCGCGGGTCCCGGGCCATCTCATCCCGCATACAGCCGTTCAAGAGATCCACCATGGTGGTGGGCTCGCCGGTGAACTGGGGGTCGTCTTCCGTGTCGAACTGCTCGCTGGTGGGGTCCACGTCGGGTGAATACACGTAGAGACGCACGGTGTCGGCACCGGGCTGAGGCGAAGCCAGCGCGATCTCCGCGGCCAACTCCACTTCCTCGGCCACCGAAACGGCGATCTGGTCCAGCTCGGCCTGGGTGGCGAGGCCATCTGCCAGCAGGCGGGCGGGAAAGGTCGTCAGCGGATCCCGCTTGGCGTCGGCGTCGCGCTCTTCGGTCGGCCGGTACAAGGCCTCATCGTCGGACAAGGAGTGGGAGTAGGGCCGGATCACACTGGCATGCACCAGGGCGGGGCCCTGGCGAGCGCGGCAGTGCGCGACGGCCCGGCTCACGGCCTCGTAGGAGGCGATCGGGTCGCACCCGTCCACGGCTTCGAGATGCAGGTTGGGGAAGCCGGCCAGCAGCTTCGAGACGGACTGTCCGGCCGTCTGCACCTCGATGGGCACCGAGATCGCGTAGCCGTTGTCCTCGATCAGGAAGACCACGGGCAGCTTGAGGTTCGACGCCGTGTTAATGGCTTCCCAGAATTCTCCTTCGCTGGTCGCCCCGTCGCCGGCCGAGCAGTACACGACCTCATCAGGCCGGGCGACCTGCTCCCGGTCGGGGATCTCGGTGACGACGTGGTAGCGGAGCCATGCTTCGGCACAGCCCACGGCGTTCAGGAACTGGGTTCCCGTGGGGCTGGATTGGCTCACGATGTTCAGCGCCTTGTGCCCCCAATGGGAAGGCATCTGCCGGCCGCCCGAATTGGGGTCCGCCGCCGCGGCCACCGCCGAAAGCAGCATCTCGGTGGGCGTCATTCCCAGCCCCAAGCAGAGGGCCCGGTCCCGGTAGTAGGGATAGAACCAGTCGTACCCGGGCCGGAGGGCTTTGCCGGCCGCTACCAGCACGGCCTCATGCCCGGCCCCGGATATCTGGAAGAAGATCCGATTCTGGCGCTTGAGCTGGATTTCCTTGTCGTCGAGTCGCCGCGAGAGGAGGATCAGCCGGTACATCTCGAGCAGATCCGCCTTGGGCAGCCGCGCGGCGGCGCCCCGCTGGAGGGTGCGGGACCTGGTACGGGTGGCCATGCCGGAAAATATCCTAGCCTTTGAGCTTCGTCAGCCTCTGGAGGGCCTCGAGTTTTTCGATGGTGCCTTTGCCCCCCGCGGGGCTCACGCGCCCCCCTTCGAGGGCGTCGCGAATATCGAGCAGGACTTCCAGCAGGAGTTGCTCTCGCTGGTAGGCGGCATCGAGGTCCAGCATGCGCGCCTTGTCGCCGGCTTCTTTGGCGCGGTTGTAGGCTTCCCGGTAGACGTTCTCCAGGTTGGTGAGAATTCGAGCGCGGGGACGTGGGCTCATGACGGCTCCGTCAGGGGGAAGGGGGCGTGGGGTGGCGCAGGAAGACGAGGCCACTCGGCACCTTGGGGGTGAAGAAGGTCGCCTTGGGCGGCATGAACGCCCCGGCATCCGCTACCGCCAGCACCTGCTCTACCGCGGGCGGGTTGAGCAGGACGGCGGCCGCGGTCTCCCCGCCGCGCACCGACCGCAGAGCCAGCTCGAGATCCGCCGTGTACCGCAGGCCATCGGAGCCCGACTGCACCCGTGGAATCACGGCGGTGTCGGCCCAGGCGACGTCCAGCGTACGGACCACGGGCGGGAGCGCGCGCAGCGGAGGCGGCTCCAGCCCGGCGCTGCGGCCCAGGCGGTGGATTCCGTCGGGACGCACCAGCAGGCAGCCGCCCCCGGCCTCGCCCACTTCCGCCAGAACCTTCCGGGCATCGGCACCAGGCGCCAGGGCTTCGACCGTGCAGACCTCCCTCAGGCGTTCGAGGGCGCCTTCCGCCCGCACCGATACCAACAGCCGGTGCGTGGGCAGCACCACCAACCCCGGGTCGTTGGCCGGCACAATCAGGGCAAGGGTGCGCGGGGCGCGCTGGTTCTCCGCACGGTACGCCACGGCGGTCTCATAGCGGTGGTGGCCGTCGGCGATGTAGAGAGAATCGCCGCCGGCCGTGCCGGCCAGGTCCCGCGCCTGGTCGCCCTCAACCCGCCAGAGTGAGATGTCCACGCCGTCCAGCTGGGCCTGCCCCGGGGCCGGACCCGCGGTAATCTCCGCCAGCCCACGTCGCAGTGCGCCCGTCGGGTCGCGGCTCAACATCAGAAGCGCCTCGCACATGGTCTGCGTGGCCCGAAGCAAATCCAACCGATCCTGCTTGGGCCCCGCGTGCGTGCGCTCGTGGGGCCGGACCCGCCCGCCGCTGAAGGGCTCGGCCGTGACCGCGGCGATGACCCCGGTCCTGGTGTGGGCCGCGCCGTCCGGCGTGGCGAAGCGTTGTTGCACCACGTAGAGGCCGGGACCCGCGTCCGGCGAGAGAAGGCCGCGCTCTCGCCAGGAGGCAAGGGTCCGCGCGGCCCGGGCGTAGCGATCACCGTCGCCCTGAGGCAGGATCAGGTGCACCACGTTGCCGGCGTGCCGCCGGGCAAAGGCGGCCCGCTGGGCTTCGTCGATCACGTCGTAGGGAGGCGCCACCACGTCGCTCAGGCGCACGTCCGCCGCATAGCGCTCGCCCACAAACGGGGCTACCAGGGCGGCGGCGTTCAGGCCCACGGGCGTGCCGCCTCCAGCGCCTCACGCAGGAGTTGGCGGTACGACGCCAGGCGCGACGCCGCCACTTCGTCCCGCGCAACGGCCGGCTCCACCGCGCACCCGGGTTCTCCCAGATGCCGGCAGTTGTCGAACCGGCAAGCCGACCCCGCCGTCGCAATCTCGGGAAATGCATTCACCACATCCGGCAGGGCGAGCCCCCAGAGCCCGATATCGCGCAGTCCGGGCGTGTCCACCACGAACCCGTCGGGCTCCAAAGGGTGCATCTCGGCGGTCACGGTGGTGTGGCGCCCCGCGCCGCTCTTGGAGCTGACGGCGGCGGTCCGAAGCGAAAGCCCGGGTTGCAGCGCGTTCAAGAGGCTGGACTTCCCCACACCCGTGGGCCCGGTGAACACCGAAATCCGCGTGCGCAGGTGCCGGCGCAGCCCGTCCAGCCCCACGCCCGTGCGGGCACTGGTCTCGATCACCTCATATCCGCCGGTCCGGTAGGGCCTGACCAGGCTCTCGCGGTCGGCCACCAGATCGCACTTGTTGACGACCAGCACCGCCCGCAGCTGGTTGGCTTCCGAGACCGCCAGGAAGCGATCTATGAGGTACGGGTCCCAGTCGGGCTCACGCGCGGCCCCCACCACAATCACCTGATCCACGTTGGCGACCACGGCGCGAACCCCGCGCCGCTTGCCGGGCATCCGGCGGCGCAGCACGGACTCCCGCCGCTCGATGCCCTCGATGGTGACGGAGCCGTCCTGGTGGAGCGCCAGTGTCACGCGGTCTCCCACCAAAACCCGCTCCTCCTGATCGTGCTTCATGCGTCCCCGCAGGGAAGC
>Ga0153915_10001563_pt1 | contig 20984 bp, 20 predicted proteins | sample Opewatmetagenome_2_FD_107003 | JGI IMG/M metagenome (GOLD analysis project Ga0153915, IMG submission 107003) | Freshwater wetland microbial communities from Ohio, USA - Open water 3 Core 3 Depth 3 metaG | ecosystem: Environmental > Aquatic > Freshwater > Wetlands | place: USA: Ohio, Lake Erie...
TAACCAAATAAGGTCGGCAATTCTGCAGCTCGACCGGAAGCGGCTTGTTCCCGGGAGGAGCGCAACGACCGACTGCGGTGATGAAAACTCCCTGAAGTCGAAGGCCGTCCTGCCGAGAAACTGAACCCGGCTGGTTGCATAACCCTGAACGATGGAGGGCAGCGTATAAAAAATCGCCGGCGTGATCCCCGGTGAACATTCTACCCGTCCGATTCGATCCATGAGCGCCAGGAGCCAGGCCAATGATTAGCAGATGTGCTTGAGGATCTCCCCAACCCGGAACAGGTTTTCCCCAATAAGACTGATCACGGTATGCGCGGCGTTTCACCTGGGCGATTTGTGCACAGTACGCACGTAAGCGTTCACACCGGTTGCAATTGATAATATCCGCATTAAGGGTATCCAGATCCGGATTCATCCATCAGTCCTCAATATTCTGGTACAAATTGTACTTTTCGATCAAATCTACCACCTTTGGCGGCAAGAAGTGACGGTAGGGAAGATTTTGGCGGATATTTCTCCGAATCATTGACGCAGATATATCAACCAGTGGTGCATGGATCCACCTGATTTTCTCCACCAAGCCCGGAATTCGCTTCTCAAGCTGATCCAAATCAACTTCACATCCTGGACGAAGCATGACTCCAATTGCGTAACAAGTTGAAACCAGCTCACGTGGCTTGTGCCAGGTCGGCAAATCACGCAAAGAGTCGCCGCCCATCAAATAGACTAAGTTATCGTCGGGATATGAAATTTGAAGGAGTCGCAGCGTATCCACGGCATAATAGGGTGGAGGGCGATCGATCTCTACCCTGGAGATCTCATATTCTGGATACTCTACCAAAGCCGCCTTAAGTAAATTTAGACGAATATCAACGGTCGTAATAGAATGAGACAATTTGTGAGGCGAGCGCCGGGTTAGAACCCAAATCACACGGGGTAAATTCAACTGCTCTTTTGCAGCTTCGGCAAGAATCAAATGACCGTTATGCGGAGGATCGAAAGTTCCCCCATAAACACCCACCAATTGCTTTAATCCTGCCATTCCAGCTCAAATTCACCGATATAGACTGTATCGCCTTCCTGCGCACCCATTTTTCGCAAGGCATCTTCTATCCCCAAAGTTTGCAGGATGCGCTGGAAACGTCTGCCCGAGTCATCAAGCTCCCAATAAGTCATCGCGGCAGCCCGTTCGATGGCTTCACCTGAAATCCGCCAACCATTACCTTCCCGATCGACCGAGAACTGGCGCGGATCGCTTTCCAAACGATAAACTGGCATGACCTCCAAAGCTTCCAAAGGCGGGGAATCTTTCAAGCGTTCTGCAGCCCGGTATAACAACTGGCGTACATTTAGCCCCGTCACTGCTGAGATCGCCAGGGGTTGCTCATCGCCTATCAGACCCAGGCGTTTCATTTCAGACTCTATTTTGGGCCAGCGCGCCTGTACTTCAGGAATATCCATCTTGTTAAAGGCGACAATTTGCGGCTTATCTGCTAGATGTGGGTCAAACAATGCCAGCTCACTGTTGATCTGAATATAATCTGAGACAGGATTTTCAGCCATTCCATCTAGCAAATGAATGAGAACGCGTGTACGTTGGACGTGGCGCAAAAAATCATGTCCCAACCCAATTCCCATGTGTGCCCCCTCGATCAAGCCAGGAATATCAGCCAGCACAAGGGTTATCTCGTCATCCAAAATCGCCAATCCCAGATTTGGCTCTAAAGTGGTAAAAGGATAAGGAGCGATTTTCGGTTTCGCATTGGTAGAGGCAGCCAAAAGCGTTGATTTTCCTGCATTGGGCACTCCCACGATCCCCACATCGGCAATCAATTTTAATTCTAGACGCAGGTCAAGCACTTGGGCTGGTTCGCCTCGCTCAGCGTGGCGCGGCGTTTGATTACGCGAGTTTGCAAAGCGCGCGTTGCCTCTACCCCCCTTCCCTCCACGTGCGACGACTAATTGCTGTCCAGGTTCGGTCAAATCACCGAGCACTTCGCCCGTCTTCTGGTTATAAACAATCGTTCCTGGAGCTACATGAATGATCAAATCCTTACCGGAGCGACCCGTCATATCCTGACGAGCACCGTGAAAGCCGTCCTCGGCTGCGAAATTGGATTTATGACGAAATTCTGCCAACGTATTTAACGTCTCTAAAACCTGTAAAATAACATCCCCACCTTTTCCACCATTGCCGCCATCTGGGCCACCTCGCGGCACATATTTTTCCCGGCGGAAATGGACAACGCCATCGCCACCTTTCCCAGAACGTACACTGAATATAGCTTGATCGATAAACATTATATTATTTTACCCCAATTGCACGATTCTTAATCTTATGGTAAATTCATACCAATATTAGCGTGGAGAGAAAAATGGACAGCGACTCATTTATTCCAGATATTGTTGTAGGACGTTTACCACTATACTTGAGAACTTTACAACGCATGAAACAAGAAGGTCAATGTATCACTTCATCACACGAGTTGGGTGAAAAATTAGGTATCTCTCCTGCTCAGATCCGCAAGGATTTATCACTCTTTGGAGAGTTTGGGAAACAAGGGACCGGATACCAGATCGATTATCTGGTTGAAAAATTACGTCAGATATTGCATGTCGATAAAATTTGGGATATGGTTGTGGTTGGGGCAGGTGATGTCGGCCATGCCCTTTCACGTTATCAAGGTTTTAGTGACCGTGGCTTTCAGGTTGTAATGGTTTTCGACAATGATCCAAATAAGGTGGGATTAGAAATCGGACCTTTTCAGATCCAATCCACAGACTTGATGTCCCAGGTGATCCGTGAAAAAAATATCCAGGTTGCCTTACTTGCGGTTCCAGCGGATCAAGCTCAAGAAGCAGCAAACCGGCTGATCGAGGCAGGCATCAAAGCAATCTTGAATTACGCGCCGATTACTTTAACGGTTCCAAAATATGTCTACGTCCAAAACACCGATCCAGTAACCCACTTGCAACGAATGTCGTATTACCTGAATTTCTGATTAACCAGTAGGTAAACTTCTTCGGATCAAGGAATACATCGATAAGCCTCTGGCTGCTCCTTCAGCAACGCAAGTGGTTGGATTATCGACCAGATAAGCTGGTACCCCGAGCTCCTTGGTGAGTAGTCGATCTAATCCGCGCAACAATGCCCCGCCCCCACACATCGCTACCCCTCGGTCGATAATGTCAGATACTAATTCGGGAGGGGTTCTTTCCAAAGTTCGGCGCGCCGTTTCGACAACAGCCTTGAGCGGCTCACCTAAGGCATCAATGACTTCCTCTGTAGTCAGTGTAATAGGGCGAGGCAAGCCTGTGACTTGATCTTGACCTTGAATTTCAATACTGCGCTCTTCATCGATGGGAACTGCCGCGCCAATGGTAATTTTCACGTGTTCAGCAGTTTGCTGCCCGATAATCAGCCCATATTTCTTACGGACATAAGAAACAATTGCATCATCCATGTGTAGGCCGCCGGCACGAAGCGTTTCACCCGAGACGATTCCGTACATTGCCAATACTGCTGCCTGAGTAGTACCCCCTCCCAGGCATAAGATCATATTTCCTGACGGTGTTCCAATTGTTAAATCCACACCAATGGCTGCTGCCAGGGGCTGCTCGATCAAATAAGCTTCACGGCTGCCTGCCTGCAAAGCCGCCTCATGCACTGCCCGGCGTTCCACGCTGGTCACCCCTTTCGGTACGGTCACCATGACCATTGGTCGAAATAATCGCACCCAACCACCGGCTTTCTTTAAAACATCCGCCAGGATATATTCGGTAACTTCATAATCGGCAATTACCCCATTGAGCATAGGTCGGTTAACTTCAATGGCTTCCGGAACACGACCGTACATCTCATGGGCTGCTTTTCCCCATTCAACCATCTTCTGCTCAGCCACTACAATGGCTGCAACAGTGGGTTCCTCGAGTACAACCTGCCCCCCTGCAACTACGCGCGTATAGATTGTCCCAAGGTCAATCCCTAGATCTCTTGAAAATAAACTCATAGGTTAAGATGATTCTTCCTGTCCCTTCCCAGGTTTCTGAGCGCGCTGGCCGCGGAAACGTCTTGCCGCTTCCAGACGCAAGTTTGACCGTCGCAAGGCAGCTTCTAGGCTTAGATATCCGTCAGTATCGGGACCTGGACCTTGAGCCAAAAGCTCTTCAGCCCGTTTTTTAGCAGCCTCTGCGCGAGCAATATCAATTTCCATAACATTTTCAGCTGAATCGGCCAAGACGGTAACCAAATCAGGTTGTACTTCGATCACCCCACCAGAAATTGTAAAATCCTTCTCATCACCCTGGTAACGCACTTTCAGCACCCCTAACTTCATGGTGGATAATAGTGGCGCATGGTTAGGCAGAATGCCCATCTCCCCTTCAATCCCCGGAACGATGATCATATCTGCATCACCTTCGTAAACTAACCGATCTTGGGAAACAATTTCACATCGAATGGGCACAGTAGACTCCTGTTCCAGTTTGGCAAAAAAACCTAACCACCCTTAGCAAGATGATCGGATTTCTCCTTCGCAGCCTCGATATTCCCAACCATATGGAAAGCACTTTCCGGAAGATCATCATGCTTGCCATCGAGAATTTCACGAAAACCGCGCACGGTATCCCGGAGAGGCACATAGGTTCCCGGAATACCGGTGAATTGCTCGGCAACAAACATGGGCTGAGAGAAGAAACGTTCGATCTTTCGTGCGCGGGTAACAATTAATTTATCGTCTTCACTCAACTCATCTACACCTAAAATAGCAATAATATCCTGTAAATCTTTATAGCGCTGTAAAACGCGCTGTACTTCACGGGCAGTCGTGTAATGCTCCTCGCCCACGATGCGCGGGTCGAGAATTCGGGAAGTGGACGCTAATGGATCAACTGCTGGATAAATGCCTTTCTCGGATATAGAACGTTCCAATGCAATTGTAGCATCCAGGTGGGTAAAAGTCGCTACAGGAGCAGGGTCCGAATAATCATCCGCAGGCACATACACAGCTTGCATTGAAGTAATGGAACCATGCCGGGTGGATGTGATCCGCTCTTGCAATTCACCCATTTCAGTCGCCAGGGTGGGTTGGTAGCCTACCGCAGAGGGCATTCTGCCCAACAAAGCCGACACCTCAGAACCAGACATGCTGAAGCGGAAGATATTATCGATAAAGAGGAGTACATCTCGCCCCTCGTCACGGAAGTATTCCGCCATCGATAGCGCGGCGAGCGCCACACGCAAGCGCACACCGGGTGGTTCATTCATTTGACCAAAAACCATTACGGTGTCTTTCATCACTCCCGATTCAAGCATTTCTCGGTAGAGTTGGGTCCCTTCTCGAGTGCGTTCTCCCACGCCTGCAAAAACGGAGTTCCCCTGGTGAACTGTAGCGATCGAACGGATCAATTCCATGATCACAATCGTTTTGCCGACCCCAGCTCCGCCGAAAATACCTGTCTTGCCACCTTTCGTGAATGGGGCAATTAAATCAATAACTTTTAAGCCTGTTTCGAATACCTCTACTCGGGTAGACTGATCTGCAAATTCTGGAGCCGGACGATGGATGGGGTAGAAAGTTTCCGCTGAAACAGGTCCTTTTTTATCCACAGGCTCTCCCAACACATTGAATATCCGACCCAGAGTCATCGGACCGACCGGTACCTGGATTGGCTTGCCGGTTGCACGCACTGACAAGCCACGCTGCAAGCCGTCCGTAGTATCCATAGCGACACAACGCACCCAGTTATTTCCCAGGTGTTTCTGTACCTCTAAAGTAAGGGGAGGCCGGTCCAGACGGTCCACCAGGAGAGCTTCATAAATCTCGGGAAGCAGCTCAGCAGGAAATTCTACATCAACAACACCACCTAGGATTTGAACAATTCGGCCTTTTGTTTCAGGCATTTCTTCCTCCGACACGTCTCTCTATGACCATACCTGTTCTATATTGCCGCTTGAGCGAGTGTTTTCGCCAGCGCTTCAGCCCCACCGGCTATGTCCAACATTTCGTTCGTGATCGTTTGTTGGCGCACTTTGTTATATTCCAATTGCAGATCGCCTGCCAGTTCGGTGGCACTATCTGTGGCATTTTTCATCGCCACCATCCGGGCAGCATGCTCACTCGCCTGTGACTCAAGGATCGACTGGTAAACTTGCAAGGCAGTAAAACGCGGCACAATTTCATCCAAGATTTGAGTTTCACTTGGCTCGTAGATATAAGCAGCGGTTAAAGATTTCCCGCTTTCCTGGAAAGTCACTACCCTTCCTTCACCGGTTTCAAATTCCAAGGGTAAAAGCTGTTTTATGGTAGGAACCTGGTTAACCATGTTGACAAAATGGGTGTAAACCAGGTAAACCCGATCCGCCCTACCCGCCAGGAACTCGTCAACTGCCAATCGCCCAATTGCAGACACATCTGTAAACGAAGGGTCGGCTGGTAAGTTGCTAAATTCGGCCATGATTGATAAACGGCGGCGTAAAAGCAGGTCACGACCTTTACGCCCAATCGCAATAAAACTGACGGGTATGGTGCTGTGACTGAACTTGCTCAAAGCAAAACGGACGATATTCGAATTATAAGCCCCTGCCAGACCACGGTCTCCGGTCACCAGGACTACCAAATCAGATCGATCCTCTGTGCGAGGAGTGAGTAAAGGGTGTAGATTTGCACGTCCAGGCTGCCTGGCGATGTGTGTCAAGACCTGCCAGGCTTTGGTTGCGTAGGGACGGGTGCTCATCATGGCGAGCATCGCTTTACGAACCTTGCTGGCACTCACAGCCTGCAAAGCTCGTGTCACCTGAGAGATGTTCTTCACACTGCGGATGCGCAGCCGGACTTCCCTTGCATTTGCCATAATAATCCGTAATTACTGCCAGGTCGAAGTAAAGGTTTCTAAAGCCTGTCGAAGCTGCTGCTCCACCTCAGGCATAATACGCTTATTTTCCAAGATAGACTTGCTAATTTCGGGATGGGAGGTCTCCATGAAGCGCAGTAAGGCTGTTTCCCAGGCCTTCATCCGCTCCAAAGGCACTTTGTCTGCAAACCCATTGGTTCCTGCAAACAACTCAATCACCTGGTTCTCCAGGGACATGGGATCGTACTGGGGTTGTTTGAGGATTTCCTGTAAATGCTGGCCTCGGTTCAATTGTGCCTGGGTCGATTTATCCAGATCGGAACCAAATTGGGCAAACGCTGCTAACTCCCTGAAGGACGCCATATCGAGCCTGAGTCGTCCAGCGACCTGTTTCATCGCACGGGTTAATGCGTCACCACCAACACGAGAAACGGAAAGCCCTACGTTGATGGCAGGCCGGATACCAGCATAAAACAAGTTCCCTTCCAGATAGATCTGCCCATCGGTGATCGAGATGACATTCGTAGGAATATAAGCTGACACGTCACCTAACAGGGTTTCGATGATTGGCAGAGCCGTTAACGAACCGCCTGATCCTTTCAACTTTACGATCTTCAATTGATCTTTTTCCTGCATCTCCGCGTGGGCAGTTTCCGCATCATGTTTGGCAACTGGACCACTGTAGACAATGCCGTTTACGCTGTCCTTCTCCCCAGCCTGGCTTCCTTCAAATTTAGCTGAAACGATCACATATTTTTCTGCTAACCTGGCGGCACGCTCCAGTAACCTGGAGTGAAGATAAAAAACATCTCCGGGATAAGCTTCTCGTCCAGGTGGACGCCTTAACAATAAGGATACCTGGCGGTAAGCCCAGGCATGTTTCGATAGATCATCGTAAACAACCAGGGCATCCCGACCGGTTTCCATAAATTCCTCACCGATGGCGCAACCAGCATAAGGAGCGATATATTGTAGAGCTGCAGGCTCGCCAGCCGAAGCAACCACTACCGTTGTGAAATCCATTGCCCCTAAACGTTCCAGAAGGGCAACGGTTCGAGCAACTGCAGCTTTCTTCTGCCCAATCGCCACATAAATACAAAAGAGATCTTTACCCTTTTGATTGATGATAGTATCGATGCATAAGGCAGTTTTGCCAGTTTGCCGATCACCGATGATCAGCTCACGCTGTCCGCGGCCAATTGGGATCATGGCATCGATCGCTTTGATTCCTGATTGTACAGGTGTATCCACATCTTTACGATCAATGACTCCCGAAGCAATACGTTCGATGGGTCGATAACCTGTGGATTTAAGCGGTCCTTTGCCATCGATGGGTTCCCCCAGGGCATTCACCACCCGCCCCACCAGGCCATCACCAACCGGCACTGAGGCAATCCGTCCTGTAGATCGAACTCGCATACCTTCTTGGATCCCAGCGTAATCCCCCATGATGATAACCCCGACATTATCGCTTTCAAGATTAAATGCGATACCCATCACACCGTTTGCAAATTGAACCAGTTCTTGCGACCGCACGTCATTCAAACCACGCACGCGAGCGATGCCATCTCCGGTATCGAATACCGTACCCATATCGCTGAGCTGCATAGTAGGCTCAAACGCCTCAATTTGCTTTTGTAAGTCGGTAGTGATTTGCTTGATCAGGTCAGTCATCTTACCTCCAAAGGCGGGATAGGATGGAAAATTATGCTGTTAATCCAGTCACCGTGCTGGCATCCAGGCGCTGGATGACAGCAGTTAGCAGTTTTACAGCCAGATCATAATCTTCGCGGTGGATAATCGAGCTGTGAGAATGAATATGGCGAGCAGCAACAGCTAGAATAGCGGATGGGACGCCGATTCCGTGCAAATGAATAGCACCAGCATCTGTACCCCCTGCTTCGACATAAGAAATTTGCACGGGGATACTTTCTTTGCGAGCCGTATCGATAATCAGCTCTCTCAACTTTATATTCGGGATGGTCCTCGATTCATAAATCAACACCGTCGGTCCCTTGCCAAGCTTTATCGAAGATTCATCCGGCTTAATCCCCGGCACATCACCAGCAATATCCGATTCCAGAACGATAGCCACGTCAGGATCAATAGCCCGAACACTTGTGGTAGCCCCACGCAATCCCACTTCTTCCATCACGGTGGCGGTACCAAAGACCGTATTCGGATGTTGCATTTTCTGCAAAGCCTGAAGAGTGGAGATTACCAATGCCGTTCCAACCCGGTCATCAAATGCCTTTGAAAGATAGGTCTTACCACTGGCTAAAGCAACGAAATCGGCTCTGGGTAAAATCGGATCACCCGGCTTGACACCCGCTTCCTCCACTTCCTGCTGGTTGGTAGCGCCAATGTCAATGTACATTTCTTTCTTCGATACAACCTTTGTCCGTTCTTCTTGGGACAGCAAATGCGGCGGTTTTGCACCTAAAACACCCACGACATCTCCCTTACCTGTCTGGATCACTACCCTCTGACCCAAGAGGACCTGGTCAAACCATCCTCCTAACGGGATGAATTTAATAAATCCTTCTGGGGTGATTTGCTTGACCATAAAGCCAATCTCATCCATATGGCCTGCCAGCATCACTTTGGGTAAAGGTGCAGACCCAACTTTTTTGCAGATGACACTGCCCGTCTTATCCTGCGAAAGCTCACCAAGGCTCTGCATATATTTACGTACAACGGCCCGGACTGAAGATTCGTATCCGGGCGCGCCATTAACTTCGGTCAATTCCTTAAGCAATTGGAAGGTCGAGTCCATAGTTTCCCCTTTCAGGGTTAGGTTTATAAAGCGGTGAAATGATACCCGATTCGGGTGATCTTGTCCAGTTTTTCACGAACCAGGCCTCAGCTCTCTTGTGGCGGATGGGCTTTTCCACCTTTCCCAAGCTCTCTTGATCTCTGGTAGGCAGCCCAAATCGCCCTGGAGATGGCAGTGCGAAAGCCGGCTTTCTCCAGATAATATAATGCCTCAGCAGAAGTTCCTCCTGGTGAGGTGACATCGTTCCGCATCCTGGCCAGGTGAACCGGGTCACTGCGGTTTTTATAATAGTTCACCGAACCCAAAAGGGTTTGTGTCACCAATTGCTCCGCAATGCGCCGCGGAAAACCCAGATGGACTCCCGCATCGACCATGGCTTCCATAAAAAGAAAGACATACGCTGGTCCTGTGCCCGATAAAGCTGTTGCCATATCCAGGTAGTTTTCATCTTCAACGAAAACTTCTTCACCCAGAGCACCCAGGATGCTCTTTGCCATGCTGTGCTGCTCTTCAGAAACTTGGGGAGAAGCTGTCCAGACCGTGATGCCCTCACCAATCTGTGCTGGAGTGTTTGGCATGGAACGCACAATAACAGAGTGTCCGAGACCCGAGCCGATCTTTTCGATCGCTGCTCCAGCAACGATGGACAGAACTAATGCTTGGGATTGGACCGACCCCTTGAGCCCTGCCAAAACCCGGTCTAGCCGTTGGGGCTTTACGGAGAGAACCACCACATCCGCCTGCCGGGCTACCTCATTATTATCCAGTGAAAAGGACATCCCATATTTCGCGATTAATTCGTCGCCCCTCTCCTGGCGAGGTCCTGCGGCAAACAGAGACTCTGGTTGGGCAATTTTCGTACGGATCAACCCGGCAATCATGGCTTCAGCCATAACCCCTGGTCCAATGAATGCGATTTTCTTACCTTTAAACATAAACATAATTTAACCTCATTTCCCTTTTGAAGGAAAAATAGTTACGGTTTCATAAAATACTGTAAAGCTAATCTCAAGCGTGTCTCCACATCGGTCGGCGAATCTCGTGGAATTGATTGCAATGCTGCTTGAGCCTCTACAACACTATACCCTAAAGTCGTAAGAGCAGAAAGGATCTCTGTATCTACATCTGTCATAGCAGCAATAGGTGCCAGACCTTCAACGGCTTTGATTTTATCCTGCAGATACAATAATATTTTCTGCGAAGTTTTCTTTCCTACTCCAGGCACGCGAGTGAAGATATCTGCCTGCTCGTTAAAAACCGCCCTGCGGATAGCATCCGGATTCATCACCGATAGGATAGCAAGGGCAGATTTTGGTCCAATCCCATCCACGCTCAACAGAAGCTCGAAATATTCGCGCCCTTCGGTGGTTTCAAAACCATAGAGCAACAGGGCATCCTGACGGACGATCAAATGAGTATATAAGAAAGTTGTCTCACCTGTCCTCAATCGATCCCGCAGCGGTGCTGCGACAAACACCTTGATCCCTACCCCGCCAACTTCCACGATGATGCTGTCTGTTCCTATATAACTGACTGAACCACTCAAACTAGCAATCATACATATCTCCTCAAGACTCGACTTGACGAGCAGACCAACGCACAAAAATCGCCGCCGAGAGCAGCCGGCTTTTCGACTTTTCCCTCACAACCAGCTCGCCAGCAGATAAATTTCCCGGAAATGTTTTCATGATTTCATCGACAGCATAATAAAGACTCAAAGCTGAAGCACGGATCGCATAAGCCGTGATCACCAGAAAACACGGTTCAGGCGAAAGAATAACCCGGCAGGCCTTTAATAGATCTGGGAGCATTTCGAAAACCTCCCACACCTCTCCTTTGGGACCGCGACCGAACTTGGGTGGGTCGAGGATCAAACCATCATAGACCGCTTCCCGGCGTGCTTCACGCTGGACAAACTTCAAAGCGTCATCCATGATCCAGCGGATTGGCTTCTTCTCAAGTCCAGATAGTTCCTGATTCTCGCGTGCCCAACCAATGGATTTCTTCGAGGCATCCACATGTGTGACTTGCGCACCAGCCTGAGCCACTGCCAGGGTTGCCAGACCAGTATAGCCAAAAAGATTCAACACTCGCAACGGCGTTTTAGCTGCCCTCACCTGAGCTGCAAGCCAATCCCAGTGAGCGGCTTGCTCTGGAAATACACCCACATGCCTGGAATTAGAGGTGCGCGCCAAAAATTTCAAACCTTTATAACGCATTTTCCAGGATGTTTCAACAGGCCTGGTAAACTCCCAATGACCCCCGCTTTCTTCACTGGTTGCATGGAATACGCCCTGAGCTGACTTCCATCGCCCTTCTGGAAGGGCAGGCTCCCAGACTGCCTGGTGTTCTGGTCGAACGAAAGTATATGGACCGAAACGTTCCAGCCTGGCTCCTTTTCCACTGTCCAGGAGCTCGTAGTCCACCCAGTCTGGAGACTCGAGTAATAGCAGGGCAGGTTCTGGAGCCACCTATACCTCTCCATAAATAGTGCGCCAGCGAGCACTGTGAAGATGACAGATCGCTATGGCAAGTGCATCGGCAGCATCATCGGGTTGTGGAATTTCATTGAGACTTAGCAAGGCTCTTACCATCTGCTGAACCTGATTTTTATCTGCACCGCCATATCCAGCCACAGCTTGCTTCACCTCAAGAGGTGTATATTCAAATACTGGCAGCCGGGCTTCTGCCAGCGCTAATAAGATCACCCCGCGTGCCTGACCAACACTCAAAGCGGTGCGAACATTCCGTTGAAAAAACAACTTCTCCACCGCGCTGCTTTCGGGACGATGGAGAAGAATGATTCGGTTCAACTGGCGATATATTTCTAACAAACGTTCTGGCATCGCTAACTCAGGGGCAGTTTGGATGACTCCGTAATCCAGTACAGTCAAACTGCCATCTTTTTCTTGCACCAACCCATACCCGGTTGTTGCTGTCCCCGGATCGATGCCAATTGCTAACATCCGCTCAGGCTTCTTCTAAATGCGCCCATACAGCATCCGAGACCTTCATGTTATGATAAACATTCTGGATGTCATCCATTTCTTCGAGCGTTTCTACCAGTTTCAATACCTGAAGCGTTTCGTCATCAGTCAATTCAATCTCGTTGGTCGGAACCATCCGCATGCCTGCTTCGTCTGGGTGGATCTTTGCGGCGCGCAATTTTTCTGAGATAGATTTGAACGATTCAATCGGACCGGTGATTTCAACTTCTGTATCAAAAGAAACATCATCAGCACCGGCTTCGACGGCTAATTCAAAGATTTTATCCGGATCATGATCATCCATCGGAAATGAAAAAGCCACCATGCGGTTGAACTGCCAACTCACCGAGCCTGCTTCCGCCATACTCCCGCCATGGCGTGTCAGTGCATGACGGATATCGGCTACAGCTCGGTTGCGGTTATCAGTGACCACTTCAACCAGTAAAGCCACACCATGCGGCGCGTAGCCCTCGTACATAACCTGCTCCAGAGATCCACCTTCTTTTGATTCGCCTGTACCCCGTTTTATCGCCCGCTCAATATTATCCTTCGGCATATTTTGAGCGCGGGCTTTATCGATCGCTATTGCCAAGCCGACGTTGGTATCCGGGTCGCCGCCACCCTCACGCGCTGCTAAAACAATCTCGCGCGCCAGGCGGGTAAAAACCTGACCGCGCTTGGCGTCTGCAGCGCCTTTCTTGCGCCGGATGGTCGCCCAATGGGAATGTCCTGACATATTGTTTCTCCTACAACACCTGCAGAATAAAATTTAGTGGCAGAATTATACCATTTAAGAATTGGGGGCGGGTTGTTTGACCCTCAAAACATCCCGGTATACCGCTAAGAGCTGTTCGGCAATATTCTGCCAGGCATATTTACGCGCCACCTCCACGGCGCGTTGGCCCATTTTTTGACGAAGTCCCTCATCATTAAGGAGTGTAAACAACCTGTCAGCCAAAGCTTGAGGGTCTTCGACAGGCACGGTATAGCCTGTCACACCATCTTGAACCAGAAATGCCAACCCCCCCACTTGGGATGCAACCACAGGCGTTCCACACGCCATGGCTTCTAATGCCACCAGCCCGAATGACTCATAGAATGAAGGTACAACTACAACCTCAGCTGCTGAATAATAATATGGAAGGGTTTCCTGACCTCGCTTCCCCAGAAACGTGACCATGTCCTGCAAACCTGCTTGGTTACGTAAGGATTGCAAACGAGTCATCTCTGCAGATACCGTATCAGAACTTCCATCTGGTTCTCCACCAATGACTGTCAGGCAGAACGCATTATCCTTCAGATCTTTACGTTTACGCAACAAAGCTATGGCTTGAAATAGAACTTCGAGACCTTTCAGCGGTTCGATCCTGCCAACGAATAAGATGGTTCTTCCGCACGGCGGTATACCAATGAATTCTCTGGCTTCATCAACAGAAATAGGGTAGAACCGGCAGATATTTACTCCTGGGGGGATAATCACAATCCGGCTGGAATCGGCCTTGTAGAGGAATTGAAGCTGTGCAAGCTCAGCAGGCGTGGCTGCAATTATTCGATCGGCAATTTCAAGAACCTTGCGCTCACCTTGCAGACGATATTCGCCTTCGATCTCGTCTGGAGATTGAGCAACACGGTTTTTCATCAAAACCAGGGTATGAAACATGTGAACGACTGGCACCTGCCAGGTTTCTTTTAAAGCCTCTGCAGCAACACCTGACAACCAATAATGACTGTGGATCAAGTCATAATGTATTTTCTTGCTTTCAGCAAAATGCCTTACACCATCCACAAAATCGGGCAGATATTTCACCAGCTCCTGCTTGGGGAGCGGGACCTCGGGGCCTGAAGGAACGTGTACGACTCGGTTACCAAATCCTAAATCGTGTAAGATGTGGGGGACATGCTCATCTTGGGAACGCGTAAAAACATCGACGTGCACACCCATCTCTCCGAGCTGGCTGGTAATCTCACGTACATAAACGTTCATCCCGCCTGTATCCTTACCTCCCAAGGTGGCTAAGGGACAGGTGTGATAAGATAACATTGCAATCCGAAGTTCCTTCATGAAGCCATTCTCTTTGTTATATGGTATAATGCCGCCGCGCTAAAAGCGTCCAGGTCGGTCAAGCAAGCCACCGTAGCTCAGCTGGCAGAGCAGACGTTTCGTAAACGCCAGGTCAAGAGTTCAAATCTCTTCGGTGGCTCATTTTCCAGTATAATTCGTTTATGCATAATCGTACATCCCCTCTTGTTATCGGAATCGCCGGGGGAACAGGATCCGGTAAAACAACTGTTGCTCAAACAATTGTTGAACGAGTTGGCGGAGAGCATATTGCCTCCCTGGCACATGATTCTTATTATAAAGATCTCAGCGACTTACCGATTGCTCAACGAGTGGAGGTCAATTTCGACCATCCCAACTCACTGGATACCGATTTGCTGATCGAGCAGCTGACACAGCTCAAGGAAGGTCAACCCATTGAAGTGCCAGTCTATGATTTCAAGACACACAGCCGCACCAATCACACGGTGCACGTTGAATCTCGTCCAATAATACTGGTAGAAGGCATCCTCATCTTTACTGAACCTGGATTACGCTCCCTCTTCGATATCAAGATATTTGTGGATACAGACGCGGATATTCGTTTTATCCGGCGTCTGGAGCGCGATATTTCTGAACGCGGTCGTTCCAGTGCTTCCGTCATTCACCAGTATTTATCTACTGTCAGACCCATGCACCTGGAATTCGTAGAACCTTCCAAACGATATGCCGATGTTATCGTCCCTGAGGGAGGCTTGAATACGGTTGCCATGGATATGATCGTAGCCCGCATTCAAACGATGCTCCAGGTACGCATGTAACAGTTATTCCCCATAAACAACATCGAAAATAAAGGAGAAATTTACTCATGCCCCCGAAACAATGGTCCAAACCCCCTGAAATGGAAATTGACCCGAAAAAAACTTATTCTGCGGTGATCCATACCGATAAAGGCGATATCAAAGTCAGCCTGTTTGCCGACAAGACCCCCCATACCGTCAATAATTTTGTGTTTTTAGCTCGGCAGGGATTTTACGACGGGACGATCTTCCACCGTGTGATTAAGGATTTCATGGCGCAGGGTGGTGATCCGACCGGGACAGGGCGCGGGGGTCCTGGATACGATTTTGCTGATGAATTTGCCCCCTCTTTGAAGCATAATATGCCTGGAATTCTCTCCATGGCTAACGCGGGTCCAAACACCAACGGATCCCAATTTTTTATTACACACGTTCCTACGCCCTGGTTAGATCGTAAACACAGCGTCTTTGGCGTTGTTCAAGGAGGGATGGATGTTGTGCTTTCGATCCCTCCCCGTGACCCAGCGCGTCCCGAATATCCCGGCGTTAAGATCCAATCCATCGATATCATCGAAGCATGAAGCCTGGTACTCGCCTGGCGTTGATTCGGATCCTGGCATTGCTTTTTGTCATTGCCATCAGTATTTTCATTTACAGTATTCGAGACCAGGCTGAAAAGCTTGCAGTTTATGGCTATCCAGGAATTTTCATCCTGTCTTTCCTGGCATATGCCACCGTTTTACTGCCGGCTCCAGGGGTAGCTGTCGTGTTTACGATGGGCGCTGTATTTAACCCCGTTGTAGTGGCACTGGCGGCTGGCGCGGGTGCTGCTTTAGGGGAAATGACAGGCTACGTGGCAGGTTACAGCAGCCAGGGCGTTGCTGAACGCGCCCGAATCTATGACCGGCTGGAACGCTGGATGCGAATAAACGGTCCGCTAACCGTTTTAATCTTATCCGCGGTGCCAAATCCTTTTTTTGATCTGGCAGGAGCCGCGGCGGGAGTTTTGAGGATGCCGGTGCGGAAATTTTTAGTATGGTGCTGGATTGGCGAGACGGCAAAAATGATGGGATTCGCCGTATTAGGTTCATTATCCATCAAAGGATTTTCTTGATCTTATGAAACTTACCACATCCATCGATACCTACTTAGAAACTCACCTGGATGAAAGCCTGGCTGAACTTTCCAGGCTTGTGGCTCAGCCCAGTGTTGCCGCGCAAAATTGGGGATTGGTCGAATGCGCCAGCCTCGTTGCAGAAATGCTTGGAAAACGCGGGTTCACCGTTGAGATTCTGTCCACCGGAGGAGCTCCCGTCGTATTTGGGCAAAGAAACGGCGCCAGCAAGAAAACCCTGTTGTTCTATAATCACTATGATGTGCAGCCACCTGAGCCACTAGAATTATGGGAAAGCCCGCCTTTTGAACCGGCATTGCGCGATGGCAAGCTGTTCGGCAGAGGTGTCAGCGATGATAAAGGGCAGCTGGTCAGCCGCCTTTTCGCCATCGATGCCCTCCTGGCAACGCAGGGTGAGCTTCCCTGTACTGTTAAATTTGTAATCGAAGGGGAAGAGGAAACCAGCAGCGTTCATCTACATGATTTTGTCACTCAAAACCAGGATAAATTGGCTGCCGAAGCTTGCATCTGGGAATTCGGCGGAGTGGATCATCGCGAAGTGCCCATGCAGTACCTGGGATTGCGCGGGATTTGCTATGTGGAGCTGTCGGTGGAGACTGCTTCGACGGATGTGCATTCAGGGACAGGCGGCTCCATTTTTCCTAACGCAGCCTGGCGCTTGACCTGGGCTTTGAACTCATTGAAAGGTCCGGACGAAAGGATTCGATTACCTGGCTTTTATGATGCCGTTAAGCCGCCCAGCCTGCGTGATCGGGAATTGATGGCTGCTTTGCCGGATGCAGCGGATGAATATAAAAATCGTTATGGTGTCAGCCATTTTCTGAAAGGGATCAAGGGCGGCGTAGAGTTAAAAATAGCGGAGGTCTTTGAACCCACCTGCACGATCTGCGGCCTCACTTCCGGTTATCAGGGAGCAGGGTCGAAGACGGTGCTTCCTGCGCGGGCTTCAGCAAAAGTGGACTTCCGGCTGGTTCCCGACCAGACGCCTGATCAGGTTCTACGCTCTCTGCGCGCTCACCTGGACTCGCAGGGTTTCTCAGATATCAAAATTCAATATCTGGGAGGCGAAACTCCAGCCAGGACAGATCCTGACGACCCGTTCATCAAATTGGTGGTGGACTCCGCTGAGCCTGTGTATGGTCGACCGATGCAAATGGTGCCCATGGTCGGCGGATCAGGTCCGAACCATGTCTTCATTCATACGCTGCACCTGCCGGTGGCGACGGTGGGCATCGCCTATCCTGGCACCTTAGGTCACGCTCCCAATGAAAACATCCGCCTTGATCTCTATTTAAAAGGTGCCAAACACGTAGCGCGCATTATCCAGGCATTTGGCAAGGCAGGTTGAGAAAAGTTTCACTATACAAAAAACTGTTTTTCAAGTTCAAACCAGGAGGTAAAAAATGCTCGTAGGCGACCGTATGTCAAAACCAGTCATTAGTGTTCAGCCTAGCTTGCAAATAAATGAAGCTTTAAATATGATGAGGAAAGAACACATTCGCAGGGCACCTGTCGTCCAAGACGGGAAGCTGGTCGGGATTGTCTCTGACAAAGATCTTTTAAACGCCTCTCCCTCACCCGCTACAACCTTAAGTGTATGGGAGATGAATTACCTGCTTAGCAAGATCACGGTCAAAGATGTAATGACGAAGAAAGTCTTAACCGTCCACGAAGACACGCCCATCGAAGAAGCCGCCCGGATTTTAGCGGACAACAAAATTGGCGGGATGCCCGTGTTGCGCGGAGATAAAGTAGTTGGCATCATTACAGAAACGGACCTGTTTAAGCTTTTCCTGGAATTGATGGGAGCCCGCGAGAAAGGAGTGCGGGCGACATTCTTAGTCGAAGATCAGCCTGGGAAATTGGCTGCCATCACAAAGGCAGTTGCTGATTTAGGAGGTAATTTTGTTTCTTTTGGCACATTTGCAGGCGAAGACCCCACCAGCAGTTTGATTACATTTAAGGTGGAATGTCTGGATGAAGATCAAATTCGCCAAATTATTGAAACCCATGGAAGAAAGCTACTGGATCTTCGGGTAATTTAAACAAAGAAGTCCCAAGAAACAGCCTTTTGGTGGTATGCCCATCAAAAGGCCGTTCCTTATTTCCAAGCTGCCGAACATTCTTAGAGTATAATCCTGCCCGTGGAAACAATCGTTGCCCTGGATATCGAGACAACGGGCCTGGATTCTAAATCAGATGCCATCCTCGAGATCGGCGCTGTGCGGTTTAAAGGGAACCGGATCGAGGCAGAATTTTCACAATTGATAAACCCCGGAAAACCCGTACCACCCTTCATCACACAGTTAACTGGCATCACTGACCAGATGATCAGAACAGCCCCATCCCTGCGAGATGTACTGCCCGGTCTGGTAGATTTCGCTGGGGATTTACCCATCTTGGGACACAGCGTTTGGTTCGATTTGGGTTTCCTGCGTCGTAATAAAGTCCTCAAACTTAATGAGGTCATTGATACTTACGAGCTAGCTGCTGTTTTACTGCCTACCGCTAACCGGTATAACCTGGGGTCATTAGTTCAAGCTTTGGGAATACCTCTTCCAGCAACCCACCGGGCTCTAGATGATGCGCGTGTTACCAGAGCCATCTACCTTCGCCTATACGAAATCGCTCAGGAGCTACCCATTCAGACATTGGCAGAAATCGTCCGCCTGGGTGAACAAACGGATTGGGGTGGATTTTTTACTTTCTATGAAATTTTGCGTTCACGCTCGAAGGAAACCGTCAGTGCTCGTCAGGTACACTCTGGGGCACTTGGTCCCCTCTTCCAGGGTTATGAAACCCGCAACCTGCCTGCCCTGGCTCCCAACACGACACTGTATGCTCTGGATATTGACGAAGTAGCTTCGATATTGGAACATGGCGGAGTCTTTTCGCATTACTTTCCAAATTATGAATACCGCCCTCAGCAGGTAGAAATGTTGCGTTCAGTAACCCGTGCTCTTTCTGAAAGCCACCATTTAATGGTTGAAGCCGGGACCGGAACTGGAAAAAGTATGGCTTACCTCATCCCGGCTGCTTTGTGGGCAATGCAGAACAATACCCGCGTCGTCATTTCGACAAATACGATTAACCTACAGGATCAGCTCATTAACAAAGATATCCCCGACCTGCGCAATGCGTTGGGAATCGATTTGCGCGCCATCGTTATCAAAGGACGATCAAATTATCTGTGTCCCCGCCGATTGGAGAATTTACGCCGGCGTGGACCTGAAACTGCTGATGAAATGCGTGTGTTAGCCAAAGTGCTGGTCTGGCTCCAACAGACACAAACCGGCGACCGCGGCGAGATCAACCTGAATGGGCCAACCGAGCGTGAAGCCTGGATGCGGCTTTCTGCTGAAGACGAGGGCTGTACCACCGAGACCTGTTTGAAACGTACGGGAGGGGCTTGTCCCTTCTATAGGGCACATCAAGCTGCACAAAGCGCCCATATGATCATCGTAAACCATGCCTTACTATTGGCAGACGTGGCTACTGGAAACCGGGTCCTGCCAGAATATCAATATCTGATCCTGGATGAAGCCCATCATATGGAAGATGCCACTACCAACGCCCTCAGCTTCTCAGTCAGCCAGGCGGATGTGGATCGGTCCGTTCGAGAACTGGGTGGACCAACTGCAGGAGCGCTGCGTAAAGTATTGGGACTCGTTCAAGGCATCCTTTCACCAGGTGATTATGCCCAGTTTGATTTTATGGTACAAAGGTCCACCGATCACGCATTTAATTTTGATGGATTGGTAAGAGAATTCTTTTCATCGATAGAACAATTTCTACTTGAATGCAGGGAAGGCCAGCCGATGGGAAGTTATGCCCAACAAGAACGGGTCTTGCCTTCCACCCGCACCCTCCCCGCCTGGTCCGATGTTGAAATGAGCTGGGATGAAGCTGAGAAACCGCTGCGATCTTTACTCGAAATTCAAGGGAATATTTTACAAGGCTTGGCTGAGCTGAATGAGGTCCTGCAAGAAAATGAAGAGAGCGAAGATACCATCAGCATCCTGAGCAGCCTTTACCGCCGTCTCACGGAAATTTTTCAAAATATACACGGAATGGTTTTTGAGCCAAACCAATTGACCATCTATTGGATTGAGATGAATCCAAACGGTCACCGGCTCTCACTGAACGCTGCCCCTCTGCATATCGGTCCACTCATGCAAAAATATTTATGGAATGAAAAATCTTCAGTAATTATGACCTCTGCTACCTTAACTGCAGCGGGCGAATTTGATTACTTGCGGGGTCGCTTATATGCCGAAGATGCTGATGAGTTATCCCTCGGATCACCCTTTGATTATGAAAATTCGGCTTTGCTTTATGTGTCAAATGATATCCCTGAACCCAGCGATCGCTATGGACACCAGCGCGCTCTCGA
>Ga0153915_10001564_pt1 | contig 20982 bp, 16 predicted proteins | sample Opewatmetagenome_2_FD_107003 | JGI IMG/M metagenome (GOLD analysis project Ga0153915, IMG submission 107003) | Freshwater wetland microbial communities from Ohio, USA - Open water 3 Core 3 Depth 3 metaG | ecosystem: Environmental > Aquatic > Freshwater > Wetlands | place: USA: Ohio, Lake Erie...
ACCGGGAGGCATAATAGGGTTGCGGTCAAGATGCCAAGAATTAATGTCTTCCGCCCGAACACCATCTGGCATTCCTCCTTTTCACCCGCCCCTGGACCCAGGGCGAGAGGCTTTCACAAAGGGGTTTGGTTAACGATGGGGAATCCAATCTTGCCGGCTTCTTGCAGGGTTAACCTCGTTTAAGGCTGCACCGGGTGGTGCCGCGTAATGGGTAGCGGTGCCCTGCCGAACTGCAAAAAACTAATCGGGAGAACTGGTTATGTCATCTCACGATGTTAAGGAGGAAAGCTGATATGTAAACTTTAGCGAATCTATAATATGCAATTTGAAAGAAAATTCAAGAAAATTTTTTATTAATTTAAAATAAATTTTAATTGCTCTGAATCCCCGGCCTGGAGAAATCCGGACCACCACCCGAGCATACACCCGCAAGTCAACCTCTTTGGAGATGAACCCAGACCTTTGTTCACCTGGATCCTGACCCTTAAGGATCCGGGGCAAGGTCATTGGCAGGCAATTTTTTTGGGTTTCCTCCTGTGACAGCTGCATTATCTGTGCTGGCATTTTCTAGACTCTTTTCGTTATATATTAAAATGCCAACTAAGGGAGGATGACGGAAAAGATGATCCGAGCTCTATTGGCTTTAATGGGCGCCGTAATCTTGGTGACGCAGGTAGCGGCCGAGCCCTGGACGAGCAACAACTTCTTTTATAAACCCAGTCTGGGGGCCCGGGGTGCAGAAGAGAAGGCAAAGTTTGATTCTGGATTGGATCGGGTGGATGCCCGGTTGGGGAACGAGAAATGGCTCAATGATACCGCCTATGGCGGGAACCTGCAGACAGCCATTGCCACCATAGGAAGCACTCGCACCATCTTAAGTATTCCTTCCGGCACTTGGTCAATTTCTGCGGATACCATTGTACCTGCCAACATTGCGTTAAAATTGACGCAGGGAGCGGTGCTGTCCATTGGCAATGCCGTTACCTTAACCATCAATGGTCCCCTGGAGGCGGGGCTTCATCAAATCTTCTCCTGGGCTGGCACTGGCAAGGTGGTGTTCGGGAAGGGAGTGGTTAAAGAAGTATACCCCCACTGGTGGGGAGCCAAAGGGGATGGTCTGGTTGATGATGCCGCAACTATTAACGCGGCTAATACCGCCATCGAACCCGGCGGCACGGTCTTTTTCCCGGCAGGTGCATACTTAACAGGCAGCCAGCTCATCAAGTCCTCTTCCACCCGTTGGATTGGCGCAAAGAACTCTAGCCAGGTGAGTGTTGATGGCGGGGTTATCCTTCAACTAGGCTATAATGGCACCCTGATAGAAATCAATGCCAGTCCCCTATACGGAGAGTATGGAGGCATTCAAGACATTAGCCTCCAGGGTAATGGCTCTTATGCAAATGGAGTAGGGATTAGCTTCACCGGCAACACCAGACAAACCGTGCTTCGCAACATGTTCATCGGCGGCTTTAAATATGGTCTCAGCGGTTATCCGGGGGAGCTTTATGGTGAGCGCCTGTTTGTAACCAATTGCAAGTATCCGCTTTATGGAGCATACGGCGATTGTCAGTTCTTCCAATGTCTTTTCGGCGGTGGCACCATGACTGGAACCGTCTTCGCTGGTGGCAATGCCGCTTACTTGGCTGCTAATCGCAATACTTGGTTTACAGATTGTATTTTTCAGGTGCAGAAAAGTGGGGGCGGGGCTAAATTTATAAATTCCTCGGTAGTGAGATTTGCCAATTGCTCCTTTGAGGGGAATGAAGGCGATGGCCTTTACTTACAAAATTGTTGGGATATTTGGTTAACTAACTGCATTAGTTATAACAATGGCACCGTAGCCGCTAATGCCAGCGGCATCGTGCTCTACACCGATTATCAGACGTTTACCGCCGACCCCGGCACCGACCTCATTACGTTGCCGACCAGTTTCGGCCTCCAAACCAAACAGCCGATACAATTTACTTCTGGTGGCACCTTGCCAGCCCCGCTGCAAGCGGACACCACCTATTACGCTATCTATGTGTCTGATACCACCTATCGACTAGCCACCAGCTATTCTAAAGCAGCCGCCAATAACTATATTAATATAACCGACGCCGGTTCCGGCACTCATACTTTGCGTTTCATTACCAAAGACATAGTTATTCAAGGGGGAGCCATTTATGATGAGGACTGGCTTGATGCGACTTATCGGAAACAGTATAACGGCATCAATATACAGAATAGCGGCGTGATGAACAACATCGTCATTAATGGAGTGGATCTTGCCAAGAGCTACAATGCAATCACCGTGACTACTGTACTACCGATAAAAGATATAAGGATAGTCAATTGCCCCGGCTTCGGGGATATGAAAAACGATAACGGCGATGCCAGTGTTACGATGAATCTTAAAGCAGAATCCGTCCAGCGGTGGAACACGGCTCTCACCGCGGAACGCACTTGCACTTTGCCGACCAGCAGGGTTTATGATGGCAGAATCATCAGGATTATCCGGGATGCCGGGGCTACGGGGGCTTTTAATCTGCTGGTCAAGGACGGCGCCACCACTCTCAAGACGCATAATGCTGCTGGTCAATGGAGTGAATATTCCTATTCCGCCGCCTCCGGTGCCTGGCGGTTGATTGCGGCAGGAACTCTATAATCGGCGCCTGGTGGCTAACCTCTGAGTTTGGTAAATAATTACTGAGCTTGGTTTCAATGTCTGGAATGAAGACCCCATCCATAATGCAAGGCTATCGGCGCGGAATAGTAGGCACCTATTTCGCAATAATAATTGATGGCATCGCGGTAGTCGGCACTGTAATTACCATGTATTTAATTATTGAATAACCAAATTATTTTTGCTGATTTTATTTATTTCAACTGCTCGTTTGCTTCTCCTTATCCGTATTCTTTGCAGTAAGTTATCGCGTTTCCGCTTTTCATTTATGGCGTTTCGCTATACTCTCCATTGAACCTGGTAGTCCCTGGGAAAACGGTTACACCGAGAGCTTCAACGGGAAGCTGCGAGATGAGTTGCTCAACCGGGAGATTTTCTATACCCTGAAGAAGGCCTAGATCCTGATAGAGCGTTGGTGCCAGGAATCTAATCCGGCAAGGCCTCACCGCGCCTTGGGTTACTGGCCAGCAGCCCCCGAGGCCATTGAGGTGATTCCCAGAGCTCATGGCTCCGCTAGGCACCGCCAGGATCTCTGGCTTGACTTGACCACCATCCTAACTTAAAACTTGGTACAACTACCGGGGGCAGGTCAGCCCTGAAAAGACCCACCGATGCGTTTACTGATTCATGGCATTAATTATGCTCCGGAGCTTGCAGGTATCGGGCGCTACACGGGGGAATTGGGGGCCTGGCTGGCAGCCCGTGGGCATAGAGTAACTGTACTCACTGCTCCTCCCTATTATCCAGAATGGCGAGTGCATCCGGCCTATCGAGGGCGGGGTTGGCGACGCGAATTCCGGGACGGGGTAGAAGTTCTGCGGGCCCCTCTCTATGTGCCGATCCGGGTCACAGGTAAGACCCGCTTCCTCCACGAAATTTCTTTTGGGGCCAGTTGTCTTTATTGGTGGCCTTATCTATGCAGGCAGCGCTGGGATGCGGTATTGGCCGTCTATCCCCCGCTCCACTCGGGAATTATTCCTTCTTGGTTAGTTCGACATCAAAAAATCCCTTTAATTATACATGTCCAGGACCTACAAGTAGATGCCGCCCGAGAACTGGGGATTTTCCAACAGCGGTTGATACTTACCTTCCTGGAGGGGCTGGAACGTCTTCTTTTGAGACGGGCCGAGGCGGTAACCACGATTTCCCTTGGCATGAGAGCCCGGTTACTGGATAAAGGCGTCCCGGCTTCGCATCTTCATTTATTCCCCAACTGGGCAGATCTCGAAAGAATCAGTCCTAGCCCAAAGGATAACCCGGTGCGCCGTCAGCTGGGTCTTAAGCCTGAAGAAATGATGGTGCTTTACGCTGGCAGCCTGGGAGAAAAACATGGCTTAGAGGTTATCCTGGAGAGCGCCCGCCTTACCCAGAAAGAATCGTCAATTCGGTATGTGGTGGCAGGTGAAGGGGTGGCGAAGTCCCGCCTGATAGAGCTGGCCCGACTACAGAGATTAAATAAGGTGCTCTTTTTGCCCCTACAATCGGAAGCTCTTTTTCCCCTGCTCCTGGCCGCCGGGGATATCCACCTGGTTGTCCAGAAGAGAAAAGCCGCCGACTTGGTGATGCCCTCCAAGCTAACCAACATTATGGCAGCAGGACGCCCTTTTATTGCTACGGCCTTGCCGGGGACAGAGTTAGCCCGAGTCACGGTCGAATCCCAGGCTGGCCTCTTGGTTCCCCCGGAAAATGCGCATGAATTGGCTAAGGCAATTTTGAAACTCGCTGCTGAGGAAACTACCAGACAGGAAATGGGGCGCAGGGCGCGGGCCTACGCCGAGGCTCAGCTAGATCGGGAAACGGTCCTGACGCGCTTTGAAGACTTGGTTTTTCGCCTTACCGATCCTGGCCGGAGCAGTGCTCGCAGTACCAGCGGTAGGTTTGCTGCAGGCCCGCCTCCAGGCTAATCCGGGCCTGCCAGCCCAATTGGCTGAGGCGGGTGATATCCAACAATTTGCGGGGAGTGCCGTCTGGTTTGCTGGTATCCCATTGGATTTCGCCCTGGAAGCCGGTGAGCTTCCTGATTAATTCCCCCAGCTCGCGGATGCTAATATCTTTTCCAACTCCGATATTAATAATTTCAGGCGCATCATAGTGTTGCATAAGGAACCCGCAGGCGTCTGCCAGATCATCGACGTGCAGAAATTCGCGCCGGGGATTGCCGGTGCCCCATAGGGTAACCATCTCAGCGCCCTGGATCCGGCCCTCATGGAACTTGCGGATCAGAGCAGGGACTACATGAGAAGCCTCCAGGTCAAAGTTATCACCTGGACCATAGAGATTGGTAGGCATGACCGCAATAAAGTTGCAACCATATTGCCGCCGGTATGATTGGCACATCTTGATTCCGGCAATCTTGGCCACCGCGTAAGGCTCATTGGTAGGTTCCAAAGGGCCGGATAAAAGGCAGTCTTCCGTCATGGGTTGCGGGGCAAACTTTGGGTAACTACAGGAACTTCCAAGGAATAATAGTTTTTTCGACCCATAGCGATAGGCCGCGTTAATCACATTGGTTTGGATCATCAGGTTGTCGTAAATAAAATTGCCAGGATAAGAACTGTTGGCTAATATCCCCCCAACTCGGGCCGCCGCCAGAAAGACATATTCCGGCCGGTGGTGGTCAAAAAAAGCTTCCGTATCTGCTTGCTGGCGCAGATCCAAGTCTTGGCTAGATTTGGTCAAGATATTCTTGTAACCTTGCCGTTCCAGATGCCTTTTGATTGCCGAGCCGACCAGACCCCGATGTCCAGCGACATAAATTCTGGTAGTCTTTTCCATCTGAGCCTACCCTTCGCTTACAGATTATTTTGCCGGCAGAGCAGGGCCCGCTCGGCCTCTCTAAGATCATGAGCAACCATTTCCCGCACCATTTCCTGAAAACTATGGCGTGGCTGCCAGCCTAACAGAGTCCGGGCTTTGGTGGCATCGCCCCGCAAAATATCTACTTCCGTAGGGCGGAAATAACGGGGGTTAACTGCTATCAGGACCCGCCCAGAATCTGCGTCGTATCCAACTTCTTCTACCCCTTGGCCCCTCCAGGCAATGGTGATGCCAACTTCTTTGAAGGCTAATTCTGCAAATTCCCGCACTGAGCGGTCTTCTCCGGTAGCGATTACAAAGTCCTCGGGCTTGGAGTACTGCAACATCCTCCACATGGACTCCACGTAATCGCGGGCGTGGCCCCAATCTCGGCGAGCGTGCAGGTTGCCCAGGGAAAGCCGGGTTTGCAGACCCAACTTGATGCGGGCTGCGGCCCGAGTAATTTTGCGGGTCACAAAGGTCTCTCCTCGAATGGGGGACTCGTGATTAAAGAGAATCCCGTTACAGGCGAAAAAACCATAGGCCTCCCGGTAGTTCACGGTAATCCAGTAGGCATAGAGTTTGGCGGCAGCATAGGGGCTGCGGGGATAAAAGGGGGTTTTTTCTGTCTGGGGAATTTCTTGTACCTTGCCGAAGAGCTCACTGGTAGAAGCTTGGTAAAACCGGACCCGGTCTCGCATTTCCAAGATTCGGATGGCTTCCAGCATCCGCAGCGTCCCCAAAGCATCCGCATTGGCGGTATATTCCGGGGTTTCAAAGGAGACCTGGACGTGGCTTTGGGCCGCCAAGTTATAGATTTCGGTGGGTTGCACTTCCTGAATGATGCGGATAAGATTGGTAGCGTCAGTGAGGTCGCCGTAATGTAAAAAAAACCGCGTAGTCGGTTCCCAGGGTTCCTGATATAGGTGATCCACTCGCTGAGTATTAAAAGATGAAGACCGGCGTTTGATGCCATGCACTTCATAGCCCTGATTAAGAAGAAATTCGGCCAGATAGGCGCCATCTTGCCCCGTAATGCCACTAAGTAGGGCGCGCTTATTTTGCATGGATTACCTCCAAGGCCGCTCGGCCTCTTTTACACCTTAAACCATTTCTCATGATAGCCAGGATGTTCCTACCGATTGGGATAAATTGGGGGCTTGGGCCTGAGAATCTTTGAGAACTTCAGATACCCCTCAAAACCTCGAGGGGAGTTAAATTTTAGCACCCTACCGGGAGAATTGCTACAAAAAATCCCGAGACCAGTTTTTGAGCACCTTGTCGAGACGCATGTCTGGCAAGGTCCCAGAGCTCGGACTAACTTCGTACCGGTCTCAGCTGGAGGCCATGGTCTTTGCTCCAGCTGAGCGACCGCTGGAGCCTATTTTCTCTTAAGAACTAAAGATGCTATACTACCTTTAACTTTAAACTTTCTGGAGGAAGCCATGAGGAAAGGTTTCTCGAAATACCGATCGTAGCCTCCATGGGGAGGCTGGAGCCGATTTTTTGGCAGAAGCTGAAGAGCGACTTTATGGCATTAATGGCTGGCCCAAGGAGGCAGCGGCCAAGCCCTCCAGAGTAGAGATATAAGTCTGCGGGTCGAGTAAGGCGAGGTATTTCAGCGTCCATCCTTAACCTATCGATTTCAAAGGTCCCCCGGGTGTAGAGCAGATTCCTATGCGACCGATTATTGACCTGAATCTTTCCAGCCTGCCTCCCGAGTTGCGTCTTATTCTTGCCTGTCTGCGGGCCTCACCAAATGATGCGGACGCGGTGCGAATCGAGCGGTTGAGCCGGGGGACAATCAACTGGGAATCATTCCTGGCGTGGGTTGACCATCATCACGTGGCCCCGCTTGTTTACCTCAACTTGCGCCGATTTTCGCGGAATACCATTCCGGAAGGGGTCCACTCCGGCCTGCGGAACCATTTCGAGAGGAATGCCCAGGGGGGCCTGGCCCTCGCAGCCGAACTGGTGCGCCTTTTGCACCTTTTAAAGGAAAACCGCATCCCCGCCCTGGTGCTTAAGGGACCGGTGCTGGCATTACAGCTTTACGGCAACCTGGCCTGGCGTCATGCGGGCGATATCGATCTGCTGGTAGCCCCCCACCAGGTGGATCAGGCGGACCGACTTCTCCGTGACCAGGGGTATCGGCGGATATCGCCCGAACTGAGCCCACGCCAGCAAACCCATTTTAAACGACTGGTACAGCAGTTTGAATATTACCGCACTGACAGTCAGCTCATGATCGACCTCCATTGGCGGTTGTTAGCGAATAAATTTTTGCTCCCCTTGGATTTCGGCCAGCTCTGGAGCCGAAGACAATCTTTGATTATCGCCGGATATCCGGTGCCGGCGATGTCGCGCCGGGATCTGCTGCTCTTTCTTAGTGTGCACGGCGCCCATCATGCCTGGTACCGTTTATTCTGGCTGGTCGACCTGGCCGAAGTTCTTCACCAGGATCAGGAAACGGATTGGTCGCGGTTGATGGCAGACGCTGCCAAACTCGGCGCCTTGCGGTCCCTGGCCCAGGGGGTCGTCCTGGCGCATCTCCTGTTAGACGCTCCCCTGCCGGAGCTGCTCCGAGCTTATGCTGTGCAAGACCGGAAAGTGTTATCCCTGGTTGAAGAAGCCTTCCGGTATATCCTTATGCAACAAAGCCATCCGTCGACCCTCAGTCATGTTGTTCAAGAGAAGATACAAACAAGGATACTTTACGATCTCAAACTACTGGGCGACTCCCGATATAAAATCGAGGTGTTAACCAACCTCCTTCTGATGCCCGTAGACTGGGAAACCGTTCGCCTGCCGGATTCGCTTTTTCCCCTCTACTACCTCTTGCGGCCTTTATTGTTTGTCCGACGGTATCTGCGCGGGGGCCAAGGACATTAATGGCTAAGATGGCCGTTTACCAATCCGAGGTTTTATGGTCTTATGCGCGGGCCGTATTCCAATACGCCGGGATGAAGGCATTTATCTTCCTCGGCCTTTTGATCGCTCTCGGACTGGCGGAGGGGATCGGCTTATTTATGATTATTCCTTTCCTGCAACTGATCGGGGTGGGCGGCGGGGAGGGCTCCGGTGGCCTTACTGCCATTATCGGCAGCATCATAGCGGCGGTCCGCCTTCCTCTGACCCTGCCAGCTCTCTTATGTGCTTACGCCGGCATCATCGCCGTGCACGCGGTGGCCGCAAGGTTCAAAGATGTCCTGAATGTTGAAATCGTGCAGGGGTTTACCCAGTTTTTGCGTGATCGGTTGTACGGGAAGCTGATGCGGGTCGACTGGCTGTCTTTCACTCGGACCCGAGCCGCGGACGTGACCCATGTGCTCACCGCCGGCCTGGAATGGGTAGGTTATGGTACCCAACACTTCCTGCTGCTCATCGGTACCGCGGTCATCGCGGCGGTTCACATCGGGGTGGCCTTGACCATATCCCCCCCGCTGACCGCCCTGGCTCTGGGGAGTGGGGCGGTACTGCTTCTGGTCTTGCGCCCTTTCAACCGCCAGGCCTTCCGGACCGGAGAGGACCTGTATCAGGCCAGAAACGAGATGTTTGCCATAGTGACGGAACATCTGAACGGGATGAAGGTAGCCAAGAGTTACGGGGTCGAACAACGTCACGTGCAGAACTTTCGCGTCGTCACCGGCGAGTTGGTATCCCAGTTTATCCGGTTCGCCCGGGTCAATGCCGGAACCCGCATGTTTTACCAGATCGGTGCGGTGTTAGTCCTCAGCGCCTTCTTTTACTGGGCCATCGACGTGTTCCACCTGCCTGCGCCTTACCTGCTGTTGATGGCCTTCCTGTTTGCCCGGATTTTGCCGAAGTTATCTCTTTTGCAGCAAAGCTACCAACAGCTCCGCAACATGCTGCCCTCCTACGAGGCGGCCCTGGCCATGGAAAAAAGATTTGCGGAAATGCAAGAGCCGCTCGCGCACAGGGTCGTTGCACCGGTTCGCTTGGGGCAGGGGGTGGAGTTTCGGCAAGTCTCTTTCGGTTACCACCAGAATCAAAATGCTTACGCCTTGCACCAGATAGACCTGGTGATCCCGGCGCGTCGGACGACGGCCATCGTCGGCCCCTCTGGAGCCGGGAAGAGCACCCTGGCCGACCTGCTCATGGGACTGCTCCCCCCCGACCAGGGCACGGTGTTGATTGACGGCCTGCCCCTGGCAGGCGAACTTCTGCATGGTTGGCGCCGGTCGGTGGGGTACGTGCCCCAGGAGACTTTTTTATTTCACGACACCGTGCGGGCCAATCTGCAATGGGCCCAACCGGACTCGGGCGAGGAGGATTTGTGGCGGGTGCTTCATTTGGCCGCGGCCGCAGAGTTTGTGGTCCGTCTGCCCCAGGGACTGGACACGGTGGTGGGCGACCGGGGGGTGCGGCTTTCCGGGGGCGAGCGCCAGCGGCTGGCCTTGGCCCGAGCCTTGCTGCGCCAACCGTCGCTGCTGCTGCTGGACGAGGCCACCAGTAGCCTGGACCTGGAGAACGAACGCCATATTCAGGAGGCCGTCAGGCAATTGCATGGAGAATTGACCATAGTGGTCATCGCCCACCGGCTTGCCACCATCCGTGGGGCGGACCGCATCGTGGTGCTCAACCACGGCCGGGTGGTCGAAAGCGGCACCTGGGACCAGCTGGCGGCCCGGTCAAGTGGCTTATTCCGGTCTTTGGTACAGGCGGAGGAGGCAGTACCTGAGGCGGGGGAGGGACGCCGGACTTGAGGCCAAGATTTATCGCCCGGTCACATCCCAGTGTCATCCCCGGGTTGGCCCAGGGAGTCGTCAGGTTGCGGCGGGATTTACCGCCTGGGGGCGCCTCGGAAGGCGCCCCCAGGGATTAGGCAGGTGAAGGTGTCGGTGAGGTGGACTCTGAGCGGGTAGAGCGGGTTGGTGACCCCTAACTTACAGTGTGGCCGTCCGCCGCCCCCCTAGGACCAGTTTCTGTGTCGGCGGTACGGATCGTGCTGAGTCGGGGGCGGGTCCACCCGGCGCGGCGGGGCCGCTGGCTGGATCGGGTCGCCTGTTCTCTTTCCTTTTTCATCACATCCTCCTTTCTCAGGGGAACTTTTTATTCAGGTTCGGGGAAGCGGGAACCCTTATCCGGGAGGGCCTCTGCCAGGAATGCGCCCCGGTTCGACACCCTCGCCGGGAATACAAGCCTCCCGACGCATTTTCCTCTTCGAACCCCTGTAGAAACAAGCCGACCATCAGCCCGCGTAAGAGAATGGTGCCGCATTGCCAGGTAATCGGCTGGTCGATCCGGGTTCGCAGTTGATATAAGATATTTTTCATTCTTTCAATTGTCAAGCAATTATTGGCCGTCGGCGACTTTTCCAGTTTGTCCAGGGCGGCGTCTACTTCCTGCCAGCAGTCCCGCAGCCGCCAGCCCAGGTCGGCGGCCTGAACTCCCCTCCTGGGATTATCCAGCACCGTGGGGGGTAACAGGCCCTCCAGCGCCCGGCGGAGCAGCCAGCGGTTCCAGCCGTTGCGGAAATGCTGGTCGTCCGGAATGGCCAGGCAAAACTCCAGCAGGCGTTTGTCCAGGGTGGGCTCGCGGTCCTCCATCCCGAATCCGGCCCCCCACTCCTGACCCAAGCAACCCAGCAGGCTGCCTCCCGGTAAGATAATCGCGTAACGGTATTCCCGGCTGTCCAGCCTGGGAGGGAAGGTGGGATCATGCCCCCGCTCGTACATCTGCTCGGCAAGCCGGAGCCGCCGGGCAAACTGGGGGTGGATGGCGGCATAATCGGCCCAGGGGGCTTTGCCATTGGGGAACAGTCGATACCGGTAGGACAGCCAGGGGGTCAGCAGCGGTTTCACCACCTGGCCGGCGAAGGCCCGCCACAGGGGCCGGTGATGGATGGACTTCCAGGCGATCAGTTCTTTGCAGAGGGTCTGCCAGTGCCCGCCCCGGGCCAAGGCCGCCAGATATCCCGGCGCCTCCCAGGAAACCGTGGCATTGCCTCCCTGCCCGGTCAGCATGGCACCGATACCCTGAGCCCGGGCTTCTTCCTGGAGCGCCACCATCCAAAAGTAATTTGACGCGGCAAGCCCCGGCTCGTCATGCAGGATAAGGCCGCGCCGGATACCCTCCAGCGGGGTCACCTGTTCGGCGCGGCTATAGGTAACTTCGAGATTTCCGGCCTGGCGGCAGGTGGCCTCGATGAACGGGCGTTCATCCCCGAACTGGTAGGGCTTGACCAGCCCCTCGGTGTCGTAAAGGGGGACCGAACTGAAGGCGGGCAGGCGTCGCCCCTGCGCCCGCAGTTCCCGGGCCGCCAGGGCCGCCACCGACCCGGAATCCAGGCCGCCGCTGAGCATCACCCCCACGGGCCGGAGGCTGCGCAACCGGCAGCGCACCGCCTCGGCGTAAAGGTCCCGAAACGCCTCCACATACTGTTCGTCCGAGCTCAGGCGCAGCGGCGGGGTGGCTTCCAGATACCAGTAGCGCCACACCCTGGTCCCTTGCGGAGATACCGTCAGGGCGTGGGCCGGGGGAAGGCGCCGGATGTCCAGGTAACAGGTGGGCTGGCCTCCTTCCGGCCAGGCGACCAGGATCTGGGCGATCCGCAACTCGTTGAGACGCCGGGGGACCTCCGGCAGGGCCAACAGCCCCTTGAGACCGGAGGCAAAGGCAAACAACCGGTCATTGCCATGGAAATAGAGCCCGGTGTTGCCGTGGTGGTCCCGGGCCAGGAAGAGCTTCCGGCTGCGGGCGTTCCAGATGGCGAAACACCAGTCCCCCAGCAGCCGGTCCGGGCAGTCCTCGCCCCATTTTTCGTAGGCCTTGAGGATGACGGAACTGTCCGGCATGGCGGGGCGTTCCGGATAAGGAACGCCTAAGGCGGCGAACAACTCCTCCCGGTTGTCGATGCGGGCATGGGCGGTGATGACCAGGTCGCCGGAAGCGGTCTCTAGTGGAAGCTGTTCCCCCAGGGACTCCGGGGTGTTGTGCAGCAGGAGGTGGCCCAGCCCCACCGGCCCTTCCCGCCAGACCCCGGAACCGTCCGGCCCCCAGTAGTCCATGGCCGCCATCATGGCGGCCATGGTCTCTGGAGTCGCGGGCTGGCCGTCCAGGTGAAAAATGCCGCAGATGCCGCTCATTTCCCGTCCCCGGCAATGGTGGGGAGCCCTGCCATTTCTTTCATTTGCTGCTCATTGTCGCGTTTCGGAAAAAACTTTAATAAATCATTATCTTAAGATTCCCCCTCCCCTGGTGGGAGGGGGTTAGGGGGAGGGGGTATAATGGTTTGTATTTATTGATGGTTTTTTCACCCCCACCATAACCCTCCCCCATCAAGGGGGAGGGAATAAGAGGCTTTTCTTTTTTAAAGGTTTCTTTGAAATACAACGTTCATCAGCCCCGGTTATCGGCCCTCCGGCCAGATCATGAGGCGCTCCTGGTCGTGTTGGGCCGTCAGGCAAAGCAGGTCCCCCTCCCGGACCGACACTTCCTCCGGGAAGAGGTGAACGACCGGCCACCAGACTGACTTCAGAGGTGGGCGGTTCTCGAAGGTGATCCCGCCGCCGAAATCCATCCAGAGCCATTGCATGAATCCCTGGACCGTGCCGTCCCGGGTGACGGCAATTTCCATCTGCTGATGGCCCCGATCAGGCTGCTGAAAGGCATTCAAGTCGAAGCGGAAGATTTCCACCGGTTCGCTGTAGGCGTCAAACCGGCCACCATCTTCCGCATTGCTCAACTGGGGCGGCGCCAGGATGTTAAAAGGGGATAAGTCAAAACCCAGGACTTCCCCCATGCGAAAAGAGCCGGTCTCCAAGCCGCCCACCAGCATCCCCCGGGCGGCGATGGTTTCTGGCAAAACGCGGCCTTCCGGCGTAAGCAGGTGTTTGTGGGCATGGACATAAAGGGGCAGCACCAGCATTTCCAGCAGTTTGGTGCCTATAGTCTCAGACATCAGGAGATCGGCGCGCCGGGGCAGGTCTGTACCTACCGTAAGCTGGGTGAGCTCTTTGGAGATCACCGTGATGCGGTCGGCCAGACCGTTCCGGGCGATGATGGTTTTAGCCTGTTCGGCGAGCAGCGGCTCTTTCTCGCAGGTGATGACCTGCGCCGCCCCGGCCCGGGCGGCCAGCATCGCCAACAGCCCGGTGCCGGTGCCGATCTCCAGCACCAGCATGTCCGGCTGCACGAAGTGGTTCAATACCCTGGCCCAGAGTTCGTTGCGGAGGGCATCGCGGACCATAGGAAAAAAATAGTAGGGCGCTGACTTACGCACTGCCCAGTATGTCAGGTAACGCACCCGGGGGTCTTCCGGCGCTAACCTCCAGGCATGGAGCGCCAGGTCCTGAGAGAGATAGCTCTGCTTCGTCTGCCTTAAAACCAGGGCAAAACGGGCCAACCGTTCGGGGAAGTCGGGTTTGTCTGCTATGACCCGGATCAGGTTGGCCACGCTTTCCGGTAACTTATCCAGATCCAGGGAAATGCCTTCTCTTGCTTCCATATTTTCCTGGCCTTCATCTCTTTACTTGTTCTCTCCCCACCTGTCGAATCCGCTCATTTCCCGTCCTCGGCAAAGGGGGCGAGCCCTGCCCATTCTTTCATTCCCGGCTCATGAGTGCTGTTTCTTCCTCGATGACACCGGCCACCAGCTCTTTGCTCGGCGCGATGGCGGTGCCCAGGCAAAAGGGGGGGGTTATCGACCCTCCGGCCAGATCATGAGGCGCTCCTGGTCGTGCTGGGCCGTCAGGCAAAGCAGGTCCCCCTCCCGGACCGCCATTTCCTGGGGGAATGGGTGAATGACCGGCCACCAATGTGACTTCAGAGGCGGGCGGTTCTCAAAGGCGATCCCGCCGCCAAAATCCATCCAGAGCCATTGCATGAATCCCTGCACTGTGCCGTTTCGGGTGGCGGCAATTTCCATCTGCACGTGCTCCCCATCAGGCTGCTGAAATGCATTCAAGTCGAAGCGGAAGATTTCCACCGGTTCGCTGTAAGCGTCAAAACGGCCACCCCCTTCCGCAATTGTCAACGTGGGCGGCGCCATGAGATTAAAGGGGGATAAGTCAAAACCCAGGACTTCGCCCATGCGAAAAAGCCCGTTTTCCAACCCCCCCACCAGCATCCCGCGGGCGGCGATGGTTTCGGGCAAGACGCGGCCTTCCGGCGTTAGCAGGTGCTTGCGGGCATAGACATAAAGGGGCAGCACTAAGTCTCCCAACAGGTTGTTATTTAAAAGCTCAGCCACCAGGAGGTCGGCGCGCCGGGGCAGGTCTGTACCTACCGTAAGCTGGGTGAGTTCTTTGGGGACCACCGTGATGCGGTCGCCCAGGCCGTTTCGGGCGATGATGGTTTTCGCCAGCTCGGCGATCAGCGGTTCTTTTTCGCAGGTGATGACCTGGGCCGCGCCCGCCCGGGCGGCCAGCATCGCCAGCAGCCCGGTGCCGGCCCCGATCTCAAACACCAGCATGCCTGGCCGCACGAAGTGGCGCAAGGCCCTGGCATAGGCCTCGTTGCGGCGGGAATCGTGGACCATGGGAAAGTGCCACTGGGGCGCGGACTCACGCACTGCCCGGTACGTCAGGTAACGCACCCGGGGGTCTGCCGGCGCTAACCGCCAGGCATGGAGCGCCAGATCCCGGGAGAGATAGCGCTGCTTCGTCTGCCTTAAAACCAGAGCAAAACGGGCCAGCCGTTCGGGGAAGTCGGGCTTGTCTGCTATGGCCCGGATCAGGTTGGCAATGCCCTCCGGAAACTTATCCAGATTCAGGGAAATGCCTTCTCTTGCTTCCATGTTTTCCTTGCTTCCACCCTCAGCCGAATTGGCAGGTTATGGCCAGAGTCCTTGAAGAACTTTACCTTCTCTTCCCTGCCTTTTACCAGACCCCCCGGGTCCGTGGGTTAACCACCGGGGAACGCTGCTTCTGCGGGGCTACCGGTTCCCGTCCAGGTTGAACCTGCCGCAGATGCCGCTCATTTCCCGTCCTCGGCAAAGGTGGCGATCACCGCAAATTCTCCCATTCCCTGCCAGCCGGTCAGAATCCGCTCCCCGCACCTCAGCCAGGCATGGGCCTGGAGCTGAGCTTCGCCGGCCTTGGCCAGACCCAGATACAGGGTACTGGGCACCCCGCGCCGCTTGAGCATGGCCTTGCCGGCCATGGCCTGGGCCAGGCAGGTGCAACCCCGGGGCAGATGCCGGCTGGCGGTTTGTACTGCCCAGGAGGTGCGCTCCACCAGGTCTTGGTATTGCGGTTCCAGGCCATCGGGCGACTGGGACATATGCCGCCCCAGATATGGGGCGATCCAGCGGAAGGGCAGAGTAAAGATGGCCAAGCGGGCGACCCCCAGCCAGACCGCCGCCTCCAGCACCAACCGGCGGTCGGCGGCGGTTAGCCCCAGAAACTTACGCAGCCGAGTCATCTACCACCTTTACCAGGTTTTCCTCGGCCAGTTCGTTCAGTAGGGCAAGTACGTCGTGCTCGCAGCGCTCCCGCTCCACCTCGAATTCCTCTTGCAGGATCTCACACATGTCGGCCACCGCGCGGGGCTTCTCGATAAGCCCCCAGATGCGGCTGCCGATGGGATCCAAGCCGTAGTATTTGCCGCTTTCCACGCTCATGAGCGCGGTGTCCCCCTCCAAATCACAAGAAACCAGTCCCTCGCCCTGCACTACTACGGAGTTTAAGTCGATCGCGTTCTGGTTGCTCATAGCGCCAAATCCCTTTCCAGGAGATCCGCCAACTCATCCAGAAGAAGCGGTGCGCCCGGCCGGATCACGCGGCTCACCGCCGCATGTTGAGCCAAGGTGGCGCACTGCTTAAAATTGAGCACTTTACCGCCCTGCCCGTCCAGGAAACAAAAGCGGTAGGTGTTGTTGAGGAGGGCGGTGAGCTTCTCCATCCCCTTGAGGGGGGCTAGCTCGAACTTTTGGGTCTCAGCGGTGGTCAGCACATAAAGACGCCGAAGCGGCAACGGGGTTTCGCAAAACCCTTTCCGGAGCGGCAAGCCGTGTTTTTCCACTAGCGGATCAACCTGGCCCAACTCCAGGGAGTTTTCCCCCAGACTCCTGGCCACCTCGGCCCAGAGCTTGAGTTGGGGATAACCGGGGAGAACCACCAGTATGCCTTCTTCTGAGATGGAAAGGACGCAGACGTCGTCGGTCATGACCCGGTAGCCTCTCTTGTAGAAGGCCCCGGCCAGGGCGGACTTGCCCAGTCCAGACGGCCCCAGAAAGACCACCGCGCCGCCGTTGACCTCAATGGCACTGCCGTGCAGGGGCAATACCCCTCTCTGATGCAGCAACCCCCCAAACGCCGACCCCAGCAAATATAGACGCACGTCGTTGTCTCTTGAGCCCGGGGCGCGCTCGATTATAATCTCTCTCCCGTCAGAGACCAGATACCTGGCCACATCCTCAATGATGAGTAGAAGTCGGTTCCCCCTGGCTTGATAGTACCATCCCTTCACCGTGGCGTCGGCCAGAGAATCCGGCACGGCACCATAGCGAACCCGCACATCCGGCACCCCCCGGCTCGGAGCGAGTTCCGGACAGGGCAACGCGGATTCTATGTTCAGACCGTAAGCTTTGTAATGATGAATCTCGGCCTTGTCCATGATCCCAGGTCTTTCCTGTTCCAAAGCGTTTTAGCCGACCAGGTCCCCTCAGGTTGCCAACTGACACCCAAGGAACCCACAAAACCGGCACGACCTTACCATCTCCTATATTCCTGAAAGTTAGCGCCCATTATTACGCCAGGACCTCCTGGGTGACACAGGCAGCATCGCCCCGCCGCGGACCCCCGGGATTGCCATATCTCAATAGGCGCGTCTGTCTTTTAAGACCCGAAATACGGTGAGAAAGATTATCTTGAGATCGAGCCAAAGGGACCAGTGCTGAATATATTCCAGATCATGTTCAATTCGCTTCTTCATCTTTTCCACGGTCTGCGTTTCACCCCGCCAGCCATTGACCTGGGCCCAGCCGGTCAGGCCTGGCTGGACTTTATGGCGGAGCATGTAGCCGGAAATCCGAGTCCTAAAGAATTCATTATGGGCCACCGCGTGGGGCCTGGGCCCCACCAGGGACATGGTGCCATTCACTACGTTTAATAACTGTGGCAGTTCATCCAGGCTGAGGCGACGCAAGAATGCCCCGAAGCGGGTCACCCGGGGGTCATTACGGGTGGCCTGGGGAATCATCTGCTGATCCTCACAGACCCTCATGCTGCGAAATTTGTAAACCCAGAATTCCTCCCCGTCCAATCCATATCGCCGTTGTTTAAAGAATATGGGGCCCGGGGAACTAAACTTAACTCCCAGGGCAATGAAGAGCATGAGCGGCCAGAGGCACAGGAGAAAGAGGGTGGCCATGATAAGGTCCTCGGCCCGCTTGAGCCAGCCGTTGATGCCGCAGAAGGGCGTTTCCCAAAGGGAAATAAGGGGAATGCCCCGCAGGTCACTGAAGCTGGCTTGCAGTAAGGAAAAGATGAACACGTCCGGCACAAAATAGACTGAGGCGGTGGTGTCTCTTAAAGCCTCCACCACCCCCCGGAGGCGGTTCTCGGCCCGCAGGGGCAAGGCGAGGTAGACCATGTTTATCTGGTTCTTCTGGACGAAGTCTTTCAGGTTGTCCAGGCTGCCCAACACCGGATAGCTTTTACCTCCCGGAATCGGCTCGACGCTTTGTCCTGCCAGGCGATCATCAAAAAAACCCAGGAGCCTGATTCCCAGCGAGATTGTCTCCCCAAGATGGGTGGCCAACCGCTTGCCCAGGTCCCCGGCCCCGGCAATGACCGCGCTGCGACTATTCATGCCTCTGGCCCGGGCCCATCGCAATACCAGGTAGACACTAAAACGCAGTACCATCAAGGTCATAGGGGTCAGCGCTATCCAGACTAGTAACACCCTCCGGGAAAAAAGTTCTGATGTCTTGGTAACATAGCCTATCATGGCCAGATTGGCCACCACCAAGGTCCAGCTTAGAACTATCTGGCGCACCAGCCGGCCTAAGTTAGCCCCTCGCCAGGGTTTATAAAGCCTGGTAGTGCTGAAGATCACAATGGTGAGCAGAAAGGTAATCGTCGCCAGCAGAACGTAATAAGGCTTAAAATCCTCGGGGCGCACCTGGAAGAACCAGTACAGGAAGGCCAACAGCAGGACGGTCACCAAGCCATCCAGCACCCGCAGGATGTTGGCGATCAGCCTGCTATTTTCGTAGAATATCCCTGGCCGGATAAGATTAACCATTCATGCCCTTCGGGTCAAAATTTCATGGAAAAAAGACAGCTCTGCGCAAAGATGCGTTTTTGAGTTCAATTCCTGACAGGTTATTATTCTTTATTAATTGATTTTTTCCTGAATTTTAATATATTTCTAATTCTTATTAATTTATCCTTCCAAGGCTGAAGATTAGTCGCCAGTACATCCAGACGTTGGGCATGGTCCGGGCTAGTTTTAATGTTATGCATATATTCGCGTCCGAAGGCTACAAATATCATGATAACAAAAGTTACAATACCAGTTAGCAACGCTGGTATAAGCCGCCTGTTAGACCTCCTTTCCGGTGGGTTCGCTTGATCCGTGATTTGAATAACGGAGAAATCCCTCATTTGGTCTAGTCGAGCTATTTCAACAAGTTTACAATAAAGCTGGTAGAGACCCTCCTGGAATTTGACCTCCCGAAAGAGGCGCATGTACTCAAGACCCAGACCAGGTACCTTGGAAGTCTTAAGACAGATATCGCTGAAGCAGCTTTGATCACTCTGGGTCTCGGCGGCTTGCAGCTTTTCTTTTAAACCTTTGAGCTCGGTCTCCTGTTGTTTCACATCGTAGTTAAAAGGAGTGGCCTTTTGACGCAACACCTGGATTTGTATTTCTTTTGAATCGATTGCGGCACGGAGGGTGGCGATATATTCGAGCACCGCCTTTGCTTGGGTATCGATCTGGATTAAGCTGTTTTGCTCGCTAAAAACGCGCAAGGCTTCTTCTGCGTTAGTAAGGGCATGGTTGGCCTGACCCCGCTCTTTTTCCATGAAAGCTAGGCGACTCTTTGCCTCTTTGAGAGCTATTTCTTGCAGTGAGTTATCCAGCTCCTCGATAAAGGCGTTGGCCATCTTGGCCGCCACGTCGGGATTTTTATCAGTAACCTCAATGGAAATAATCCCATCATTGCCGCCCGTGATATCCACCCGGGATCTTAACGTTCTTCGTACATCTTCGAGGTAATTTTTTCTATTAGGCCCTCGCAAGTTAAAGCGCGCAATAATTCGATCAAATATTTTGTCCCCCTTCAGCATGCCCACATACGGATCTGTAGGAGACTTGAGGCCCAGAAATAGGCTCATACCCATACCCGCTCCAGCAGCACCAGGGGTAACCCCTCCTCCCATGTTTTCCAGCAATTGGCCACTCAAAGTTGCATTTTGCTGCGGGGGGAGCAAACGTGCCGTAGCCTTATACTGGTTTGGAGAACTAAATAACATTAGATAGATCAGAACCGTTACTGTTAAACTGGAATAGATTATCATGCGGCTGTGTTTGGCCACCACATTGAGATAGTCCAGCAGGTAAACCTCTTCTTCGTCGAGGTTAGTTTTCTTTAAGCGATCATTCATCTTAACAATATTCTAGTAGTGTTTTTAGGGGAAATTTGAAAACTGGTTCTGGTTCCTAAGTGAAGTGCTGGTACCTAAATTTTGCAAATCTTTTTTAAAAGTTTGTCCACTGTTTGTCAACAAGATAATGATAATCGTTACAATATTAACCGGTTACGCCCTGAGCAAAAGAAAACGCTCCAGTTTATCCAAGATGGCAAACAAGGCGTAGGACCCAATCTAAATCCGCTTGCAGGTTTTGGATACCGAAGATGAAGGGGATTCTTTGCCGCCGGGCCAAAAAAGAAGGGATTATGCCGGACTGGAGTAAGGGACAAATGGCTAGCCCTACATCCCAACGCTGGCGGAAGAGATTGGGCCACCAATAAAGATAACTGGACCCGACAGAGAGCTCGTGGATCAGACGAGTCTTGCCGGAAACCTGAGTCGGAACCTAAAGCGGGGTTCATAGAACTTCCACTCCTTCCAGCCCTTGCCACCCCTGCCCCCGATAGGCAGGATGCACCACCACTCGGGATAATCGGTTGGTACCGCCAGCCCTGTAACCTTGCGACCACGGGCCGCCAGCCATGACCCGGAAGAATTTTCCACTTTAGGGCTGGGCGGTGACGATCAGGCAATCCCCGGCCATTTGGTGATTAAGATACCCCAGCAAGGCCCAGGATAAGCTCCGGGCAGTCAACATCAGCATGGCAATAACGGGAGCAGAACGCATGAGCCTATTGGCCCTGCCTGCCCGATTGCTTAATACAACACAAAGTGATTGCGCCAGCCACAGGGCCGGGGTTTGGGTTTCCATAGCCATGAGGCGAAAATTAGCCTTGGCGAGCACTTTCTTTAAGGTCAGAGGGGAGAAATGCCAGAGATGGAAAGGAACATGCCAGTTTATCCAATAACGGCCGAACAACCGCCGGAAAAAACTGGCGGCATTGGGACAGGAAA
>Ga0153915_10001565_pt1 | contig 20977 bp, 16 predicted proteins | sample Opewatmetagenome_2_FD_107003 | JGI IMG/M metagenome (GOLD analysis project Ga0153915, IMG submission 107003) | Freshwater wetland microbial communities from Ohio, USA - Open water 3 Core 3 Depth 3 metaG | ecosystem: Environmental > Aquatic > Freshwater > Wetlands | place: USA: Ohio, Lake Erie...
CGATGAGTACCCGACGGACGAGGTGGCGGGGGAAGCCCGGTTCGTTCTCAGCCTGTTGTATCGCTGCGAAATCGAACCGGAGGAGAATCTCACCGCCTCGGACGACGTGGCGGAGGTGCGCTGGTTTCCGCTCGATCACCCGCCGGCGGAGATCGCCTTTCGCAGCAACGTCCGGACCCTGCAGGACCTGCTGCGGGCCTGGATCGAGGAATCCGGGCCGAGGCGGGCGTCAGGCTGAGGAGGCGGGCTCCCTGCCGACCGATTCCGTGATCTTGTGGAGCTTGTCCCGGTCTACCAGCTGAAGGCGGTCCCCTTCCAGCTTGAGCACTCCGGAATCCCGCAGCGCATCCAGCGCCTTCCTCGCCTCCTCCATGGGTAGCTCCAGGCTCAGGGAAATCTCCTCGAGGCACTTCTGGTAAGGAACCGCCGCCTGGCCGCTGGGCAGCTCCTGGTAGAGGGAGCTCAGGTGAAGGGCGATCAGCCCCTGGGCGTCCTTCTTCACGAGGTGCTGGATCTTCAGGTGGGCGTTCTGCAGCCGGCGGCAAAGCTTGTCGATGATGGTGAGCGCGATCCGGGTATTGCGGGCAATCATGTTCTGCAGCCCTTCCCGGTCGAACACGAGCAGCTCCACGTGGTCGATCGCCACGACGGTGGCCGTCCGCTGGATGCGGTTGACGATGGCCATCTCGCCGAAGAAGTCCCCCTTTTCCAGGACCGAGATCACCTGGGTCTTTCCCGCGAACCACTTGCTCACCCGGACCTTGCCGCTCTGGATGATGTACATCTCGTCGCCTTCCTCCCCTTCGCGGCAGATGACGGCGCCGGGTTCGTACTTGCGGCTGAATCGTTGCAGGGGATCGTCGGGCATTGCCCCCTGAATCTACTCGGAACGCTCAGCAGGATGCAAGGTGTCGAAGGCAGCCGCCAGGCGCTCGCCGTGCCCCGCCACACCCTGTTGTGTCCCGCCGCACCCCCGGCCCGCCGAACGCAAGCACGCGGTCTCCCCAGCCCGTTCTCTGGTGCGGAGGCTTTCCATGGTCATCTGCATGGTCATCCGCGCGCGGCGGTTCCCACCTCTGGCTCCCGTCCTGGCTCTCACCGTGGCTGCCGTGGTCCTATGGTCGTGCGGTCCGCTGCCGGATTCGCGCCCCCAGGAAGTCGACCTGCTTCCACCCCAGGTGCAGTCGGTCCGGGCCGATGGTCCGGAAGAAATCGCCGTCACCTTTGACGAGGAGGCGGTCCTCTGTGAAGGCAAGACGCGCATCTCACCCCCGCTTGCGGTGGAGGAAGAAAAGGGCGCGGGAACGAGCGTCATGATCCGCAGTGAGAGGCAGGCGCCCGGCCGCCGCTACGTGCTGGAAGCCGAGGCGCGGGACGGGCACGGCAACACTGCCTCTTTTGCGGCGGAGTTCTACGGCTACAACAGCCGGGTACCGCCCCTCCTCATCAACGAGTTCACGCCACGCGGCTCCGGTTCTCACCCGGATGCGGTGGAGCTGAAGGCCTTCGGGGCTGGCAACATCGGCGGCGTGGTTCTCTGCCTGGGCTCGCCCGGCAGCTACGATGCGCGGTTGGTCTTTCCCCCGCTCGAAGTGGCGGTCGGCAGCTTCATTGTCGTGCATCTCAAGCCCACCGGAGACCCGTCCGAGATCGACGAAACCGTGGACCCGGCGTCGTCCGGCGGCGCCGACGCGTCCCGCTGGGCATGGGACTTCTGGATGAGGGACGCTCCCGGCCTGCCCGGGAACAACGGCGTGCTGAGCCTCTGTGACCGGCCGGGGGGCGCCTGCCTGGACGCGGTCCTGTGGAGCAACCGCACCGCCGAATCCGACGAGCAATACGGCGGGTTCGGGTCGGTGCAGATGCGTGCGCGCGCGGAGGAGCTGGTGAGCCGGGGGGCCTGGATGCCCGCCGGGGCCCGCGTCAGCCCGGAGGACGGCGTGAATCCGGAGGGCTCCACGGGCACTCGGTCAATCTGCAGATCCTCCGCTTCCGCAGACGCGGCCGGCCCCGACGACTGGCACGTCGTGCCCACGCGAAAGGCGAGCTTTGGGTCTGAGAACTCGGACGAGGTGTACGTGCCGTAGGAAGGGCCGCGCGGGGCGCGGCGCGGAAGACGCCGGGGCTCTAGATTACTTCCTTGATCATCTTTTCCAGGGCCGGCCGCGGTACAGCACCGATCTGCTGCTTGACCACCTGGCCCTTGCTGAAAACGAGGATCGTGGGGATGCTGACGATGTTGAACTGCTGGGCGAGCTCGATCTCGGCGTCTACGTCGATCTTCGCGATCTTGATCTTGTCCTTGTAGTCCCGGGCGAGATCCTTCAGGACTGGCGCGATCATCTTGCACGGTCCGCACCACTCCGCCCAGAAATCAGCCACCACGGGAACCGCGGATTTCATCACCTCCGCGTCGAAGTTGCTGCGCGTGACCGTGACCTCTTCTGCCATGTCCATCCCCTTGCTCTCGTTTAGAGGACTAATATATATCCACCCCCCGGCGGGAGCAATCCCCCGCGGCGAAGAGTCAGCCCTTGCGCTTCAGGTCTTTCAGGCGGAAGTCGGTGATGATGCTCCACACGTGGGCCAGGGCATCCTCGACGACCTTGCGCCGTTCCTCCGCCATCTCCGTGTAGACCCGCTTCACCCGCTCGAGCACCACGAAGAGGTCGTGCAGGAAGAAGGCGGCCTCCAGGAGGTACTCCTTTTCCTCCCGGTCGATAGAAGGGTAATGCCGAGGGAACTTCCGCAGCTGGACCAGGAGACGGTTCAGGAACTGCGGGGCCTCGTTCCCGCCCGGCGAGGACAGGTAGCGCAGCTGCGAATCCAGGTTCAGCATCTCCGAGGAGTTCATGGCGTACATCGTCTCTTCCAGGGCCGCCCCCAGATCCTGCCAGCGCCGGGCGACGAGCTCGGTAAGGGCCCCGACCATCCGGCGAACTTCGTCGGAGGCGTCGGGATTGAAAGGCAGGTCGGGGTACTTCGCGATGCGCGCCCGGTTCTCCTCCAGCACCCGGTCCGCGAATCCCGGTCCTTTCTCCGCGGCGGGCCGCACCGGCATGAGCTGGACTCTCTGCTCTTCCCGCTCGATCAGCTCCTGGATGGCGCCGATTTCCGCGAGGAGGAACGAGGAGATGTCGACCTTGGCCCGCAGGGCCTGGATGTAGCGCGACTCGAAGGCTCGGCGGAGGGTCTTCGGTTTGAAGAATTTGACGATGTAGTCGTCGTATTTCTTCCTGATCTTCTCCACGCTGGCGGAGATCTCGCCAGGGGTCAGCTTCCTGGTCGTCACGACGCACCCTTCATGCCACGCCCGCTTCCCTGGTCAACCAATCGGCGGTTCTCGGCGTTCTCATGATACTCCGCGGGGGGAGGGAGCCCAAGAGCCGGCCGGCTCAGCGGGGAGGCCGATGGACGCTTTCCGGGGGTGCGTCCTCCGCGGGCGCCGTCTCGGGCGTCCCGGGGGCAGCCAGCCTGCCCCGGACGAAAGCGCCGATCGATATCCCGGCCGCGGCCAGGATCGCCGCCGTGGTCAGGAACACGGCCCCGAACCCGCCGGCGAGCGCCACCGAGGCGCCAATGATCGGCCCCAGCGCGTTGCTGCCCGAGGCGATCGCGGCGGAGATCCCGTAGATGCTTCCCTGCTTCCCCGGTTGCGTTCTCTGCGCGATGAGCGCGTTCACCGACGGAAGGTTGCCGCCCACGAAGAAGCTGCTGACGATCCGGAGGACAAGCAGTTGGACCGGGTTGTGGACGAATGCCTGGGGAATGATGAAGATCGCCGCGCCGCTCATGCAGACGATCAGGACTCGCCGGTAGCCCAGGCGGTAGCTGAACCTGCCCACGATGACTGCCGCAAGGGCGCTGGCCAGCGCGCCCATCCCGATGACCACTCCCGTCATGGACCCCACCCGGGCGGTCGCCGCGCTGATCTTCTGGATGAACAGGGGAAGAAAGGGGCCGGTGACCGATCCGGCGATCTGGTCGGCAGCGATCACTGCCATGAGTGCCCACAACGCCCGCGAGCGGGCCAGGGGGCGGAAGTCCGGCACCAGGCTCGAGGCGATGGACTTCCGCTGGGCGGGCGGCTTGAAGTTGTCCTGCGCAAAGCGGGCCACGACGATGCCGGCGGCAAGGAGAAGCGCCGAGGTGGCGAAGAAGTTGACCCGCAAGCCGAAGAGGTCCGCGATCACGCCCCCGATGAGCGGGCCGAGCGAGGCGCCCAGGAAGATCGCCATCTGGAGGAGACCCAGGCCGTACCCCACGTCCTCCTGGGGTGAGATGGAGGCCACCATGATCGTCGCCGCGGCCACGGTGCCCGTCAGGCATCCCTGGATGGTCTTCAGGACCACCAGCTGCCACGGGGCGGTGACCAGCCCCATGAGCAGCGTCACCACCGTACCGCCGATCATTGCTCGAAGGAGCATGGGCTTGCGGCCGAAGTTGTCCGCGATGCCGCCCCAGATCGGAGAGAAGATCACGAGGCTGACCGATGGCAGCGCCTGCACCAGTCCGGTGAGAAGCTTCAGCCGCCCCGGATCGGCGACCCCGAGCTCCTGGAGGAAGAACGGCGTGATGGGAGTCGACGTGCTGAAGCCGGCCACCGCCAGCAGCTCGCCGGCGGCAACGGCATACAGGGTTCTTCTCCAGGGTCGGGCGGGGGACGGAGACGGGTTCAGGTCAGGTTCCTCATTTCGTACTCCATCGACTATACGCCGAAACCGCTGCCCGAGGCGAGCGCCCGTGCAGGCTGCTCCCCTTGCATCGCCGCCGCCCCGCACGGTACGTATACGCATGCCCATGACCCGTCGGCTGCGCTGGTTCCTGCTGCCGGTCCTTCTCGTTGCCGCTGCGGCAGTGGGGGAGGCCGCCGCCCCGCCGCGCCCGGGCGTCGGCCCGACGAGCGGCCCCCCGGTCCTGACCGCGCGCTCCGCCATCCTCCTGGACGCGATGACGGGAACGGTGCTCTACGAGTACCGCGCGGATGATCCCATCGCCCCCGCGAGCCTCACCAAGCTCATGACCATTCACCTCGCCCTCCGGGAGATAGAAGAGGGCAGGCTGGAGCCTTCCCAGGTCCTCGTGCCCGGTCCGGACGCCTGGGCACGGAACATGCCGCCGCGCTCCTCCCTCATGTTCCTCGGGCCCAACCAGAAGCTGACGGTGGAGCAGCTGCTGAAGGGCCTGGTGGTCGACTCCGGAAACGACGCGGCCATCGAGGTGGCAGAAAGGGTCGCGGGATCGGTGCCGGCCTTTGTCGCGATGATGAATCGCGAGGCCGCCCGGCTGGGCTACCGGACGATGCGATTCGTGGAGCCCGCGGGAATCTCCGCCTCGAACACGGTCACCGCTCGCGAGTACGCGGACTTCGCACGGCGCTTCATTTTCCTTCACCCCGATTCGCTGAAGGACCTGTTCTCCCTCCGGGAGTTCACCTACCCTCTCCCGGAGAACCTGACCGGCGCCAACCGCGAGAAGCCGGTGACGCAGACCAACCGCAACGTGCTCCTCGGCCGCTACGACGGGGTGGACGGTCTGAAGACCGGATACATCGACGAGTCCGGCTACAACATCGCCGTGACGGCGGAGCGGGCGGGCATGCGCCTGGTTTGCGTCATCCTGGGCGTGCCGGATTCCGGCGGGGTGAGCGGGGCAGTGCTGCGCGCCACCGAGAGCGCCCGGCTCCTGGATTACGGCTACGGCGCGTTCACCGCCGTTCGTCCGTCGTACGAGCCGCCCGTGTCTCCGCGCATCTGGAAGGGCACCGCGCGGACGGTCGGCATCCGGGTGAGCCCCCCTCCCTACGTGGTCGTTCGCAAGGACGAGGCGTCGGCTGTCCGCACGAGCCTCCTGCAGGCCCTGGACGTGGAGGCTCCCGTGAAAGCAGGCGAGGCGCTTGGCGCCGTGGTCGTTTCCGTCCATGACCGGGAGATCGCGCGATTCCCGCTGCGGGCCCTGTCGGAGGTCCAGCGCGGAGGATTCCTGCGGCGGGCCCTGGACTCGGTCATCCTGTTCCTCCGGGGGATCACGCCACTGCGCGGCCCCGACGGCGTTTGACGGCCGCCTGCCGCCGTTCGTAGGTTTGTAGGAGGCTCTATGGCGATCAGAAAATCCACTGCAGAATGGAAGGGAACGCTCAAGGCGGGCGCCGGCACGATGAAGGTGGGCAGCTTCTGGGAAGGGCCCTTCACCTTCGCCTCGCGGTTCGAGTCCGGCAAGGGCACGAATCCCGAGGAGCTCATCGGCGCGGCCCATGCCGGCTGCTTCTCCATGTTTCTTTCCGCGCTCCTCAGCGATGCCGGCTTCACTCCCACGAGCATCCGGACCTCGGCGACGGTGCACCTCGAGGACGGCCCGACGATCGCCCTGATCGAGCTGAGCACGGAAGCGGTCGTTCCCGGCCTGGACGAGGCTGCGTTCCGAACGCATGCGGAGAAGGCGAAGGAAGGCTGCCCCGTGTCCAAGGCGCTCGCCGGGCCGAAGATCACCCTTTCGGCGAAGCTGCTGAAATAAGGGGCGGGCGCTTTTCGACCTTCCGTGTCCCGCCGCTGCCGCGGCAGCGGCGGGGTCGACGCATCCCGTCCAGCCGGCTGGTGCAATTGCTGCCTCCTCCCGTGTTGAAGCTCTAGAAGCCAACCGGCCGGGAGGTGGGCAGTATGAAAGTCACATCCGACGGATCCGTGCTCGTCCGCTCGCTCGTTTCACCTCTGCTCCTGTTCGCCATGGTCTTCCTGGCCGCGGGAAGGTTCAGCTACTGGCAGGGCTGGGTGTACGTCGGGTCCATTCTTCTGATCCTGGCCGCGAACTACCTCGTCCTGCGGGGCAGACCCGACCTGATCAGGGAGCGGCTCGCCCCGGGCCGCGGGACGAAGTGGTGGGACAAGCTGTACTTCGCCATCTCCTCGCCACTGTTCTTCGTCTCCCTTGCGGTGGCAGCCCTGGACGCCGGCAGGTTCTCCTGGGGACCGCCGCTTTCGTTGTGGGTGTACCTCGCTGCGGTCCTGGTATACACCGCGGGGCAGGTCATCCACCTGTGGGCCAAGGGCACCAACCGCTGGTTTGCCACGGTGGTTCGCATCCAGCAGGACCGCGGCCAGGTAGTCTGCCAGGAGGGTCCGTACCGGTTCGTCCGACACCCCGGGTACGTCGGCGGGCTGCTCTTCATGCTGACGACCCCCCTCCTTCTCGGCTCGTGGCTGGCGGTGATCCCACAGGGGATCGCCGCCGCGTGCCTGGTGGCAAGGACGTACATGGAGGATCGCACGCTTCACGCGGAGCTGCCTGGCTACGCGGAGTACGCGAAGAAGGTGCGTCACCGATTGTGTCCGCTGTGGTGAGCATAGCCGGATCCTCCGCCTCAGCTTTTCAACGCGGAACCCCGTACCCTCAGGATGATACGAAGTCACCTTGGGCTGCTGAATGCCGGCGCGGGCGATCGACGTTGCCGTCGACACACGGAACGCCGCTGCATCGGGCCCCTTCAGCGTCTACGTCTTCCGCTCAACCCAGGGGGGGATCTTCAGTCCGCTTTGGACCGCTGTCCACCTGCCCAAGGATTTCAGAACGATGCTCGCACCGGATGAAGTCCTGTTCCTGGATCTCCGTCCGGCAGGGGGAGGAGATGGCGGCCTCTGATCTGCGGAGGCCGCCCCTGGCCGACGCTCTCAGAAGCTCGCCGCTTCCTTCTCTTGCTCCTGCTGCTCTTCTTCCGCGCCTTCTGCCGCTTTCTCCTCCTCTGCGGCGGAGTCCCCGTCCTGCTTCTTCAGCTGCGGCTTGAACTCCACGTGCTCCGCGACGATGAAGACCCGGGAGTGCGCCTTTCCATCCGCGTCCGCCCAGCGGTCCTGCTTCAAGCGGCCCACCACCCGTACGCCCCGTCCCTTCTTGAGGTACTCGCCGCAGACCTCTGCCAGGCGGGTCCAGGTGGACACGTCGAAGTAGGAGACCTCCTTCTGAAGCTGGTCGTCCTGCTTGAAGGCCCGGTTGCAGGCGACGCTGAACTTGCAGACCGCGGTTCCCTTGGGCGTGTACGACAGCTCGGGGTCCCTCACCAGGTTGCCTTCGATCAGGATCGAGTTGAGATTGTTCATCCGTTCCTCCTCATGCCCAGGAATACGGGCGGTTCGAGCCGCGTGATTGCGTGAACGCGGCCGGCGCATGTCCCGGCTACATGCATCCCGGCGACGGCCGGCTCGGTTGTCGGCGGGACGAAAATCGCATAGAGTAGCGCCGAATGGCGGCACTAGAGCAACGCATCGGCGGAGACTGGATCGAGCTCAGAGAAAAGTCGAACGATTTGTACTCCCTCCTGGATTTCCTGGCCGTGCCGCCGAACCAGCTGCGCGCCGCAGCGGACGCGCTGCGCCACTCGGTGGAGCAGGGCATCGTCGAGTTCAAGAGGAACCAGCTGGCCCCCATCCTGGTCACCCTGGAGGCCGCCCGTTACAAGTCCCTGGCCGCCGATGACATGGGCATCCAGGAGCGCACCCTTTCCGTTCTGCTCCTCGCGATCCTCCTGCAGCGGCTGCTGTGCGCGGAGATCGTTCCGCTCACGCGGCCGCGCGAGGAGAAGCGGGACTTCGGGGTCGAAAGCCTGCAGGTGAGCGCGATCCTGGCCGACATCAACGCCCGCATAAAGACGGACCCCAACCTGCGCGCGCATCCCGCGGTGAAGAACGTTCTCATGCAGGTGCAGCGCTACAATGCGGAAAACCAGAAGATGCGGGAGCTCATCCAGACCATCAAGCCCGAGATGCGCACGTCGTTCCTCGGGAACTTCACGCGGACTTTCGACGAGATCATCGGCAGCATCCGGCGGCAGTACTCGGTCCTGCTGCAGGAGGACGCCGCCGCGGAGAAGGCACGCAAGGAAGGGTTCTCCCTCGCCGTGGTGCCGCTGAAAGAGCTGGCGCCCCTGCTGGCCAGCCAGGCGAAGGAAGTCTCGCGGTTCCGCTCCACACTCGCGCACGCGCGCGAGGAAAAGTACAAGACGCGGGAAGCGCTCGTGCGGCTGTATGACAGCCGCCAGGTGGTGCTGAAGCTCGTGGAGGACGAGGTGAAGCTGTATCGGCGCCTGTGCCAGCGCATCCAGAGCTCCATCGATACCTGCGCGGCGGCAATGGCCTCGGGCTTCCGCGACGAGGTGGCCGTCCTGATGGAGAAGCAGGGCAAGCGGGAGACGACCGGCTCGTGACGGAAAAGGGTCAGTCTCGCTCGATCCCGACGAGCCGCAGGCGCGCGTCGCGGTAGACGTGCTTGAAGCGGATATCCTTGCGGCGCGAGATGAACACGAGCTCTCCCTCGGAGAGGTAGAAATCGTCCAGCTCGCGCTCCACGTCCACGGAGTAGTAGCGCGTCAGGTATTCCAGGAGCCCGTTGAGGTTGATCTGTTCGAAGTGCTCCACCAGGCGGTTGAACACCTCGCGGCTTCCCCGGCGCTCCAGGAAGTACATCTTCTGAGCCATGAAGAAGATGATATGGTCCCTCGTGTGCTCCATGCCCATTGGTATGATCGACATCCGGGCGGTAAAAACTGCAGTCTGAAAAGTGCCGCTCGTGCTGCCGAGGCACGCCGGCGGGGCGCCATCGGACGCCGCCGGATCCGGGTACGGGCGTTCCAACGTGCCCGTCGTTCCTGTTATACTGGCGCGACATACGTAGCGGAGGCAGGTCATGGCGAAGGGGTTCAGTCTCGAGATCGATCCGTGGGCATACCGGGCCAAGTTCCAGGAGGACGGGACGTGGGTCGAGGAATACATCGAGAAGCCGCACCTGAGCCCCCGGGAGGAAGAGGCGCTCCCCGCGGACAAGAAGGCGGAGCTCCTGCTTTCGCGCAACGCCTATTCCGATCTGCCCGTGGTGAACTACACGACGCAGTACGGCATGGGTTGCTTCGAGGGCTTGAAGGCCTTCCCGCAGCCCAACGGATCGTTGTCCCTGTTCCGCCCGGACGAGAACGCCCGGCGGATGGAATCCTCCATGAAGGGCCTGCGAATGCCGCCGTTCCCCGCGCAGAAGTTCGTCACCGCCGTGCGAACGGTGGTTGGGAAGAACAAGGCGCTGGGCTTTGCCCCCGCGTACGACCCTGCGTGGGCTGCGGGTGACTTCGTGCAGGGCAGCGCCGTGTACATCCGGCCGTTCACCTATGCAGAGCCGGGCATCGGCGTGGGCATCTCGAAGGCCCCCTGGATCATCGTGGTCACCACCCCCGTCGGGGCGTATTTCAAGGCCGGCAATTCCAGGGCGGTGACCACCCGGCGCGTGCGGGCCAACCCCGGGGGAACGGGGTGGATCAAGGCGGATTCCAACTACGTGACCAGCGCGCTGGCGAAGATCGAGGCCGAGCAGGCCGGGTTCATGGAGGCGGTCTTCCTGGATGCCCGGGAGCACGAGTACTTCGAGGAAGGCTCTTCCTGCAACATCTTCTTCGTCATGAAAGACGGCACACTCGCGACTCCCAGCCTCGAGGACACGATCCTCCCCGGCATCACGCGAAAGAGCATCCTCGTTCTGGCAAAGGAAAAAGGGATTCGCACGGAAGAGCGCAGGGTATCGGTTACGGAAGTGCTCGCCGACGCACGGGAATGCTTCGTTTCCGGGACCGCCGCGGGAATCACCCCCATCGAGTCCATCACCCACGAGGGGCGCGAGGCCGTGTTCTGCTCGCGTGCCGTCGGCGAGGTCACCCAGGGGCTTCTCAAGACCCTGAAGGGGATCCAGTACGGGGCCGTCGCCGACACCCACGGCTGGATGCTCCCCGCGCTCTGAGGCCCCGGGGCTTCTCCTCCCGACGTCCCCTGCAGAGGCCCCGTCTTCTACCAGGTGATCGCCTGGAAGTCCTTCGGAAGATCCTCGTAGATCTGCAGGACGAAACCGCTGACCGGGAAGAGGATGCCGCGCATGTTGAGGGAGGGCAGCGGGCGGTCCTCGCTTCGACGGACCGTGTCCGGGCTTCTCGCCAGTGACGAGGCGATCTCGTTTGCCGCGGAGAGGTAAACCAGCGCTTCCGATTTCTTGCGGCGGTCTCCGGTCCTCTCTCCGAGTCGGTACATCGTCACGCCGAGGTTGTTGTTCACCTTTATCAGGGTGTTCAGGAGCGCCCGGTCGTCCGGCCGGTCCTCCGGATGCAGGGTCCCCAGCGCCGCGCGGCGGGTCTCCAGGCGCTCCCGCAGCCTCATGAACGACGCCTGGGCGGCGAAGTAGTCGCCCCGCTGGTAGAAGGTGTCGCCGAGCGCGTACAGGAGGTTCTGCGGCGGCTGGCCGCCGGCGCCGGGGGCTGCGGGCTGGGCGCTCGGCGTGGCAGCCGGTATGGCCGGCTCCGCCGCTGCGAACATATCGGCCGGGGACGGGTATGCCGAGGCGTCCTCGGCATCCGCGAAGGTCGCCAGTGCCCTCTTGTAGTCCTTCCGGGAGTATTGCACGTAGCCGATCTTGTAGGTCAGCAGCGGGCTCGTGAAGGAGTTGGCGGCGGCGTTCTGGTACTGCGTCGCCGCGGCGTCCAGGTTTCCCTCGATGTAATACGAGAGATCACCGAGCACGGCATACGGCCTGCCGTACAGCGCGCCCTTGCCGATGAGGCCCATCTTCTGGTTTGTCTCCACCAGCCGGATGGCCGCCTGGAGCTCACTCTGGGCGGGCAGGTATTCCTGCCCGCGATAGTAGTACTCGCCCAGCCGGGTGTGCGTGTCGATCTCGATGGCGAGCCGCTGCGAGGTGAGCGCGGCGGTGGGCCGCGTGAGATCGAGGATCTGCTTCGTCGCGTCCAGGGCCTTCTTTTCGTCGTCGGCGTTCTGCGTGATCCGGTAATAGCGGGCGAGGTTGTAGTGAACTGCGAGCAGGCCCCGCTGGACCTTTTCCGCACGCAGCAGCACGTCCTGGGCGAAATCCAGCCGCCGGTGATCGACGAGGTAGCCCCCGAGCTCGGCGAATGCTGCCGCGTCCACCTTCACGTCGGGGCGCGCCGCGTAGAAGGCGCGCAGCATTTCGACCTTCTCCCCGTTGTCGGTGCGGATGTAGTAACGCAGTTTTCGGAACAGCAGCTCGTCTTTAGGGCCATAGCGGTCGATGAGCGTGTCGTACGCCAGCTCGGCGGGCCCGTATTTCGTCTTGTCCCGGTCCGCCCAGAGCAGGTAGTTGTCTCCGGCTGCCAGCAGCGCCTCGCGATCGTACATGTGGGCGTCGAGGTAGCGCTTCAGGAGCCCATCTGCTTTCTGGTAGTCCGCAAGCTGCGTGGACTCCATCCCGGCGTAATCCAGGATGCCCTTCTTGTCGCCAGGCCATCTCTTCAGAAGATCTTCGTACTTCTGCTCGGCGAGCTGGTAGTTGCGGCGGCCGGCGAAGGCTTCCGCGTAGCGGTAGTACCACTGTTTCAGCGGCCAGATCGAGGTGGCCCGGGCAAAACGCTCGTTGGCCGCGATGAAGCGGTCGTTGGCGATCTGCGCGTAGCCGGCTCGGTAGTTCACGTTGGCGAACACGGGCTTGAAGATGTAGTTGTAGCCTAGGAGGCCGAACAGCATGCCCGCGGCCACGGTGATCGCCGCCACCCGGATGAGCGGCCAGAAGTTCTCGCGGAACGCGTACCGGAAGGTGCGCTGCTCCGCCTCGAAGGCGATCCCGCTCTTCTTCTCGTATCCTGCGGGGATCCGGATTCGCTTCCCCGAGATGCGCCCCGCGAGCGTGGCGATTTCCTGGGCGCTCGCCCCGCGGACGAGCAGGCCGAGGAGCGCGGAAAGGTCCGGTCCGGCCGCGGTGCCTTCTGCGATGAGGTCCTGCACGATGATCTTGAGATTCCGAGGGAGGGAAGCGAGGGTGCTCTTCAGGCGGGCGAACTGCTCGGGGGTGAGCTCCACCTCGCCCCCGGCGCCGCCGAGCTCGGGAACGGCTTCGGGGGCAGGCACCTGCGCGGCGGCCCGGGGCTGCGGCCGTGCTCTTCGCTGCGCCCGCTCGGGCCGCCCCGCCTTCGGTGGCGGCGGGACTGGCTCCTCGGCGGGCCCGCCCGGACCGCCCAACGCCTCCCCTCCGCCCTCGCCAGGAATGCCGAACTGCCCCGCGGACTCGGGGAGGCCGAATTCCTCCAGGTTCAGGTCACCGAGGCCTTCCTCGCCTTCGGTGAGGCCTTCGAGCCCGGCCGCCGCGGGTTCCCCGGCGGGGGCGCCCGGGGACGGCTCGACGGTGAATGGGCCCGCCGCGCCCTCCGGCGCTGCCTCCTCGAACCCCGCGGTGTCCAGGTCGAAGCTCGGTGCGGCTTCCTCGCCGGCCGGCAGTCCTCCCTCCTCGGGCGGAGGGGTGGGCAGCTCGGCAGCCTGCTCAAGCGGGACTGTCTCGGCGGGCTGCTCGAGTGAGGGCTCCTCGAAGGAAGGCTCGGCGGCCTCGGAAGGAGCGGCGGCGCCGGGCTCGGCGAAGGCGAGGTCGTCCAGGCTCGGAAGCTCGAAGCTCTCGCCCCCGGCCTGCTCGCCGCCCGGGATGTCGAATGATGCGCCACCGGCCTGCGGCTCCTCGAAGGAGGGGCCCTCTTCAAAGGGAGCTTCCACGGACGGAGTCTCTTCCACTTGCGCAGAAGGCGCTTCCTCGGCTCCCGGCTCCACGGGAAACGTGAGCGACCCGAGGTCCTCGAACTCCTCCCCGGCGGGAGCGCGGGCCGCTTCGGTGCCGGCGCCCTCTTCCGGCACGGTCTCCATCTGGGCAAGGTCGGACTGGAGGCTTTCCGGCTCCCCCCCGGGAAAGGAGAAGGCCTCTTCGTCCGTCCGGGCTTCCAGCGAAGGCGGCGCGGCTGCCCCGGCCGGCTCTCTGCCCGAGCGGGCGCGCGGAGTCGGCGGCGGCTGCAGTTCCTCGATGCCTTCCGGGGCGGGTTCCTCTCCGAAGAGCGATGCGAAATCCAGCCCCTCCCCCGGCCCGGCGGGGACGGCCGCTTCACCGCCGGCTTTCGGGGCGGCTTCCTCCGGCCCAGGGGCGGCTTCTGCCCCGCTCGGCGGAGTCGTACCCTCGTCGGGCATCGCCAGGCTGGCAAAGATATCCTGCAGGCTCTCGGCTTCCGAGGTTTCGCCTCCGCCGGCCTGCGCTTCCAGGCCGAGCGAGTCCAGGTCGTCCGTCGGCGCGGTCCCCGGCCCTTCTTCGCCGGCCGCGGGGACTCCTTCGATGGCTTCCGCCCGGGCGGCGCGGATGGCCGGCTCGTCACCGAGTGCATTGAGGACCTGGGCGAACTTTTCGATATCTTCTCGCCGCGGCATGAGGCTCCTGAATCAAGTTTCGGAACAACTCCCGCGCGCCATTACTCAAGCGCCGGGGCTTTCCGACCGAAACCTATTATAAGCGAAAGCCCCCGGTCCTCCAACATGAAGAGATCTGTCGCACGCGCATCACCGGCCTCGCGTTCCCCCCTCCCCACCGCCCTGCCGCGCCCGAGAAAGCTCGGGCTGGTCCGCTGCCTGCTTCTCCTGGCGATGAGCGCGGCGGCGGCGCATGCCGCGAGCCCCATCGCCCTGGACATCGCGGTCCAGAGCATCGGCCTGCCGCAGCCGCCCCATCTCGTGGGCGACATTCTCATCCTGAGCTTCAAGCCCGACCAGCCGGCACGGTACGTGGGCGTCCGTTTCGAGAACGAATCCTGGAAGATCCTGCACCCGTGCGCGCTGAACGAAAAGGGGGTGTTCGTCCTCGATTATCCCGTCCCGGAAGGCGTGCGGGAAGTCCGCTACCGGATCGTCGAGGACGGCCTGTGGACCACCGATCCCTCGAACCCGAGCGTCGACGTGGACGCCTCCGGGGTCGCCTTCTCGGTGTACACGCTGGAAAGCGAGCCGGTGCGCTCGATCGTCAACCCGAAGCCGGATCCCGACGGCGGAGTCACCTTCGTCTTCAGCGGGAGCCCGGGGCGGCGGGTCGCCCTCGTGGGGGATTTCAATAACTGGGATCCGTTCATGGATCTCCTGGACGAGACCGCCCCGGGAACCTACTCCATCACCTTGCGGGTTCCACCGGGCCAGCACTGGTACTGCTTCTTCAGCGACGGCCGCCGCATCCTGGACCGGCACAACGCGCAGACCGGCGTCACCCCGGACGGAGACACCGTCAGCTACTTCGTTTCCGCTCCATAGAAGCCGCGGGCGGATTCATTTCCCCGCCGTCAGCGGCGCTTCTGCGACTGCACCCTCGCGGGCGGCCTGCCCCAGTCGATGGATGGAATCGAACCACTTCAGCGCGCTCTCGTTGCGGAACGGGATCCGGTACAGCTTGCCCTGGTAGGTGAAGTGCAGCTTGTCACCGGGATCCACGGAAAGAGCGCCAATCGCCTTGATGGGGGCAGAGAGAGGAATGTCGAGGCGCGCCCGGAAGATCAGGCGCTGGTCGGTGAGGAACGCGCGGCCGAAGGCGAAGACGCGGAGGTTGGGGAACTTCTCCTGGATGAACAGGAAGCGCGGCCGGGAGACGAGGAGCACGTGCTCGTCCGGCGCGAGGCCCAGGCGGACCTGGCTGCGGATAGGGGTGAACGGCATCGCCTTGATGTGCTCGTAGTGCACGGGGAGAGGCACCCAGTTGCCCTCGGCCGTGCCATTCTCGTCCGCCACGGACAGGCGGCAGCGGGCATCCATCACCCAGGAGGAGAAGCAGCTCGAGCACTCGATCTTGTTCGAGCTGAACGGCCGCACGAGCTTCAGACCTTCCATGGTCCCGCAGCTGGGACAGCGGTAGAGCACGCGCGTGACGTTCACCGCGAGCCCGCCCCGGCGCACCGAGGCGACCGGCACTTCCATCTCGAAATCCGTGCTGCGGATGGCCGCGGCGAGATCCGCCAGGATCCGCTCGTCATCCGCGGGGACGCCGCCCGCGTCGTACAGGCGGGAGAACACCCCGCGCAGCGGGACCCGTCTCCAGTGCCTCGCCCACCGGGGATAGACGAGATAGGCCCCCTCCAGGCGGCAGACGTAGACCGGGACTTCGAGCTTGCGGACCAGCTTCGCGATCCCCGTGAACAGCGGCTGGTTCGTGCCGTCCCAGGTGCGCACGCCCTCCGGAAACAGGCCGACGAGGCCGCCTTTCTCGATGATGCCGAAGATGGATCGAAGCGCCGCGAGGTCGGAGGCGGCCTTGCGTTTCGGGAAGGCCCCGAACCAGCTGATGAGGCGGCCAAGGAAGCGTTTTCGGAACAGGTCCTCCGTGGCCGCGAAATAGACCGGGCGCCTCAGCATGGCGTAGACCCAGATGGGGTCAAACAGCGTCGAGTGGTTCGACACGATGATCCCCGCCCCGGTCTGCGGCACCACGGACTGGTTCACGGTCGTGATGCGGAAGTAGCGCAGGATGAGACCCCGCAGGAGCCCGAGCATGAAGCGGTAGAACAGCCGGTTTACCGGCCGCACCCTGCGGAACTCAAGCAGGGACGCGCTGGGGTCGGACATCAGGGAAAAGGGTAGTCAAACACGGGGGCAGGCGCAAGCCTAGCCCGCATCGCCCGAAGGGCGATATCCACGGAGCATCCTGGCCAGGAATAGGACGCCCAGCATGCGGTGGATGGACGACCGCTGCCCGCGTCGCCCGAAGGCAGTTCCTAGCTGCAGCCGGTGGTGGATCCGCAGGTATCGCAGCGCATGCAGGTACCGCTGCGCACCAGGGTGAAGTGGCCGCACACCGGGCACGGGTCTCCCTCGTACCCCTTCATCTTGGCCACGTGGACCTCGTTGTCCAGCGCCACGACCTCGCCGTGCCCGTTGCCGTTGGCATCGTCGTGACGGCCGTTGGAACGGTTGGTCGTGGTGGCGATGAGATCGTCCGGCTTCACCTGCACGAGGTCGGTCCTCCCGAGGTACGAGAGGGCCAGGTCGCGGAAGATCAGGTCCAGCACGGAGGTGGTCATCTTGATGTGGTCGTGCCCGCTCACCATGCCGTTGGGCTCGAAGCGCGTGAACGTGAACGCGTCCACGTACTCTTCCAGCGGCACGCCGTACTGCAGGCCCAGGGAGACAGCGATGGCGGAGCTGTTCAGCAGGGACCGGAAGGCGGCTCCCTCCTTGTGCATGTCCAGGAAGATCTCGCCCAGCGCCCCGTCCTCGTACTGCCCCGTGCGAAGGAAGATGCTGTGCCCGCCGATCTTTGCCTTCTGCGTGTAGCCGAAGCGCTTCGCGGGCAGCGGATTTCGCTTCTTCGCGCGCGTCGGTGAGAGCGCAAGACCGATGCCGGAATCCCCGCTGTCCTTGGCAATGGCGAGCACGGCCGCCGCGGCCGCGTCCGAGCCCGGCATCAGGGAGGAGAGGGGCTGGCTGAGCTTGGAGCCGTCGCGGTACAGCGCGATGGCTTTCAGCATCTTGCGCCATGACATCAGGTAGGCGCCCTTGATGTCATCTATCGTGGAGGAGGAGGGCATGTTGATGGTCTTGGAAATCGCGCCGCTCACGAAGGGCTGCACCGCGGCCATCATCTCGATGTGCGCCTTCCAGGGGATGGAGCGCTTGCCGATCTTGCCGTTCGGCGATGCGGTGTCGAACACCGCGTAGTGCTCCGGCTTCAGGTGGGGAGCGCCCTCGATAGTCATCGTGCCGCAGGCGTACAGGTCCGCTGCCTCGATGTCGGCCGCGGAGAACCCGAGGTGGGAGAGCAGCGAGAAGCCGGTCTGGGAGAAGGTCGTCTCGGGGATCCCGAGGGTCTGCTCCAATAAGTCCTTCCCCAGCACGTGGGAGCTGAACGCGAAGGCGGTGGAGAAGGCGTTGGCCAGGGCTGCGTTCATCTTCTGCAGGGCGGCCTCGGTGAAGCCTTTCTCCCGCAGCGCCTCCGCCGAGACGCCCGGCGCGTCTTCCAGCGTGCCGTGTCCCAGGCAGTAGCGCACGATGTCCTCGATCTGCTCCTCGGGGTAGCCCAGCCGGCGCAGCGCGGGGGGCAGGGAGAGGTTGATGATCTTGAAGTAGCCCCCGCCGGCAAGCTTCTTGAACTTCACCAGGCTGAAATCCGGCTCGACGCCGGTGGTATCGCAGTCCATGACCAGGCCGATCGTCCCCGTGGGGGCGATGGCGGTGACCTGGGCGTTGCGGTAGCCGTACTTCTCGCCCAGGGCGAGTGCCCGGTCCCACGAGCGGCGGGCGGCCGCCATGAGGTCCGGCGGGCAGAACAGCGCGTCGATGGGCTGCGGGATGACCGAAAGACCCTCGTACTCCTCGGCGGCCGCGCCGTAGGCGGCCCGGCGGTGGTTGCGGATGACGCGCAGCATGTCCTCGCGGTTGGCGGTGAAGCGGGGGAAGGACCCGAGCTCGGCGGCCATCTCGGCCGACGCCGCGTAGGCCTCCCCGCAGACGATGGCGGAAATGGCCGCCGCGATGGCGCGGCCCTCCGCGCTGTCGTAGGGGATTCCCATGACCATCAGCAGCGTGCCGAGGTTGGCGTAGCCCAGTCCGAGCGTGCGGAAATCGTAGCTCTTGCGCGCGATCTCCTTGGCCGGGAACTGCGCCATGAGCACGCTGATCTCCAGCACCATCGTCCACAGGCGGATGGCGTGGCGCAGGTCATCGACCCGGATCTCTCCCGACTCCTCGTCGTAGAAGGTCATCAGGTTGAGCGAGGCGAGGTTGCACGCCGTGTCGTCCAGGAACATGTACTCGGAGCACGGGTTGGAGGCCCGGATCTCCCCGTCCTGCGGGCAGGTGTGCCAGTCGTTCACCGTGGTGTGGAACTGCAGGCCCGGGTCCGCGCACAGCCACGCCGCGGTGGCGATGCGCTCCCAGATCTCGCGCGCCTTCACGCGTTCGCGGGTCTTGCCGTCGGGGCGGTTGACCAGCTCCCACCACCCATCGTCCAGGACCGCCTCCATGAACTTGTCGGAGAGCCGCAGGGAGTTGTTGGAGGACTGGCCGCTCACCGTGTTGTACGCCTCGCTGTCCCAGTCCGTGGTGTACTCCTCCGGCTCGAAGTCCCAGACGCCCTGCTCGGCGAGCTGGATCACCTGGTGGATCCAGGAAGGGGGAACCTCCTCGTGCAGCGCTTCCTTCACCGCGCGCTCCAGCTCCTTGTTCTTTCTGGGGTCGAACGCGGAGGTGCCACTGCCGTTCCCGTTGTCCTCGGGTCGCAGCCGGCAGGCCTCCAGGATCCGCCGCGTGTGCCGGCGCAGGATCTTGCTGCCGGTGACCATGGCCGCCACCTTGCGCTCTTCCTCCGCCTTCCAGTCGATGTAGCGCAGGACGTCGGGATGATCGGCGTCCAGCGTGACCATGCGTGCGGCACGGCGGGTCGTCCCGCCGCTCTTGATGGAGGAGGCGGAGCGGTCACTCACCTTGAGGAAAGAGAGAAGGCCGGAAGACACCCCTCCGCCGGAAAGCGGCTCGCGGGAAGAGCGCAGCTTCGAGTAGTTCGTGCCGGTGCCGGACCCGTACTTGAACAGCCGCGCCTCCCGGGTGATGAGATCCATGATCCCGCCCTCGTTCACCAGGTCGTCTTCTATAGAGAGGATGAAGCAGTTGTGCACCACCACGTTGTTGGAAAGGTACTGGCCGCTCAGAGTCTGGATGTCGTACACCCGCTGCAGCCCGGTGAGCTCCAGGCGCACGATCTCCTCTTCCCGAAGGGCCGGGAGCCGCTTCCCGGGGAAAGCGTCGGAGGTCGCCAGGGCAAGCTTCGCGCTCTTGTCGGAGGAAACGAAACCGATCTGCCCGCTGAAAAGAGCCCGCGCCTGCGCATACCCAATCGAAACGTGGTAGGGAGTCGAACGGCTCTCCCGCTTGTCCAGACCCTGCTGGACGCGCGCATAGATGCCCTGGTTCACGAGAAGCGTCTGAACGTCCTCCGCCAAGCGCGGGGACACAGTGGTCAGTACGACATCCGAGGTCCTGGATGCCCGGTTTCTCAGACGGACCGTGCCGTCTGCCTGGAAAAGGGCGCGAAGGTACGCGGCGTGAACCGCGCGACCGCCGCGAAGCACCGCGCTTGGAATGCTTCGACCTGACGCGGAGTCGATCAACCCATACCGGTCGACGAAGCTTCGCAACGGCTCCCCGTAGAGTCGGATCCTGCGGATCCTGACCGCGGGATTCTCCGACTCCACGGCCCTGACGTGGTAGTGGACTCCCGGGAACACGCGGCGAACACGGTCAAGCACGAAATCGTGCTCTTCATCGTTGACGGTCATGAACTCGACCGTAAGGCTGCGGTTGGTGGAAGTTGCGTACTTCCCAACGAATCCGTCACCCTGGAGCCACCCGACGAGTGCGGCCTCATCAGCCGCTTTCGTATCCACCGCCGCGTCCCTCACCTCGCTCGCGGTGGAAAGGTGCAGGCGCATCCCGGATGACAACTCCTCGACCGGGACCCACTCGGGTTGGCCACGGCGCTCCCGCGAAGCCAGCACGAGGTGATCGCCCGTGGCCTCGATGCTGGCCCCGTTCTTGAGGACAACCCGAAAGACCGGCTTCACGCCGTTTTCGGCCACGGCGATGACCCGCGTGGTTCCACGCCCCTCGTCGGTGCCGTCAAAGACTTCGAGACCAATCAAGCCGCCTTCCACGATGGACCCGATCGAGACGGGCCCGAACGGCGTGGAGACCGGCGCGTGATAGGGCTGGCACGCATGCGGCTGCGGGTGCTCGTACGCGCTGGTGGCCTTCTCCAGCTCTCCGGTGTCAGGATTGACAAAGAAGTGACCCTGGGCCGGGCCCTTCAGGCCGTAGGCGGCATACAGGCCCGTGTTGAACCACTGGGGCGAGTTGGGAGCGCCCATCTGCTTCGCGAGGATGGCGCACATCTCGTCGTAGAAGGCCTGCGCGTCCTCCCCCGTGGTGAAGTAGCGGTAGCGCCGGCCCCAGTCCATCCATGTGAACGCAAGGCGATGGAAGACCTGGCGCGCGTCGGTCTCTCCGCGAGTTGAGCCCTCCTGCCCCTGGGCAGGCGCGGCCGATGAGGCGGAAGCGGCGCCGGCGGAGGGAGCGCCAGCGGAGGCAGCGCCAGCGGAGGCAGCACCTGTGGAAGCGGGGCCGCCCGCTGGGGCCGTTCCATTGCTTCCCGCCGC
>Ga0153915_10001566_pt1 | contig 20971 bp, 14 predicted proteins | sample Opewatmetagenome_2_FD_107003 | JGI IMG/M metagenome (GOLD analysis project Ga0153915, IMG submission 107003) | Freshwater wetland microbial communities from Ohio, USA - Open water 3 Core 3 Depth 3 metaG | ecosystem: Environmental > Aquatic > Freshwater > Wetlands | place: USA: Ohio, Lake Erie...
ACCATCACAGCGCCTCTACTATAGTGTCATTGCGAGCACCTAAAGGGTGCGTGGCAATCTTTTTGTGAAAACCGAGATTGCTTCGTTTCACTCGCAATGACAGCTTTTATCGCTGGATTCGAGATAAATATAACATTTTCTACAGTATTTCACAAGTATTGACTAAGATTTTTTCGGGAATATTTGTGTCTTGCTATGATATTATTATCTTCTGTAGTTATGAAAATGGGGTGCACGTTCAGCATTCATGTTCAGCCTATTTTATGAGGTACTCCTTTACTTCATTTGTTGTATGAGCTATAAAATCATGAATAAATTTAATATACAAAACCTTATGAAAAAAAATATTGTTCTCATAAATCCATGGATTTACGACTTTGCAGCGTACGATCTTTGGATGAAACCGATAGGACTTCTTTATATTGCAAGTGTGCTGCGTAGAAATGGTCATCATGTCCAATTAATTGATTGTTTGAATGCCTTTCATCCTCTTCTAAAAATGGAGAATAACATAAAATTATTTAAGAGAAACAATTCTGGTCATGGTAAGCTTCCCAAAGAAAAAATACCAAAACCGGAACCTCTAAGAAGAATTAACAGAAATTATAATAGATACGGCATTACGCCCAATATTTTAATTGAAGAGCTTAAATCATGTAATAGACCAGACTTAATTTTAGTTACTTCCATGATGACCTATTGGTACCCTGGTGTATTCGATGTGATAAATATTATAAAACAAATGTATCAAGATATTCCTATAATTTTGGGAGGAATTTACGTCAGCCTATGTCCGGAGCACGCATTATCGTCAGGCGCCGATTTTACGGTATCTGGTGAAGGTGAAAATATTATCCCTGCTATAATAAAAGACTTATTCGGCATAGAACCGCTCTTTACGCCAGATCCTGATAATTTGGATTCTTTACCCTACCCCGCTTTCGATCTCTTGCCGGTAAAAGAACAATTTCCTGTTTTAACTTCCAGAGGATGCCCTTATAGGTGCACGTATTGTGCTTCTAATCTCTTAAACAGGAATTTCCGTCAGCGAGATCCTGTAAAAGTTGTTGAGGAGATTGACTTCTGGCACAGGCATTATGGTGTGAAACACTTTTCATTTTACGATGATGCCCTCCTCGTGAATACGGAAGAATTGGCGGTACCGATGCTTGAGGAAATAATTAAAAGAAAATTGCCATGCCAATATCACTGTCCTAACGGTCTACATTTACGTGAAATTACGGGAAAAGTGAGCAGATTAATGTACAGGGCGGGATTTAAAACCGTACGTTTCGGCTTTGAATCGTCGAACATGACTACACAGATAAATACGGGGGGTAAAGTAAATAACGAACAATTGGAAACTGCTGTCGGTCATATGGTGGAAGCTGGTTATAAATCCGAAGATATCGGGATATATTTACTATGTGGTCTGCCGGGCCAGGAGGCGCCGGAAGTATTAGAAAGCATTCGTTATGTTCAATCCTGTGGGGCAAGGCCGATAATTGCGGAATACTCTCCTATTCCAGGCACGGACCTATGGGAATCAGCGGTGAATACATCACAATTTGATATTAAAGGGGAGCCCCTGTTTCATAACAATTCATTACTTCCGTGCCAAAACGAAAAATTGACATTTGACATGTACCAAAAGCTTAAATTAGCGACAAGAATACATTGATAATTTATTTGTTGATGGAGGTTAACCGTAGACCCTTCGACATGCGCAGGGCCAATTCGACTAAGTCTTTTTGCGCGGCTTTGCCTTGAAAAAGACCAACTCTTACTTATTTAACATTGTTTCACTTCTGAAATCGTGATAAAATTATATAAATAATCGAAAGGATGAATAAAATGAAACTACGTTTGTTTTTTGTAATATGCATGTTGGTATTTTCAGTTGATCCTATCTATGCCCAATGTATAAAAGGAGACTGCCAGAATGGCGAAGCAACCTTTACGCACATTGATGGATCAGTATATGAGGGTCAATTCAAAGACGGCAAACGTGAAGGAGACGGAACGATCACATTCCCGGACGGTGGAACATACAGCGGTCAATTCAAGGAAAACACTTATAGTGGACAAGGGGTTTACATCTTTTCTAACGGAGAGAAATATGAAGGTGAATTTATTAATGGAAAATTTAATGGTTCAGGAATCTATTACTATGCAGATGGCGCTAAATATGAAGGACCATTTCAAGACAATAAGCGTCACGGAGAAGGCACCATCACATATGCTGACGGTGTTAAGTATGTCGGCCAATTCCGGGATGATTGCCGGAATGGACAGGGAACACTGATATTTCCCGATAGGAAAAAAATAGAAGGGCAGTTTACAAACAACAAGCTGGCTGGGAAAGGTACTGTAACATATCCGGATGGAAAAAAGGCAATAGCAGTACAGACCGGTGATACTACATTCAAAATCTCTGATGAACAGTAAAATTATGACTGACACAAGAGAAGTCCTGAATTTATATAAATAAATGAGGGTGTATGGGTTCGTGGATATGGTGGGGTAAGAACATTTGTATTGCCCTATTATCATTATTTTTTTTATTGTTTGGCGTTCAGTCACTCATTGCATCATATAGCCTGAAAAATCCCCTTGAATTTATCATGTTTTTCTTCTCATCATGTCTGATAATACTGATTAGCATTGTAGGAATCATTTACCCTGCCTTCCGTATAAAAACCCTATTCACACCTCACAAGACGGATGAAAATGTTAAATAAATCCGAGAAGATATTTTTGTTGCTTCTTGTATGCATCCTTTTCCTCATTTGCATACCTAGGGTAGTATTTTCATATGACCTGGAAAAGAGGGTCATTTCTTATACCCTGGGAAATGGTTTGAAAATCCTCATGGTAGAAAGGCATTTAAGTCCTACTGTTTCCTTTTACATAAGATACCGCGTGGGTGCCGTTGACGAAGCCGATGGCAGAACAGGAACAGCGCATCTTTTAGAACACATGCTATTTAAGGGAACGAAAACCATCGGATCGAAAAACATCCAAAAAGAAGAAGAAATCCTTAGGAATATCGTGAAAATCGGCGAAGGCCTTGATCTCGAAAAAATGAAGGGAAAAGGTGCTGATAAAACCCGTATTGAGTCATTAACGAAAGAGTTGGACGCACTCCAGAATACACATAAAAAATACTTTGTGGAAAACGAAATTGACAGGCTTTATACGGAAAATGGTGCAAATGATATCAATGCATCTACGGGCCAGGATTTGACATCATGCCATATCAGTCTTCCATCTAATAAGGTTGAACTCTGGGCCAGGATTGAGGCAGATAGAATGACGAGCCCTGTTTTCCGGGAATTTTACTCTGAGCGAAGTGTAGTAATGGAAGAACGCAGGCAGAGAATTGAATCAGACCCGGAAGGTCAGCTCTATGAACAATTTTTGGCTACGGCATATATTGCTCATCCATATAGAAGACCGATCCTTGGTTGGCCTTCGGATATACAATTCTTAGATCTTGGATATATGGAGACTTTTTTTAAAAGGCTTCATGCTCCGAATAACACAGTTATCACCGTCGTGGGAGATATAAATCCCGAAACCACACGTAACATCATCAATAAATACTTTGGTCCTATTCCTCGCCGTATCCTGAACCCTTCTCCAATAACAGAAGAACCACCACAAAAAGGAGAACGGCGGATTACTATAGTGTCTGATGCAAATCCCCAAATGATTATAGGTTATCATAAACCTGCCATGCCGGATTATGATGACTATGTGTTCGATATAATCGAATATATTTTTTCCAAAGGAAGGACTTCGAGACTCTATAAGACTATTGTTGAGAAAAAAGGCATTGCCAAGAGCATACACACAGCCAATGGGGTGCCGGGGTCAAAATATCCGAATCTTTTCGTCATATTTGCCAAACCACGTCACCCTCATAGCAACGCTGATGTGGAGGTGTCTATTTATGAGGAAATTGAAAGAATCAAAGCAAATTCTGTTTCCCGGAGAGAATTGGAAAAGGCGAAGAATCAAGTTAAGGCAGATTTTATAAGAAGCCTCGATTCTAATTTGGAACTGGCAAGTATGATTTCTTATTTTGAAACCCTTCTTGGGGATTATCGCTATATCACCAATCATTTAAAGATTATCGAAAAGGTTACAGCTGAAGATATCATGCGGGTGGCGAAAAAATATCTTATTGCTGAAAACAGGACTGTGGCAAATCTGGTGACTAAGAACTAGTCTTATGGAGAAAATGTTATCTCGATATTTTTTACTACCGGTTCTATTATGTCTCTTGTTGTTCTGCACTCGCGTGCACGCAGAAGGAAATTCTTCAATTCCCCTTATCAACCCGGATAAATTGCACTATCAGGAACTTCAATTTGCTCCACCTCAGGCACAAAGGGTAGTTCTTGATAACGGCATTATCCTTTACGTATTTGAGGATCATGAACTCCCCCTGCTGAACATCTCTGCCGTGATCAGAACCGGCTCCAATTACGATCCGGCCGGGAAAGAGGGTCTTGCCGAACTCACAGGCACACTTCTGAGAACGGGGGGTACGAAAACCATGGCCGCTGATGCCATTGATGAAGCGTTGGATTTTTTTGCTGGTTCGCTTACTGTATCGATGAGCCGGGATTCAGGATCGATAAGCCTTTCCGTTCTTAAAGATAATTTGGATGAAGGGCTTCACATCGTTTCTCAGATAATTACAAATCCTTCATTTGATGAATCCAAAATAGCGTTGGCAAAGGATTTAAAAATTGAGGAGCTAAGAAGAATATCTGATGACCCCCAAAAGCTGGCTTTCAGAGAATTAAAAAGGTTTCTGTACCGCGATCATCCGGCTGGCAGATTACCTTCGATAGCGTCTATTAATAACGTTCAAAGAAGGGATATTATCCAGTTTTATAAACAATTCTTCTATCCGAAAAACATTATGATCGCAGTTACCGGAGATATCTCAAAAGACCAGGCCATCATTAAGATTAAAAAGTATCTTGGATCATGGAATGAATCAGTAAAACATTATAGTATACCCCCCATACCTGCAAAACAGAAGGGACATATCTATTTTTTGTCCAAAGATGTCCCTCAATCTACGATCATCTCCGCTCAGTTTGCACCCGGTAAAAATAATTCTGATACATATCCTTTCGAGGTACTTGATTTCATTCTTGGAAGTGGTGGCTTCAAGTCACGCATCTTTCAGCAAATCAGGAATAACCTGGGACTGGCATACAGTACGGGCAGTTTTTATACCAGAATAAGCGGGTACGGTGTTTTTGGTGCCTATGCCATGACCAAATCTGAAACAACTGCAAAAGTGCTTTCAAATATCCAGGCTATCATAAAGGATGCAAAGAAAAATGTAATTGATAATAAAGAACTTGAGGGAGCGATAAAATCTATAAACAATAACTTTATCTTCTCCTTCCATTCGGCAGAACAAATTGCCCACCAGCAATTGATGGTGGAATACGACAGCCTGCCTGGGGATTATCTTGCAACATACAGAGAGAAAATCGCAGCAGTTCAGGCAGAAGATTTAATGAGAGTGGCCAATAAATATCTGTCACCTGATGAAGCTGTCATCCTCGTTGTCGGTAATGAAAATGCTTATAATCAACTGGTTTTCTCATTCAGAACTGTTTCCAGAATTGAAGGTTCATTATGAATACTATAACAGCGTATGAAAATATTTTCAGACGTATAGATGCATATGAAAATGCCATGATAAAAATGCAGTTTGATCTGACGGCCATTCCTGCGATGTCTCCCGATAATGGCGGCGACGGTGAATTTGAAAAAGCGCAGCGTATCTTATCATACCTTAATGAGATGGACTTTCCTGATATTAAGCAAATTAACGCCCCTGATGACAGGGTTTCTTCCGGAATCCGCCCCAATCTTATCGTCAATATACCAGGTAAGAATCCCGATAAAACCGTCTGGATTCTCACACATACCGATATAGTTCCCCCGGGAGAAATTGGTTTGTGGAATGGAGACCCCTTCAAATGTTACGTGAAGGATGGACGGATATTTGGGAGAGGCACGGAAGACAATCAGCAAGATCTGGTAGCATCTATTTTTGCGGCAAAAGCTATATTAGATGAAGGTGAGATACCCGAAAGTTCTATCGGTCTCGTTTTTGTTGCTGATGAAGAAACGGCTAGCCGGTTTGGTCTATCGTATATTGTACAGCATGAGAAAAATCCCTTTCGAAAAACAGACATCATCGTCGTTCCTGATTCGGGAAACGAAGACGGAACGATGATCGAGATCGCAGAAAAAAGTATTTTATGGCTTCGTGTTAAGACCATTGGCAGGCAGTGCCATGCGAGCAGACCAGACCTTGGAAACAACGCATTTAAAGCGGCATCTCAACTTGTCGTTTTGTTGAACGAACTTTATAATATTTTTGATGCTTCCGATCTTTTTTATCAGCCCCGGACAAGTACCTTTGAACCAACAAAAAAGGAGCCGAATATCCCAAACATTAATACCATTCCTGGAGAAGATATTTTTTATATGGATTGCAGAATCCTTCCTCAATATTACCTGAAGGACGTATTGCGAGAAATAAGGAATAAGGCCGACGAAATCGAAAGGAGATTTGATGTGTCCATAGAAATTACTCCTGTTCAGGAATTTCAGGCAGCTCCTCAAACTGCTCATGATGCTCCGGTCGTTATAGCTTTACAGAAAGCTGTGGGGCATGTTTACCACGTCCATGCTACACCGCAGGGAATAGGTGGCGGAACTGTCGCCGCTGTTTTCCGCAATAATCATTATCCTGCTGCGGTATGGTCCAAAGTCACCCATACCGCCCATCAACCAAACGAACACTGTCTCATTTCCAACATGGTGGGAAATGCAAAAGTGTATGCCCACCTGTTTATGCACAAGTAAAAATAATTGCAATCAATTAAAGTGCATGATAGTATTACAGAAAAATGTATTTAATATTTAGTAATATTATTTAAAATTACTCGATATTTATTCACGAGGTTATATATTTACTTGACGCAAAATCTCGATATTATTTCGGTTAAGAATATCAGCTTTACCGACAATAACCTCATCAGAACCCTTGTCGGTGAACATGATAAAAATATAAAACTTATCGAAAAATTAGAGCCGGTTAAGTTAGTTGTTCGTGGAAATAATTTATCTATTACTGGAGAAAATATCTCTGCAGATCTTGTTGAAAACCTTATTATTCAGCTCTATTCATTGTTAGAAAAAGGATATCCTATATACCCGGCGGATATCGATTATGCCCACAGGATACTTTCCAGCAACAGGTCAGTAAGTCTTGAAAAAATATTTTTAGATACCGTCTTCATTTCCTCAAAAAAACAATTAATTACTCCCAAAAGCATAGTCCAGAAACTCTACATTGATTTAATAAGGAACTATGATATAGTTTTTGCCATTGGTCCGGCGGGAACAGGTAAGACCTACCTTGCTATGGCCATGGCTGTATCTGCCCTGCTGGACAAGAAGGTTAATCGTATTGTCCTGGCAAGACCTGCTGTGGAAGCAGGCGAAAAACTTGGATTTTTACCCGGTGACCTTGCAGAAAAAGTTAATCCATATCTCAGGCCTCTGTATGATGCCCTTTTTGATATGATAGATTTTGATAAGGCTTCAGCGCTTATCCATAAGGGTGTTATTGAGGTTGCCCCACTTGCGTTTATGCGGGGAAGAACATTGAATGATTCTTTCGTGATCCTTGATGAAGCGCAGAACACTACCTCGGAACAGATGAAGATGTTCCTGACAAGATTGGGCTTTGGTTCAAAAGCTGTTATCACAGGTGATATAACACAAATTGATCTCCCCTGCGATAAGGCTTCCGGTCTTGTAGAAGCGGAAACTATCCTGACAAAAGTAGAAGGAATCAAGTTTGTACATTTTACAGAGATTGATGTTGTGAGACATCCGCTAGTCCAGGATGTGATACGTGCCTACAATCATTTAGATCGGGGAAAGAAGAAAAGTAAAAAGAAACCATCTTCATGATGCTCAAAAACTTCAAAATTACACAGGTCACACAATTACTTAAAACAGCATTAAATGAGATGCAATCGATACCGGAGTTTGCAAAAAAAATAGCATGCAACAGATGGACTATTGCCATTTGTGTAAGTGCTATTTTGTCTTTTCTGCTCACGCCACAAGTTCACTTTTTTTATCCGGATTATAAAGTCGGCTCCATAGCGGTGAGAGATGTGAGGGCTGATCACGATTTTCTCGTTGAAGATAGGTTATCTACAGAACAGAAAAGAGCAGAGGCAATAAAAGATTTCAAAGCTGTGTATGATTATGACAGTGATACCCCTTCCCAGTTAAGAGCCGCTGTTACGCGTGCTTTCTCATCGGCAGAACAAACATATAATCCCAGTGCCAACAGATCGTTGAACCAGCTTTCTTTAAAACAGCTGAGAAGCAATTTCGAGAATCCACTGGGAATAATCCTCTCCGATGAAGAATTTTATACCCTGCAAAAATACAAATTTTCTCCTTATGTATCCGATAAAATTTCCCAGCTTATTGCAAGTGTATATAATTCTGCATTAATAGCTAATGCAGATTTTACAAAACAGGATTCGGGAAATAGTATAGTAATCAGAGATATCAAGAATCAAAGGGAAAAAATTGAAAAAAATCTTAAATCCATTCTGTATATTGATAATATTGATACTATGGTATTAAAGAAGGCACACAACATTCTCGATAACGATGGAATTGACCTAAGAAAAGTTATTGTTTCTTTAACCAGGAAGCTGATCCAGCCAAATCTCACCTTTAACAAGAATGCTTCCGAAAGGAAAAAGCAAATACTTCAGAATGATGTGAAACCTGTTTTTTCCCAGGTTTTGAAGGATGAAATTATAATACGTGAGGGGGAAAAGATTACTCCCACCGACCAAGATAAACTTGAAGCCTTCTTAGCCGGCAGGGGTGAAAAATTTTCTTCAAACATATCTATACTTTTAGGTACATTTCTTTTGATCTTATCTCTGTCGATTGTACTTTCTTATGTAACCAGCAAATATTTTCAGGCTGATGAAAATATGAAGGATATTATTTTTCTCAGTGGTGCCATAGTCTTTCAAGTTGTTCTGGTAAAAGTAGGGATTTTTATGTCCGAAGCCATTAACAGGGCGTTTCCTCTTTTCCCAACTGAAGCATACTATTATGCCATCCCTTTTGCCGCGGGCGCAATGCTTGTGGGAATTCTCATCAATCGAAACGTTGCCTTCATATTCTCTATTTATTCATCATGTCTTGCCGCTTTGTTGTTCGATGGCAAGATAGCCATTATGCTCTTTTCCTTCCTGGGAAGTGTAGCAGCATCTTATCACATTGCATACAGCAAACAACGATCGGCATTTTTAAAAGTTGGCCTCTTATTAGGTATGATTAATTGTACGACCATTCTGTTTCTCTGTCTTTCTTCTCCCTCATGCAGCATTTTCTCCGCAATTACAATTATCAAGCTTGCCATGGGATTCATGAGTGGAATTGTTTCAGCAATCATCGTCGCAGGTATGACGCCACTTTTTGAAACCCTATTTAACTATACGACTGATATTAAGCTTTTGGAGCTTGCCAATCTCAATCAACCAATCTTCCAGAAAATGATCATGGAAGCTCCCGGCACGTATCACCATAGCATTATTGTAGCCTCATTGGTTGAAGCTGCCGCTGAAGCTATCGGAGCAAACCCGCTTCTCGCTAAGGTCAGTGCATATTATCACGATATCGGAAAGATCAGGAAGCCTCTATATTTTATAGAAAATCAGCGAAACGGTGAAAACAAGCACAATAAACTTTCGCCAAGAATGAGCAGTCTTATTATTACGGCTCATGTGAAAGACGGATATGAACTTGCCAACAAAGATAAACTGGGAACGCAAATTAGTAACATCATTAGAGAGCATCATGGGACAAGTCTCGTAAGTTACTTTTATGAAAAAGCGAAACGGGACAAAGATCCCTCGATAAGAGCCCTGCTTGAAAGCGATTTTCGTTATGCCGGTCCGAAACCCCAGAGTAGAGAAGCTGGTCTTGTACTTCTCGGTGACGTTATTGAAGCTTCTTCAAGGACATTATCAAATCCCACACCCTCAAGAATTAAAAATCTTGTAAGAGAAAGAATCGAGAAAGTTTTCATGGATGGTCAACTTGACGAATGCAAACTTACACTTTATGATTTGAATATTATTGCAGAGAATTTCACAAGAATCCTTAATGGCATTTTCCACCAAAGGATTGATTATCCCGAAACGGTGGTCCGCGACTTTAACGGTAGCAGAAAAGAAAACAATGTCTATTCTCATCGAAAACAGGCAGAAAAAAGTAAGCCTTGACCTCCAACGCATACGACGCGTAATGAAAAAAATACTGAATTATGTGGATCGTAAAGATAAAGAAATCAGCCTGCTGTTTGTTGATAACGAAGAAATAAGGGATATAAACAAACGTTATTTAAATCGGAATTATCCTACGAATGTTTTAAGTTTCTCTTTAACAGATGGGCAATACGGAAATATCAATCCTCACGTTCTCGGTGATATCGTTATTTCTGTGGAAAAGGCGATTGAAGATGCCGGAGAAGCAGATATTGCATTAAATGATGAGATAGACTTTCTTATGATTCATGGCGTTCTTCATCTCCTCGACTATAACCATGAAAACACCAGTGAAGCTGAGATACTGAAGATGAACAAGAAAGAAAGGGAATTGTTCTACATGCTGAAAGGATATCAGCTTGAATAATAAACAAATACAAGATATTGGTTTTTTTATCGCTTATTTCACCACTATAACCTGTCCAGGATGAATACTATCATCTTTTTCTAACTTATTGATTTCAAGTATCTTATCAAGGCTTATTCCATTATTTTTCGCAATTACTTCCAGCTTGTCTCCCTTTCGGACAGTATATGTTTTGGACGTGGCATTTGTAGTGGTATCTTTGCTTTTTTTACTCCCTTTTTTAGGAACTGCTTTATCTGAATTACTATTTTGTTGCTTTGCTTCGTTTTTGGAACTAAGTATGATTACCTGACCGGGTGTAATAGCTTTTCGTTTTTTAAATTTGTTTAATCTTTTAATTTCATCAACACTCGTATCATAACGCTTCGCAAGAGATGTCAGCGTATCACCTTTTCTCACTTTATATTTAATAACATCCCCGCTCGCCTGAGTTTTGTCACTGTCTGATCGTTTCGTCGATTTAACCTTCGCATACCGGGAAGCATTTACAGGTATAATTAATCGTTGACCCGCTTTGACCTTTTTTCTGCCCGATATGTGATTGTAGTCCATAATCGCGCTCACGGATGTTCTATACCTGCGGGCTATTGAAACGACCGTTTCCGCGCGTTTCGCCCTGTAAGTGATAAACACCTGGCGTGGTTTCTCGTACTTTGGAATTTCATCAACAATCTTAACAAATTTACCTGCAAATTCGGAGGGAACTTTGAAATTATATTCTTTGTCAGGTGTGATTTTCTGCCTCAGTTCCGAATTAAGGGAAACAACGATTTCTTCATTTGTTCCAAGATGTTCCGCAATATCCTGTAATCGCATTGATTTATTGATTTTGACTGTCTCATAGTTGTAGAAGCTCTGTTGCTCTGATCCTTCGTAAAGATCAATGCCGTATTTTTTAGGATCTCTAATTATTTGCAGTGTCGCGAGAAAGCGAGGTACATATCGTGCCGTTTCATTAGGAAGCTGATGGTAAAGATCCCAGAATCTGTCGAAATAATTAATATGCTGCCTCGATATGACCTTGAGAACCCTCCCTTCGCCACAATTATACGCAGCCAGAACCGTGAGCCAATCGCCAAACATACCATGCAATTCTTTTAAATAATCAATTGCTGCTCTTGTTGATTTTTCGAGATCCAGCCTTTCATCAACCCATTCATCACGGTTGAGGCCATATTTGTAACCGGTCGAAGGAATAAATTGCCAGAGACCAAGGGCCCGCGCCCGTGATAATGCATGAATTTTAAATCCGCTTTCCACGAGCGGAAGCCACGATAACTCTTCCGGCAAACCGGCTTTTTTCAACTCCTTTAGAATGATGGGGCGATGGGAACCGGAGCGTTTATAGGACTGAATGAAAAAATCTTTTTCGACGGTTTGAAAAAGCCTGATTTCTTTCTCGACATCTGCATTGATGATATGCGGTATCTCGCTTCGCTTACCATTCGTCTTTGTATGCTTCGATGAGTAAATAGCAAGGAGCTGCTTCGATATCAGTAAACGCAGGTCATCTTTCTGGCGGGCAATGTCTGGTTCTCCGTTTGTATCGAGCAGCAAGGCATAGGCTTGATCTAACAGGTCCAGGGCATTTTCCAGATCTCCCTTGATCCAGTATGCACGGGACTCATTAAGCAACACAAGGGCCTCTTCCATTATGTCCCTGCCCTTTTCCCTTTCCTCGTCTTTCTGCGCCTTCCTTACGGGAAACTCTTCTTTAATACCGACGGACGCGTCTTTATCATGCTTTTCTTTTTGTTTTTGAATAAGGGAAGGATCATCTTTGCCGGAAGACTCTGTATTTCTATATGTATTTTCAACTACCAATTTTTTTTCGGTGCTGATGGAATTGGTATAAGGTTCATTTTTCACTTTGCTTTGACCAAAAGCATGGCCGATAAAATCATTGTGACAGAGAATAAATGCTATGGCGATAATTGACAGAAGAAAGCGGTTTCTTCTTGACATCGGGATGAACTCCTTTCGGATTGATATAGTCAGCAGGCCTACCCGTGATTCAAATGACAGCCGTATATATCACACATTGATAATTCCACATACACTTATTTAACTCAAAAGATATGCTTCAATAAAATCATCTATATCGCCATCCAATACCCTGTTTGCATTACCTGCCTCAAGGTTAGTCCTGTGATCTTTGACTAATTTATATGGATGTAAGATATAGGAGCGAATCTGGCTTCCCCAAGCAATGTCTTTTTTTGTTTTATTCAGTTCATCAATTTTCTTCCTTTGTTCTTGAATCTCTATTTCATAAAGCCGCGACTTTAAGAATTTCATTGCCATGGCTTTGTTTTTATGCTGCGATCGTTCATTCTGACATTGCACAACTATCCCCGTGGGCAGATGGGTAATTCTCACCGCTGAATCAGTTTTATTTACATGCTGCCCTCCTGCGCCTGTAGATCTGTATGTGTCGATACGCAGGTCGTTTTCATCAATATCTATAGTTATTTCATCATCTACTTCGGGGTATACAAAAACGGAGGCAAATGAGGTATGTCGACGGGCTCCGGAATCGAAAGGAGAAATCCGAACCAGCCGGTGAATGCCAATTTCTGCCTTGGCATAGCCGTAGGCATATTCTCCTTCAATCGTCAGGGAGACGCTCTTCACACCGGCTTCGTCTCCCGGTTGATAATCAATAATAGCGGTAGAAAAATCCTTCCTTTCCGCCCACCTTAAATACATCCGTAAAAGCATCTCCGCCCAATCCTGCGCTTCTGTTCCCCCCGCGCCGGCGTGGATAGTCATTATGGCATTCATCGGATCCTGCTCAGAGCCCAGCATCAATTTGAGTTCTTCATCTCTCACGGATGCTTGAAGTCCATCTATGTCTTTTCCTATCTCTTCAATAGTTTTTTCATCATTCTCTTCGCATGCTAAACTATACAGTATTTCAATATCAGTGATTTCATTCTTGAGCTTCTTCCAGTTGCCTACAACAGTTTCTAACTTATTTTTTTTCTTCAGGGTTTCACGCGCTTTTTCCTGTTCGCTCCAGAAATTTTCATTCAGCGATGCTTTTTCTAACCCTTTTATTTGATCTTCCTTTACTGTAATGTCAAAGACATTCTCCTAAATGTTCTATTCTCTTTCTCAAATCGATAATTGTTTCATGAATTTCTGTGATCATATATGGTACTCCTTTTCAAAGTAATTAACACACAACATAGTAAGGATATCATGCAAATGAAAATAAAGATATCACCGTATGTCGTATAAAAAGTTTTGTGATTGATAAATTTTATTTTATCCCTTAATGCCGTCCTTGTAAACAATTCCGTTTTAGAAACGATCCTTCCGGTCGGATCTATTATGGCGCTTATGCCTGTATTTGCCGACCTTACAACATATACGCGACTTTCTACAGCCCTGAAAACTGTCATGGAAAGATGCTGATAAGGTGCGGAGGTATTGCCAAACCAGGCATCATTCGTGATGTTCACGAGCAAGTCGGCTCCCATTTGTTTATAGGTCCTGCCTGCCTCAGGGAATATGCCTTCATAACAAATCAAGACGCCCAACTTATGATTATTCATTGATAAGGGATAATAACCATTGCCTGAACGAAAGTCCCCCACACCAACAACCAATTTATTAATAAAGGGAAACAATTTCCGCAAAGGTACAAACTCGCCGTATGGCACTAAGTGTACTTTATTATACTGCCCGTTAATCTTTCCTTGTGGCGATAACAGAAAGGCACTATTTAAATATGATACGCAATCTTCCTCACCATCACACTCCCTTATATAACTCGGACTACCAAAAAGGAGCCAATCTCCTGAAATTTGCGTAACAGTTGTGATCTCGCCGTGCAACCTGGTGCTGACATCCTGAAAGAAGAAAGGGGCCGCTGTTTCCGGCCATACCGTTAAGCCTGAGCGTGATGATTTTTTCTGCAGAGAGAGGTATTTATAGGCACTAATGGTTTCATATTGAAATTGGGGATTCCATTTAATGTTTTGATCAATGTTGCCCTGAATAATGGCGACATCCATAGCTTCCGCTGTTTTGTCCGCTTCCTCTAGTTGGTGTGTTCTAAAGTATCCGTACCCAGAGACGATAAGTATCAAACCGCAACCCAGGGCTATTTCTCCCCATACGCGCTTACCCTTAAACTTGCTTGACAGGGCATCAAAAATAATGACGTTCACCAATACAATAAGGAATGTGATTCCAAACGTACCTGTTACATCAACTACCTGAATTAAAGTTCTGTGAAGAAATTGAGAATGAGCAAGATTTTCCCAGGGGAATCCGGTAAACAGATGTGACTTTCCATATTCAAGACATGTCCATAAAACCGGTGCCGTAATGATTCCGGGTATGCCTTTGCCCGTGAAGTATACAAGACCTGACGCGAAAAGAGCGACATATATGCTCAAATATGCCGCTAGGAGCAGCATGATAAAAACGCCTAAGTAATAAGGGAGATATCCATAGTGTACGACAACATATGTAATCCAGTATATAATGCCGATATTGGATATAATGCCTGTCACAAAGCCTAAGATAAAACCTTCTTTTGTACCTGCATCCTTCAGCGCAAATAACAGGGGAACCAGAGCTACCCAGGCTATTACACCGATACCAAATTTAGGAAACGAGAGAAAAAGGAGAATCCCGGAGGTCACTACCAAAAATAAATTTATTTTACTTATCCTCACGCTTCGCTTTTTCAATTTTGATCAACAACGCCCTTCTCAACTTGAGAATCATCTAACTTTTTTAATTTGACCTTTTTTATGCTTCGCTCGTCTGCAGATTCGATGATCATTTCCAGATTATCAACACGAATAATTTCTCCGGATACAGGAATTTTTTTGATGACATTAAGAATGTATCCGCCGAGAGTCTCAAACTTTCCTTCCGGGAACTTTATATCCAAGTAATCTTCAATCGCCTCTATCTCCACCCTCCCGTCAATAAGCGTATAACCATCCTGCAGCTCAACTATATCCTCCTTCTTTGCATCATGTTCATCATGTATTTCTCCCACAATTTCTTCTATCAAATCTTCAAGGGTAACGAGGCCGGATGTACCACCATATTCATCAATAACAATCGCCATGTGGTACTTCCTCTGCTTCAGTTCATGGAGCAGATGATGCGTATTTTTTGTCTCCGGGATGTAATAAGGTTTTCGCAGGCTGGACAAAATATCGCTTTCCGTTATGGGTTTTGACCAAAATTTAAGAAGGTCTTTAACATTCAAAATGCCGACGATGTTATCTACGCTACCGGCATAGACAGGTATTCTCGTATGCCCATGCTTAATCGTTAATTCCAAAATCTCTTCTATTGTTGCATCACTTCTAATCGCAATCATTTCTGTCCTGGGAATCATCACTTCCCTGACTACCGTTTCTCTGAATTCGAGTATGCTTTGTATCATTTCGCCGGATTGAGGATCTATAAGTCCCTTTTCTTCCCCGGCATCAATGATAGACTGGATCTCCTCCTCAAGACGTGCCTGTTCATCCGTGGAAATAAGCTTTTTGATTTTTGCTAATATTTTGCTCATCAAAATACACAAATTCCTTTCTTTAGAGACCCCTCAGATACTCCGGCCTGAGTAATTTTATGTCATTGGTTCCGATAACAGCATAGATCATACTTACTGTTTTCTCTTTTTCCCGTGGCAACATTGCTTTTATGGGAAGATAGTTCGAAGCATGATTTGATGTAAAGCAACAATCTGTAAAATTAGAATTGTTAATAATCAGCGCCAGTTCATTGAGTAAAGCAAATTTATCAGGCATTACAAAACCTCCCGATATATACTCTGCATACAATGGTGTACCGGGAACCAGCATAAGCGTTAAGGCGCTTGCATAATCCGGGTCTATTTCAGACAGGATTTTTGCCGTATCAGCGGCATGCTCTATACTTTTCTCGATCCCACCCAGACCTAGAATAACGGTCGCGGAAAGCTTTATACCCGCTTCCTTTATCAGATGGCCTGCCTGAACCATCTCGCTATAAGTAACGCCTTTTTTAATTTTTTGCAGCAATTCGGAGCTTCCCGTTTCCACACCCAGATAGACGATCGTAAGACCAAGTTTTCTTAACTCAATTAACTCATCGAGTGATTTTCTCAATATGCTCTTCGCATTGGCGTATGTTCCTACTCTTTTGATACCTTTCACATTCTCTCCAATCATGTTCAATATTTGCATGATTTTTTTCTGGGGAATTATGAGGGCATCACCATCGCAAAGAAATATCTTCCCGGAAGAGCGATAGCAGCTGGCTTCCAAGATATCCTCTTCAATTTCATCGGATGATTTTATCCTGAACCTCTTATCTTTGTAAGCAGGACAAAAGGTACATTTGTTGTGGGAACAACCTACGGTTACCTGCAACAATATACTATTGGCCTCGCTGGGCGGTCTTATTATCGTACCTTCGTAGTTCATTCACATTTCACTTTTTTCTATAGTTTCCTGCATTCCCTTATGCGGCGTCGTAATCCCTGTCTAAGTGAAAATGACAGGAGAAGGCGTTTCCTGACTCTCACATAAAAAAAGGAGTTAACCTGTAGTGGTCAACCCCTAAAATGTTTATGGCGGGGCCGATGGGACTCGAACCCACGCCCTCCGGCGTGACAGGCCGGCGTTATAACCAACTTAACTACGACCCCGCATAATTTTAAATCAGGTATGTGAAAGGACAGAGCCTCTATGGTATATTCCTCTCTGGGGAATATATTTATTTAAGGACCTTGCCTGTTTTTTTCATTGGTAGGCGGAACAGGACTCGAACCTGTGACTTCCACGGTGTAAGCGTGGCGCTCTCCCCGCTGAGCTACCCGCCTCTACGCTATATTCTTTTTTCCTAACAACTGTATTTCTTATTGTCAAGCAATAAGTAGTTATGCTGCTCTCCCGTGCAGCTATTTTCCAGAGGGCGAATCGCATCCGTCATGGGAATAGACGACACACGAATTGATTTCTCCTCCTCCGGCTCTTCAACACGCTTTGCTTCGTCAGCCGGACAGAGCGCTACCGCCAATACTTCATCCATATGATCCGCAAATACAATTTCGATTGCCTTCAGAACGTTCGCAGGGACCTCTGAAAGATCTTTCTCATTATCCTTGGGGATAACTACAGTCTTTATATTTCCACGGTGAGCAGCGAGCAACTTTTCCTTCAATCCCCCTATAGGCAATACCCTGCCTCTCAGGGTAATTTCTCCCGTCATGGCCAAATCTCCGCGGACCTTTCTCTTCATGAAGGCGGATGCTATTGAAGTTACTACTGCTATCCCCGCAGATGGTCCATCTTTTGGTATTGCACCTTCCGGTACGTGAACATGCACATCCGTTTCCTTGTAAAAATTCTCATCCAGACCGAATTTTTCAGCTCTGGCGCGTACATAGGTAAGCGCTGCCTGAACGGATTCCTGCATTACATCACCCAGTTTACCGGTCATTACCATCTTGCCGGTCCCCTTCATGAGTGACGATTCAATGGCAAGCAGTTCACCACCAACTTCTGTCCATGCCAAACCGATAGACAAACCGATTTCATCTTTTCCTTCCGTCTCTCCATGCCTGAATTTTGGTACACCGAGATATTTATGTGTCGTTTTTGAAGTAATTCTTACCTGCTCATTTCCGCCGTTCGTAGCGATTTTTCTCGCAACCTTCCTGCATATCGATGCGATTTCCCGCTCGAGGTTGCGGACTCCTGCTTCTCTCGTAAATTGCCTGATAATGGTCAGCAAGGCACCATCGGAAAAAATAATATTGTCCTTCGTAAGGCCATTCGCTTCCATCTCTTTCGCAACAAGAAATCGTTTCGCAATGCTCAACTTTTCCGGTTCCGTATAGCCGGCAAGACGGATCACTTCCATTCTATCCTGCAACGCCGCCGGTATTGTTTGGAGAATGTTGGCTGTAGTTATAAACATCACGTCGGAAAGATCGTAATCAACCTCTAAATAATTATCATTAAAGGCATTATTCTGTTCCGGATCAAGGACTTCGAGAAGTGCTGCAGACGGGTCTCCCCGGAAATCAGAACTCAATTTATCTACTTCATCAAGACAGAATACGGGATTGTTCGACCCCGACTTTTTCATCAATTGAATGATCTTTCCCGGTAAGGCCCCAATATAGGTTCTCCTGTGCCCTCTGATCTCGGCTTCATCTCTTACACCGCCGAGAGATAGTCTCACAAATTTTCTGTTTGTCGCCCGCGCGACAGATTTGGCCACAGAGGTCTTGCCAACCCCCGGAGGACCGACAAAGCAAAGGATAGGACCTTTATTTTTTTTCACCAGAGACTGAACGGCGAGGTATTCAAGTATCCTTTCCTTGACCTGTTTCAGTCCGTAGTGATCCTCTTCCAGAATATTCTCTGATTCTTTGAGCGTATGTTTATTTTCCGTCTTTTCAGACCATGGCATGTCAAGCAACCAGTCAATGTAATTTCTGACAACCGTCGCTTCAGCTGACATGGGGGCCATCATCTGCAGTTTCTTTATCTCATGCTTGACCTTTTTATATGCTTCTTCGGATAATTTCTTTTGCTTCAGTCTTTTTTCCAGTTCAGCAATTTCATTTCTAAATTCATCCTTTTCGCCCATTTCCTTCTGAATTGCCCGCATCTGCTCATTGAGATAATAGTCTTTCTGGGTCTTCTCCATTTGTTTTTTAACCCTTCGCTTTATCTTCTCTTCCACCTCCATTATCTCAATCTCTCCGAGCATCAGTTCGTAGACAGCTTCAAGTCTTTCATTGACATTAAAAATCTCCAATAATTTTTGTTTTTCCTCAAGCTTGAGGCTTATATTAGAGGCAACAACATCCGCTATTTTAGATGTATCTTCAATAGAAGATATCGTATTGACCATCTCCATATGAACTTTTTTTCCGAGTTTCGCATAGTTTTCAAACGATTCCCTGATATTTCGTATCAATGCTTCCGCCTTTACATGATTGCCGTCGTCAATATCCTTGATTTCTTCGACATTGACCATGAAGTAATCATCATTGGGCAGGTATTCTTTTATTCTCCCCCGCTTCTTGCCTTCCACAAGTACCTTAACAGTTCCATCAGGAAGCCTTAAAAGCTGAATAATAACGCCTATCGCTCCCACTTTGTATATGTCATTCTCTGTCGGTTCATCTTTCTGGGCAGTCTTCTGGGCTACCATGAATATGCCCTTTTCACTCTTCATTGCCGACTCTAGTGCAGCAATAGACTTTTCCCTGCCCACGAACAGCGGTACAATCATATGCGGAAATACGACAACGTCTCTCAACGGCAACATCGGTATGGTAATTGTCGCATTATCATTATCTCTGTTTTTCAAAAAATCGAACATATCTCTACTTCCCATAATTCATATTCCCAATTCACGCAGTTTCTGATTTCGTTTCAAAAATTAATATTGGTTTTTCTTTGTTCATAACCACATCTTCAGTAATTACGCACTCCCTCACATCGTTTCTGGACGGCAGTTCATACATGATATCAAGCATCGTATTTTCTAATATTGATCGAAGACCGCGCGCGCCTGACTTCCTGTCCACAGATAATTTAGCAACTGCTCTCAGGGCTCCGTCCGTAAATTTCAGTTTCACGTTCTCGAGTTCAAACAGAACCTTATATTGTTTGCTAATTGCATCTTTTGGTTCAATCAATATCCGTACCAGTTCATCCTGATTTAATTCGTTCAATGTGGTGACCACGGGCAACCTTCCGATAAACTCCGGAATCATACCGAACTTGAGCAGGTCTTCAGGTTGAACCTCCGAGAGAAGATCGCCTACCTTCTTAAAACGTTTGCTTTTAATATCCGCACCGAAACCCATGGACGATGCGTTGAGTCTCCTGCCTATGATATCTTCAAGATCATTAAATGCTCCACCGCAGATAAATAAGATGTTCGTCGTATCCACCTGGATGAATTCCTGCTGGGGGTGCTTTCTCCCTCCCTTGGGCGGCACATTCGCCAATGTTCCTTCAATAATCTTTAAAAGGGCCTGTTGGACACCTTCACCGGATACGTCTCTCGTAATTGAAGGATTGCCTGATTTTTTGGCTATTTTGTCAATTTCGTCGATATACACTATTCCCTTTGAAGCTTTTTCGACATCATAATCGGCATTCTGCAGGAGGCTCAGGATAATATTTTCTACATC
>Ga0153915_10001567_pt1 | contig 20966 bp, 23 predicted proteins | sample Opewatmetagenome_2_FD_107003 | JGI IMG/M metagenome (GOLD analysis project Ga0153915, IMG submission 107003) | Freshwater wetland microbial communities from Ohio, USA - Open water 3 Core 3 Depth 3 metaG | ecosystem: Environmental > Aquatic > Freshwater > Wetlands | place: USA: Ohio, Lake Erie...
ATAAATCTTCCTTCGATCGCCTCCTGGGGAGAAGGAGAATCAGGTTCTTCGTACTCTTGATGCCCTTTGCAAGCTCTGGTCCGATGCCGGGCACCGCAGAAAGGTCTTCTTGGCTTGCACTCTTGATTTTCGAGACGCTGTTGAATCCGGCTTTGCAGAGCAGCTCGGCCCTCTTGGAGTTGATGCCGGGCAAGCGAGCTATCTCCCTGACATCGTTCTCGTCGTACTCTCCCTTCAATCTCCTCAAGGGCCTCTTTCGGACCGGTTTCTCGGGTTGTTTGGGAGGCTGTGGCGCCTCCTCAATCGGAGGAGTCACGCCTTCCGCGCGTTCCTTGACAGCTTACTCGTAAAGATATCGTGTGCCGCAATTCCTGCATGCGAATTGGATGGGGAGGGTTTCGTTGCACGAGGGGCAAATCCATGCGCGACCAGACGAGTAGGTCTCCGCCGGATGTGATATGTTGCAGTGGCTGCAAATACAGAGCGGGTTGAGAGGGCCGCCGCAGACCGTGCACCTTTCAAGCATCGGGGCCGCCAGCCTCAATCACCTCGCTTGGGTTCGGACGGTCTGATGCTCACGTCAGACAAGACCACGAAGCCCGGCTCCAATTCTAGCGCCCGCTCCATGCAATTGCGCGCGCCATCTTCGTCTCCGACAAGGATGAGCGCTTTTGCCTTCTGATACCATGCGTCAGGAAAATCCGGACGTTGGGCGAGCGCTTTATTGAATATCTCGACGGCTTCTCCCGCCCTTCCAAGCTTCATCAGCGCGACACCTTTGTTTACCCATGCAAGAGCGTACCTTCCATCGAGCTCTATCGCCTTGTTATAACATTCAATGGCGGCCTCATTGCTGTCCTGCCTGGAAAGAATGACGCCTTTATTCATCAGGGCCACCGGATTTTCGGGGACGATCCGGAGAGACCTGTCGAGACATTCCATCGCCCTATTTTCCTTTCCCAAGCGATGGAGCGCCATCGCCTTGTTGCACCACGCCTCTGCGTACCTCGGCTTCAGCTTGATTGCCTTGTTATAATACCTCAGCGCATCCTGCATGCGACCTTCATTCTCCGCGACGACGCCCAAGTTGTTCCATGCTTCGGGGCTTCGCGGATCGTGCTCTATGGCCTTCTCGTAGGCCGCCTTGGCCTCCTTGAGATGACCGGACCGTAGCGCGTCATTGCCTCGCTCTACTTCTTCCGCGACCGGACTCGATGGTCGACGGCGAGACTTACCGCTAGCGCTACGCCTCAGCCTCGAGAGCATGGCGTCCGTCGAGTCTCCGGAGTCTTTAAAGGAGTTAGTCCTTGATTATCAGATGTGAGAGCAGCCAAAGACTTGGTATCCGAGAGCCAAGGTTTTTCATCCGAGCCCCGATTCTCGACGGTGAGCTCTGAGCAGATGGAAGTGCCTAAGTCTCATCCGAGGTATCGTTCGCTCCTCGCCAGGAAGAAACTATCCGATGCAGCGGAAAAAGGAATCGTCGTGCCGCAAGGATTGATAGCGCAGGGTCGAGGCGAGGCATTCGACTATTTGCTTGGCGAGAAGACCACACCCCCCGCCATGAGAGCCGAGAAAGCAGCGGCAGCATACTTGGTTCTCGCAGGACACCCGGTGATTTCAGTAAATGGCAACGTCGCAGCGCTTGCTGCGCACCATGTCGTCAAGCTGGCGAAATCGATACCAGCTCGAATCGAGATCAACTTATTCTACAGGACTGAGCAACGCATCAGGAAAATCGCGAAACTCCTGCGGTCGGCAGGAGCGACAAAGGTGCTCGGCACTGAACCAGACGCACTCATCCCCGGGTTGAGCAGCAAGCGAGCACTTTGTTCCCACGAAGGAATCTTCTCAGCAGATGCGGTGCTCGTGCCGCTCGAAGACGGAGACCGCGCAAGGGCCCTAGTGGAGATGGGGAAAATCGTTTTGGCGGTTGATCTGAATCCTATGTCAAGGACCTCGCTCGCGGCAAATGTGACGATTGTCGACGAGCTGTCGCGGGCCTTGGCGAACATCGCTCAATTCGTTCCAGCGATGAAGAGGAATCGAACTATTGCAGAGAGGTTTATCCTTTCATTTGATAATAAAGGAAATCTGGAGGATGTCTACAAGCACTTGAATTCCAGACTCCTGAAGCTTCGTCGCCGACAATGATGCCAGCATATCATTCTTTTCAGTTCAATCTCTACGCACATAACTATTTGCATAGGAAGCGCAATCGTGCATTCCCGTGATGAAATGAAATACGTTGTTGTCACGGGCGGAGTTTTATCCGGCCTCGGGAAAGGCATCTCCACTTCGTCCATTGGCGTACTACTCAAATCCCGCGGGCTCAAGGTCACCGCCATCAAAATCGATCCCTATCTGAACTGCGACGCAGGCACGATGAATCCGTATCAACATGGCGAGGTGTTCGTCCTGGACGATGGTGGAGAGGTCGACCTGGATCTCGGAAACTACGAGAGATTCCTTGACAATAGCCTCTCGAAGGACCATAACATAACCACGGGCAAAGTCTACCGCACGGTCATCGAGAAGGAACGAAAGGGCGAATACCTCGGGAGGACCGTTCAGATCATCCCGCATATCACCAACGAGATCAAGCAGGAAATCAAGGCGGTGGCCGAGAAGGAAAAGGTTGATGTGTGCCTGATTGAGATGGGCGGGACGGTCGGTGACATCGAGGGTATGCCTTTCTTGGAGGCGGTGAGGCAGCTGCACATGGAGGTGGGGAAAAGCAACGTCTGCTTCGTGCATACCACGCTAGTCCCGATCCTGGGCACAGTCGGAGAGCAGAAGACGAAGCCCACTCAGCAATCTGTACGTGAGTTGCGTTCTGTGGGCATCCAGCCTAGTGCAATTGTTGCACGGGGAGAGAAACCTGTGGATTCCGACATCAAGAAGAAGATCGCTTTCTTCTGCGATGTGCCGGTCGAGGGTGTCATCAGCGCACCGGACGCTCCTTCGATCTACGAGGTCCCAATCCTTTTCGAAGAGCAGGGTTTTTCCAACTACCTTCTCAGAGCGCTGGACCTAGGGCCGAAGACGGAGGACCTCAAGGAATGGAAGGACTTCCTCGCCAGGTTGAAGAATCCGGAGAGGTCGGTTGAGATAGCCGCTGTCGGAAAGTACACCTCGCTGAAGGATTCGTACATTTCTCACATTGAAGCGTTCCACCACGCTGAAGCCGCGACGAGGACGAAGGTCAAGCTCCGATGGGTCGAGAGCACGGATATTGAGGCGAAGGGTACGACACCACTCGATGGTGTACAAGGCATTCTCGTTCCCGGGGGGTTCGGCGACAGAGGGACTGAGGGGAAGATAGCGGCAATCAAGTTCGCCCGTGAGAAACGCATACCTTTCCAAGGTGTCTGCCTAGGATTCCAGCTGGCCACCGTGGAGTTCGCCAGGGATGTCCTCGGCCTCAAAGACGCAAACAGCTCGGAGTTCAATCCGAAGACAGCCAATCCCGTGATAGATCTGCTACCCGAACAGCGGGGGGTCAAGGACATGGGCGCGACAATGAGACTCGGAGCGCACGTCGTCGGGCTCGTAGACGACTGCAAGACGACCAAGATGTACGGCTCCACCGAAATTTCAGAGAGGCACCGCCACAGGTACGAGGTCAATCCGAAATACATTGAGGAATTCGAGAAGCACGGGCTGAAATTCGTCGGGCGGTCTGATGGCGGGAAGAGGATGGAGGTCCTCGAAATCCCTGACCACCCGTACTTTGTTGCCTCGCAATTCCATCCTGAGCTAAAGTCGAGACCGTTCCGACCGTCTCCAATCCACCTGGGCCTCGTGAAGGCGGCGGCTGCCTTGGCATAGACACCAAACGCAACGTTCATTATTCCCGCCAAAGTTGGTCAGTCCTGATGCGAACTATCCTCTTCGTTTGTGTCGAAAATACTTTTCGAAGCGTGATGGCGGAAGCGATTTTCAACGCCAAAGCACCGGCGGGATGGAAGGCGGAGAGCGCAGGAGTGCAGGTGGCCACCGCGGTAAACCCTGACGCCGTCGCACTGCTTCGAGAAATCGGAATAGAGCTTGGTCCCAAGCAGCCAAGGATTGTGACTCCAGACATGATTGAGGTGGCGTGGCGGGTAATTACCTTCGGATGCCTCGAAAGGTGCCCGCCTCGGGCAAAAGGAAAGTCAGAGGATTGGCCCATGCCTGGGTCGACCGGAAAAACGTTCGTCCAACTCAGGATAATCCGAGACGACATTGCTCGCCATGTCGAACGTCTCATCGAGGAGATCGAGCGAAACCGACCATAGCGCAATCTTTAAACAGCGGCGGCTCATGCAATCAGATATATGCAGTCTGGCAGCTACGAGGACCTTCTGAAACGTGCAAAGGCAAACCTGCCCAAGACGGTCGAAGCCCATGAGCGATTCCAGATACCGCAGGCAGATATTCAAATTGAGGGCAAGACCACAATCCTGCGCAACTTCATCGACATTTGCGAGGCAATCAATAGATCTCCCGACCAAGTCCTTGCTTACCTTTTGAGGGAAATCGGGACAGCCGGCGTGCTTGAGGATAGGCGAGTCGTCTTCAAGGGCAAGGTCACCACAACTCAAGTCCAGGACCGCATCCAAGGATACGTCGATAACTACGTCCTGTGCACCGAGTGCAATAGGCCAGATACGAGGTTGATCAAGGAGGGACGCGTGGCCATCCTCGAGTGCGATGCCTGTGGAGCCCGCCGCTCCGTTAGGGCGATAAAGAAGCAGGCGAAGGTCGAGGAGGTCGCCCTGGAAGAGGGAAAGGTCTATGAGCTGATGATACAGGATATAGGCCGGAAGGGCGACGGGATAGCGAAGAAGGATAGGTACATCATCTATGTGCCTGGGACGACGAAGGGCTCAATAGCCAAGGTCTACATCGAGAAGATCACGGGCACGGTCGCGTTTGGCCACGTGGCTAGGGAGTAGGATGCGCAAAGACATCGTCTCAACAGTCGCGATGGCTTGCAGCATTGTGATTTCCCAGAGCGTCGCCCTATTGCTCGCTCCTTTCTTCATTGCGGCCGGCGCCACTGCGTTCCCGGATCCGAATAACGCCGCCAATCCGATAATATACGTCATCCTCATCCTCGCGTTCACCGGGCTTATACTCTTCATCGTGAAGAAACGCAGGGAGAACATCCTGAAGTACATCGTCCTCGGTTCGATGTTCCTCTCGATGATCTTTGTCTTCTACATCCCCGCCCTATTCGGCCTCTACGAGTTGGTCGGCGACCTAGCGTTCAACCTCGCGCTGGTGCTGAGCCTCATCATATCCGGCATCCTGACATTCGCCCTCGTCAAGTATCCCGAATGGTATGTCGTTGACTCTGTCGGAATCGCGGTGGCTGCGGGAGTGACTGCCATAATGGGCATATCATTCACAATCCTCCCCACGCTCATTCTACTGATACTCTTGGCCGTCTATGACGCAATCTCAGTCTACAAGACCAAGCACATGGTGACGCTCGCGGATGCCGTGGCGGGCGAGAAGCTGCCAATCCTCCTCGTGGTCCCGAAGAAGCTCGATTACTCCTACAAGGATCAAGAGAGCATCAAGAAACAGATATCGTCCGGGGAGGAGAGGGAGGCCATGTTCATGGGTCTCGGGGACATGATTATACCCGGCGTGCTCGTGGTTTCGGCCCTCGCCTCCAACGCTGACAAGCTGTCCATCCTGGTATTCGGGATTCCTGGTCCGCTTATCGTCTCAATCGGGACGCTGATCGGGGGCCTAGTGGGCTTCAGCATCCTGATGAGATTTGTATTGAAGGGCAATCCGCAGGCAGGCCTTCCACTGCTGAACTCTGGGGTCATAATTGGCTACTTCATCACCTACTTCCTCGTATTCCAGGAGCTCTCGTTCGGGATCAGGCTGGGATGGTTCTGAAAATCCTGCTCGCTTCAGACATTCACGGTGCAGAACGTGCGATTCCCGCAATCCACGCCGCCATCGAAGGCATGTCCCCCGACGTCTTCGTCCTCGCCGGCGACATAACGAACTTCGGTCCTACGACGTTCGCCATAGATCTACTGCGTGACATATCGGTCAAGACCTTCGCGGTGCCCGGGAATTGCGACCCGCCAGAGCTTGTGGAGAGCCTCGAGGATCTTGGGGTCAACTTGCATGCCAAGAAAGCCGAGTATGGTGGGAAGGTGTTCGTGGGCCTCGGAGCGTCAAACTCCCCGCCGTTCGATACGATGTTCGAGCTGAGCGAGGATGATATCATGAAAATCATGGAACCGATCATGGAGAAGAACGCAATCTTCGTGAGCCACCCACCGCCACTTGGAATCTGCGACATCGCGAAGGATGGGTCACATGCGGGGAGCAGCGCCGTCAAATCCATCGTTGATAAATTCAAACCGCGTCTGGTCCTGACCGGCCACATCCACGAGGGACGCGGCGTCCACAAGGGCAAAACCACCGTGGTCAATCCCGGTATGGCCGCGAGAGGCAACATGGCGGTAATCGACATAAATGATGAGATAGAGGTCAGACTTCTCTAGAGCAATGTCGCCGATTGGGCGCCCTCACCTCGAACCGCAATGGATTTATACCATAGGATTCTTGGTCTGATTCCCGACGGAGATTCCGCATGGCACAGTGGCAAGGCAGGTCAAGACGCAAGCCCTCTGGCGGCAGGTACAGGCCCCAGCGAAAGAAGCGCAGGTTCGAGATAGGGCGCGAGCAGCAGTACGCCTCCATAGGGACTCAGCGCGTGAAGCTCTATCGAACGAAGGGCAGAAACCAGAAGGTTCGAATGCTCGCCGCAGAGTTCGCGAACGTGACAGACCCCGCCAGCGGGCAGACGAAGAAAGTCAAGATCGTGACGGTCAAGGACAACCCAAGCGACCCGCACTTCGTCACGAGAAACATAGTCACGCGAAGCGCGATAATCCAGACAGAGCTGGGCATGGCCAAGGTGACCTCGAAGCCGGGACAGCACGGCGTCGTCAACGCTGTGCTCCTAAAGACAAGCTAGTCCTCGTCTCTTTCTTCTTCAGGGATTTCTAGCTTCTCCCACCGAGCTTCTTCCTTCTCCGGTTCTTTCCAGAAGCGGTCGACATACTTCTTGTAGTTCTTGAGGATCGTTTCAACCTGGCTCGGCGGTACGAGTAGCTTGAGTTTCCCGCCCTTCCTCAGCTTGATCTCGACGACCATCACATTCTTCAGGCCCCTCACATGAGACTTCGGTTCCTCTGCAATCGCGTCCCAAGAAAGCACCACTTCGTTCTCTTTGGTCCCATACTGCAGATGCAGATCATCAACTTCGATTTTTCCGCCATATGCTGGTCCGACTCCCTTGAGGAAGAACCAGCCCTTATGCGTCGGTATCTTCTCCTTGATCGCCTTCCTGAACTTCCCCCAGTTGCCGATCAATTCCTTCGGGATGATAAGCGGGTCGGCCTCAGAATCCCTGAGCGTCATGACGAAATATGGGAAGTCCAGCCCCGCCTCGTTCGGGTAGAAACCTGCAATGTCGCTGAAGAGAATGAACCTTGGAGGGCGGCCCTGCTCGAAGTCATCCTCGGATCCTATCGGCAGCCTGAGACCGAGCTCATACACCCGCACCGGCTTCACCGCCCGCCTTATTTTCCTTAGGTCGCCGATGAAGAGCGCCGCCCAGTATAGGAGCGCCCCGGCGAACAGGGCGCCGAGCCCCTGGACATACCATGGGAATTGCATCACGTAGAAGATGAACACCAGGACGATCACGGCGAATCCGATGAAGGCGACGACGGTCAGGACGTCGGTGACGATGTATGTCCGACGGACGCGACGGGATTTCTTGTTCTTGCCTTCCCCGTAGACGATCGCACCCCGCTCAGGGTGAACTGCCGGCTTCGCTGCGGTTGCCGGCGCCTCACTCTTCACCTGCTCTTCAGCTTCCATCACTCAGCCGACCTCGTGAAACCTATCTTCGTGGCGAGCGCATAGGGAACGAACGAGGGCACGGCGACCTCGCCCCACCACTCGACCTCGTGTGTCTCCTTACTCAAAGCCTTCACGTTGTGCCAGAGGTGCAGTAGGTTATCTGTCAGCCTGACATCCTTCCAGGTCCCCACTATCTCGCCCTTCTTCACCCTGAATATGCCGTCGCGCGGGATTGTGCTGAAATCGCCTGTCGTGAAATTCTGGTACCTCGTGTACCACGTGTTGGTCACGTAGACGCCGTCCCTGCATTCCTCGAAAAGCTCATCCTTCTTCCAGTCACCGGGTTTCACCACGACCTGAAGAGGATCGGGTCCGACGAGCCCGGCGTTTGCGGTCGTCTTCGTCTTGAATATCTTGGCGGTTGATGTGTTGTGAAGGTGCGTCTTGAGGATTCCATTGTGGATGATCGTGGTCTTTCGTGAAGGGACACCTTCCGCATCGAACCTCTTCCGCCCCCGCCCATCTGCGGTGGCATCATCGTATATGGTCACGGCATTGGATGCGACTCTCTTACCTATCTTCTTGCCGAACGGCGACAGACCTGCCATTACCGCGAATGCCGAGTCCCTGATTGCCATCTGATCTGCCATCGAGCCGAGGAACAGCGGTTCGAAGATAACGTCGAACTTGCCCGCCTCCCCTCTCTTCGGGTCCTTTGCCATCGCGGCAATCTGCCCAGCCTTCTCACCCGCCTTTTCCGGCTTGAATCTGGAGAAATGCGTCGCGCATTCAATCCCGTGGCCGCTCGATTCCGGCCCCGTCAAAGCCCTTATTGAAAGGTAGAGGTTGGCTCTCCTGTCCTTGGCTTCGACGCCATTCGAAGTGGCGAGGTAATGCGTCTGGTCATTCCTGAAGAAACTGCCAGCCGTCTCCTTCGCTCCCTCTGCCAACGCGGCGTTCACGGCGGAATAGACGAAGTCCGAACCGTCTCTCAAGGAGATTATTCTCTTATCGACCCTCAGAGGCGAGTACCTGAACGGCCCTTTCGCTATCCCGCCATATTCTGTGTTCTCTTGCGACGCCTTCGCAATCTTGACGACCTTCCCGACGGCATCGCCGATCTTGCTCAGGTCCCTGATGTCCGTCATCACAACGCGCTTCAAGCGGACGATGAACAAAGACGCTGCCCGCTCTCGCCATGAATTGGTGATGTCGATCTGATTCTGGCTGAACCTGATCTGGAAGGAGTCCGTCTCATAGACATCAGCCACCGCATCCTCGCAACCGAGGTCAACCGCCTTCTTGACTATCTTGTTCGCCAAGTCTTCCATTTGATCACCTCAGGGCGATGTTGCGGAGGCGCATCGTCGGCCCGCCAAACGCCGCATCAAGCGCCTGGGTCGGGTCGCTCTTTCCGCAGAAACCCGCCTCGAACTCGAGGTCCTTGCCGACCGCGTCCACTGCGGACCAGAACGCCGGCGTGGTCACCTCGAGGACTGTTTTACGGACGGGGTATTTCACTTCACCGTTCTCTATCAAGTATGCCTCGCGTCCTACGTACTTCCCGTTCCACCTCTTATCGTCTATGTTCCACTCCATGAACGACTTCATGTAGACCCCTGATTTGACTCCCTCCAACATCTCCTCGAATTCCCAGTCTTTCGGCTCCACGAATGTGTTTGCCATTCTAACGATTGCTTCGCGGTCGTAGTTGGTCGCCCTTGCAGCGCCGTTGCTGCGCGTGCCGAGCTTCGCTGCGGTCTCGCGGTTATGGAGGAACTCGTTGATCAAGCCATCCTTGTACAGATATCTCCGGCGGGCCTTGACGCCCTCGTCATCATATGCATAGTAGGCGATCGCATTGGCCAGTGTCGGGTCATCGACCACGTTCACGACCTCACTCCCGACCCTCTTCCCCATCATCTCCGGTGTGATGAACGACTTCCCGGCCTGAGAGGACTCTCTGCCGAGAATCCTATCCGCTTCGGTCGGGTGGCCGCAACTCTCGTGGGAGGCGATCCCGCTCACCTGTGACCCGACCACAAGGTCCATCTTCCCTTCGGGCGACTTCTTGCCCTTCTCGAGAGTCGCCTGCAGGCTCTTCGCCTCCTCAATGACCTTGTCCATCACCTTCAACTCATCCAGCGCCTCCCACCCACCGCTCCAACCCAGGTTGCGGTAGGTCTGTTCGGCATCCCCTTCTCCTGTTACGGTGAGGTAATAGTATAGGCGGATGCGTGGCGAGTATGATTTGATTTCTGAGCCCTCGCTGTTCACGAACACCTTGCGAATCCTGTTGTGGGCCATCACGAACATCCTGGCGGGCATTTTCAACTTGAGATCGACCAGAGCCTTGTCCACCTCGACAAGGTCTCCGATCTTCTGGTCGGTTGGGACATCGATGATCTTCACCTTTTCGGGGACCGACCAATTCGTCACAACCGTCTCCTCTTTCACGAACGAAATCGGGTCCCTCCTGGCGGCACCCTTGGCCTTCCTGATGGCAGAATCGACAGCGCCGCGAACGTCGCTCTTGTTCAGGCGGTTCGTAGATGAGAAAGCGAGCCCTCCGCCAGCCAGAATGCGCACTCCTATGCCGGAATCCTCCCAGAAATTCAGCGCGTCGAGCACGCCGTTCTTCAGAATCATCTGCTCGCCAATCTGATATTCGTGCCGGGCCTCGGCATAGCTGGCCCCTTTGCTCCTGGCATAGTCGACTGCAAAATGGGTGAGTTCTTCCCCTGGCATCGGACCCGTCTCCCTAGCTCCCCGCCAATGCGTGCGCCGCATTAAACCTATGCCGAGCGAGGGCTGGTCGCTCTTCGCTCAAGGCATGCAGGTGCAGCTGAATAGGTCAGTGGAGAGGTACCTCAAGGCGCAGTCGGGGAGAAGGGTGACTACCTTCCCTTTCTTCATCTCCTTCGCCAGCTTCAATGCCGCGAAGACGTTCGCACCCGAGGATATGCCCGCCAATACTCCTTCTTCCTTCGCGAGACGCCTGGCGGTCTCCATCGCCTCTTCGTCGGTGACCGTAACCACCTCATCGTAGAGGGTCGTGTCCAATACACCCGGGATGAACCCCTCGCCGATGCCTTCAATCTTGTGATACCCGGGTTTGCCCCCCGAGAGCACAGGTGAGCCCGCCGGCTCTACTATGACTATCCTGACACCGGGCACCTTCTTCTTCAGGGCTCTGGCCACCCCCGAGATGGTCCCGCCAGTCCCCGCGGCCGCGACGAAAACGTCAAGCTTCCCTCCGGTCTGGGCCACGATCTCCTTTCCCGTGGTCCTCTGATGGGCCAACGGATTATTGATGTTCTCAAATTGATGAGGCATGAACGCGCCAGGCGTATCTTCCAAGATCTCGTGCGCCTTGCGGAGGACTCCGGGTATCCCGTCTTGCTTCTTCGTCAGGACGACCTTGGCGCCCAGGGTCTCACAAATAATCCTCCGCTCTTTGCTGACGAACTCGGGCATGACCACTATCATCTTGTAGCCTTTCAGAGAGGCGACGAGCGAGAGGGCGATGCCCGTGTTGCCCGTGGTCGGTTCGACGATTGTGGCTCCCGGCCTCAATTCACCTCTTCTCTCCGCTTCCTCGATCATGAACAGCGCGATTCTGTCCTTGACGCTGCACGTCGGATTCATGAACTCCATCTTCGCGAGTATCTCGGCCTTGAGACCCTTCCCCATGATGTTGAGCCTGAGCATCGGTGTCGAACCAATCATGTCTAGGACGCTGTCGTAGATCGGAGCCTTCATTGATGTCCAATCTCTTCTGCGACTCTGCGAACGCGCTCGACCCATTAAACCTATGCAGAATCCGGGCGTGGGCAATTCTTATATCCACAGGCCATTAGGTGAATCGTGGCCAAGAAGGATAAGCCAATCGTACTCTACCCTGCCTACTTCGATTTGGGGCGGAGCAGAGAAGAAGGCCGCAAGGTGCCGAGGAACATGGCGGTCCCCGGTCCAAAGGTCGAGGAAGTTCACCAGGCGGCGAAAGCACTCGGACTGCAGGCAATCATAGATCCGGACAGGAGTCATCCCAATACGCCTTTTCAGAAGGAGGGGCGGGTGCTTATACAGGGCAATTACGTCAAGACGTCAGTGGTCCGGAGAATCGCGGAGAGAATGAAAACCACCAGAGCGGGGACTACCTGACCGCCTAAAAGCCGATCAGAAAGACCAGATGGGATTGCCAGATGAAGGACAAGTATCCATTTGCCATGAGACGCACCGATCGCGGCGCGGTGAACTTTAATCCTCGTTGATTCCCTCTGTGAGCGTCATCCCTTCTCGGTGGGCGCCGTATCTTCCACAAAAATCTTCCCTGCTGAGACGCTGTCTATCGAGTGTATCACCGCTCCGGCCGACCGTATCGCCTCGGCGACCTTATCAAAGTCTATCCCGTCGCCCTCGACGGTCACGTGGAGGCTCTCCGTTTCTTGATCGACTTCCTCGATCGTGCAATTGACGCCTTGCACTCCCTCGCAGACGGCCACTTTCTTCGATAGTTCCACTATCGACGGGCTGTGCGGCTTTAGGACATCGAGCACTATCCGCCTAATCTTGTTCACTGAATCCCTCTGGTGTTTGCTCGAAGGGCCGACCCGATAATAAACGTTGCTGAGTTCATGCGGTGGTGAGTTTGGCTCCCTCGTCTGTCACGAGCATCGTGTGCTCTGTCTGTGCGACCATGCCATTGCCGATGTCCACCAGCTGCTTGTACAAGGTGATCAGCCCTGACCTCTGCAGCTTCTTCAGGATGGCGGGAGCTTTCTCGTCAAAGCGGAAACACCACCTCTCCGCAAAGGGGAGGCCCTTAAACTCTTCATTGATGAACTTGACCATGCGATTCACCGATTCATTCTTCATGTCGCGTGCTCTGAGGAGCCGGTATATGTTCGAGGGTTTGCCACCCTCGACCTTTCCGGCACCGGCGCTCGAGAATGGCTCTATCGCTACAACGTCGCCTTTCGCGAGAATGTCGTTCGTCCTGTCTCCGACATTAGGAATAGATTTGCCGGCATGCAGGACATATCTCTCGATGCTGTGACCCGTGAGGTTCATGATCGGTCTGAAGCCATAGGATTCGATCGTCCTCTCGACAGCCGAACCGATCATCCGCGTGGGGATATTTGGCCTCACAGCATCTATGGCTGTCTCGAGCGCGACCTCCGACGCCTTGATCAGCTCAGACCAGCTGTTCGTGCCTACTTCAACCGTCTTGGCGATATCCGCCACATAACCGTCGACGTGAGCGCCGATATCTATCTTCACGACCTGACCGCGCTGGAGGACAAGAGGATCATCGTGCGTTGGAGAGTAGTGTGCGGCAACCTCATTGATGCAGATGTTGACTGGAAACGCCGGCTTCGAGCCGAGCTTCCTCACTCGGGCTTCGACGCTCTCTGCGATGTCGAGGAGTCTCGCGCCCTCCTTGGCCAGACTTACGCCAAGCCTCAGAGCATCCGCGCCGACTCTCCCCGCCAGCTGGAGTTTTTCCCATGCCTCTGGGTCCATCTCATAGAGCCTGCTCCGATAATGCGCCCCGCCTGATAATGATTGTCTCCCCGCCGCTGAAATCCACGACCGTGCTCTCCAGACCGTACTTGCACGGGCCAGAGTCGATGTAGATGTCGACGTCCTTTCCAAGCTGATCCATCGCTTCTGAGCAGGAGACTGGCGGTGAATGACCGTGAAGGTTCGCGCTTGTGGCGGTGAGAGGCGAATACGCCCTGAGTAGCTGTGCCGCAACCGGGTGGTCCGGGACTCGGAGACCGAGCATCCTACCTTTCGAGATCAGCGATGGCGGGGCAAGCGAGGTCGCTCTCATGATGACGGTGACCGGCCCGGGCATTCGCCTCTCGCAGAATGCCCTCGCGTGCTCGTCGAATACTCCGTAAAACCATAGCGCCTCCTGAGTGGGCACCGCCATCGAAATCGGCATCGATGCCGGTCTTCGCTTGATCCGGAATACCCGCTTGATCGCATCCTCGTCGTAAGGATCTGCTCCGAGGCCGTACACAGTCTCGGTCGGATAGACCACCAAGCCCCCCGACGCGAGAATCTCAAGGACATCGGACAGCGCAGTCTTGGACACTCTGAACTCTCCGTCAACCTTCCTGCATCTTACGACCTTCATCTTTCGCCTCACCATAGGAAAGACTTCAAAGAATCGAGCCCCAGCTTCAGATGTTCCATCGCATCCCCTTCAGAGTAGGGTCCATGACCCGGGTAGAGGTTCTCAACTTCCAAGGTGTTTAGCTTTTCCAGAGATTGAACCAGCTGAGCGTAATCGCCTGTTGAAAGGTCCCAGCGGCCTACGCTTCCTCCACAGAACACAACATCTCCAGTGAAAAGCGACTTCGACTTCTCGTGATAAAGGCAGATCGCGCCTTCGGTGTGACCTGGGGAATGCAGGGCCAGAAGATCTCCGTCTCCGATGTCGAATCTCTCGCCATATCGAAGGGGCTCGGCGGGAATCGGCACGAGCCTCCCGCCAAAAGATGCTGCACCGGTCGTCATCTGGTCGCCCTCGACCAGACATTTCGCCTCTGGCGGAGATGCAAAGACCTCGGTCGAAAACTTCGACATGAGCTCAGCCGCGCCGCCTGTGTGATCGAAGTGGCGGTGAGTAAGGATGATCGCTGCGAGACGGCGGCCCTCAAGAAGCTGGTACACCATGGTCGCAATCCTCCGTCCATCCGACCCAAGACCGCTGTCTATTAACACCGGTTTCGGAGCATCGATGAAGTAGAGATTGACCTCGAAACTCAAGTCGACTATCTGGTGGACTCTCACGCTCCGACCTACCGGGAGAAGGATATTAAGGCTTTCAGTGCGGGATTGCTCAGGGAAGAATCGATGGGGAGAAAGGCAATATCAGGAACCAAGCGAAGATGACGCAAAGAAGGGCGCCCATGTAGCCACCTATTAGGGCCAGTCCCACGGCAATCCTCCCCTCCGGGAACCGCATGATGGCTTCGAATTCAGCCGAGGCGATCCCGAACTGGGCGAGCGCAGATGTAAGGATTGCCATGATGACAGATATGTTGGATCCTGTGAGCAGAATCAGAGGCACCGCGAGAATGTATGTGAGCAATGTCCAGATAAGGAGAAATGTTGGCAGCAACCATCTTTCAGCAGGCAGCAATGTTCTGCGATCCACCCATATGAAGAAGAACAAGATGAGGGCCGAGAGCAGAAACCAGAGGACCGACCAGAATAGCCATTCCATCGGAACCACCCCGTTCACCTGCATGTCAAGGAACAACCTGCAAATTCCCGCCGAGGCGAGAATCATCAGGCAAGCGATTGGCATTATCGACATCCAGAGCCCGGAGACCCCAGAACCGGAGCGATTGGCTATCTCATCCCACGCGAGAGCGAGAATCAAGGCGTTCGCGGCAATCATGAATACGAAAATGCTCAGGCAACCGGACAACCCCACTACGCCGATTTGGAACAGCACTTGGAGGATGACCATGTCTACAACTGGCGTGATGTATAGGAGCGGGTAGACCTTCTCAACGAAATGGACTTGGAGAACCACAACCACGAAAGTGATGGCAAATGTGAGGATTGCGAACAAGCAGAGGGTGTCAAACGGTCTGGCAAGAGGGTTGTTGGCTATCTCCAGCTGTATCTGGAAGAACCAATAGACCTGCCATGAAACCACAAACATGATGATCCACGCGAACACGAGGGCGAACACCCGCGCGCTCCGTGGATCGTCCTTGAACAATGGGACTTGCGAAGCCGTGGACTCCACGTCACGCAGATTGACCAAAGGGATAATAGTATTTCCCAGCCAGACTGCCGTGGGGCTCAGAGTTTATCCAGGACTCTCTCCGCGACGAGCCTTCTCCGCTCGCTGAGCTTGCCATGCCTCTCAGGTCCCGATAGGTATCTCTCACAAACCGACGAAGCGTGACTCATTTCATCCCTCGCTGCTCTGGAGTCCATGTCGCCGAGGGCGAGGAGAGTATAGTGGAACGGGAAGCGTCTCCATGTCCCGTCATCCTTCCGATGTGCCTTGAGCGTCTTCATACCAGCCGGGATCCACGATTTGGATTCCCTGCGGTCGGCCACCAGCAGATGACGCCAGACGCTGACCGTGCAAGGACCGCAACAATACATCCCCGAGGAGGAGAGGTACAGCCTGATTCTCTTGAGAATCCCTGACTGTGCCTTGTCAAGCGCCTGTTGCACCTCCGGTTCCTTCACATCAAGAAGCTGCAACGCCCTGCATGCCTCTTCCCCGAGGATGTGACGCGCGGCGGCGTATTCGTATCTCTCACCTGTGAAGACCTTGATGCCAGTCGCGATGTCCCTCTTCGTCGGGGCGAAGAGATCCCAATAGGCACCAGGCTTTCCTCTTCTGTCGGCTATCCACCGAGCGACTTTCTTCCGTTCGAGGGCGGGCAGTTTCTTCTCTAGAAAGAACGCCTCATTCACTCTGTCGACAGTCTCGGCGAGACTCTTGGAGTTTAGGATGCCCATGATCCATCACCAAATGCGTGGAACGCCGGTAGGCGACATCAATCTCTGACCCCTTCCTCCGACACCGTGAACACCGCCTCCGCCTCTGGAAGGTTCGGCGAGTCTATCAGCCTCGCGATCCTCTTCCCACCCTTGCTCTTCCTGAGGTACACGCGGAATGTCGCGCTGTGCCCGACCACATGCCCCCCAACAGGCCTGGTCGGATCCCCGAAGAATGCGTCTGGTTTTGAGTGCACCTGGTTCGTGACATAGATGACCGCGTTGTGTACATCGCCGAACCTCATCAAATCGTGAATGTGCTTGTTCAGGAGCTGTTGCCTCTCCGCAAGTACCCCGCGACCGACATATTCCGCCCTGAAATGTGCTGTGAGCGAGTCGACCACTATCAGCCTGATTGGGAAGTCCTTGACCAGTTCGTTTGCCTTGTCGACGAGGAGCATCTGGTGATGAGAGTTGAAAGCTCTGGCCACGTGAACCCTCTTCAGGATTGCCTCGGTGTCGAGTCCAAAAGCGTCAGACATCTGCTTGATCCTCTCGGGCCTGAACGTCTGCTCCGAGTCGATCCAGACCGTGTCCGAGTCCAGACCGCCCTCGTCGAGGCTGCGTGTCACATTCACCGCCAGCTGGTGGGCGATCTGCGACTTCCCCGCCCCGAATTCACCATAGCACTCCGTAATCGCCTGAGTCTCCAGACCGCCTCCAAGCAGCTCGTCCAGGGCTTTCGCTCCGGTCGTCAGCTTCGCCACTGACTTCCGGCGTTCCAAGATAATGTCGCCAGTCTCGAAACCGCCAACATCCGCCGCCTCGCGGGCAGCGAGGATTATCTTCTGCGCAACGTTCGTCCCGATCTCAGCAACGTCGGCGAGTGTGGCGGGCGAAGCGACTGCCACTGCCATGAGGTCGTTCAGTCCTGCCTCTCTTAGTTTCTCCGCTGTCGCTGGTCCGACTCCGGGCAACTCTTCTATGGTTTTGGCGGGCATCTTTCCATCGCGCTTCTCATTCTCGGACACGGCTTATGAATAGCGGGTGGGGGTATGTGAAACTATGGATAGTCGGAGAATTTTATCCGTGCCTCACTGCCTCATAGCCGATTGACCCTTTTCGCTATGAGTTTCTTGATCTTCTCGTAGGTCGGAGGCGGGCCAATGTTGACTTCCATATCGTCGATAAACAGGGCATCGGGCATCCCCCATTCGCGGAATGTGTCTGCGTCGAACGTGTTAATCTCCCTGAAAACCACTCTGTCATCGAACGCAGCGGCGGCCCTCTTCGCCCTTTCATATGTGAGGTTCGTAGCCATGCACCACCCATGCACGAACGAGGTCACCGTGACCTTTCCCGGGGTGGCGGTCGGCGTCTTCTTCGGCCTGATCCATCTTGGAGCTTTCGCATCATTGGAGAAACGCTTCCAGAGGAGGACCGCGACACCGTTCTTGTCCGCCACCTCGAATCCGTGCTTCTTGAACCACGAGGCTTTCATCCAGAAAGGCAACGAAATGCCCCAAGCCGCCAGGCCCTTCGCTCCGCGGCTCCTCACGTCCGCCTCGGCCGCCTCGAGAAGCGCCGTCCCCATCCCGTGCTTCCGGTAATCCCCCCGCCCTTCCTTGTGCCCATGCACCCAGATGCAATAGACGAAGAACATGCCCTGACCGTCCACCCATATATTCTCGGCCGGGCCGTACTGGATCATCCCGCCGACGACGTCTTTGTCGTCCAACACCAGCTTGACTCTCAACCCTCTGGACTTCATGCTCTCGTACCAGCATCCTCGCTTGGGCCCGGACTCTTTCGCCTCTTCAGACCACTCCTGCAGGCACATGATGAACTCGGATTCATGCTCCTTTGTCAGATCAACGACTCTCATTCGGACACCATTTCCCCAAACTGTGGAGATGATGAGAAGGAATCTGGCGGGGATATGTGAAACTATGGATGCGGGATGGATTGGTGGGATAGCTCCGTAATCGACGGCCTTGGAACCACAAGACGCAACGCCAAGTTGATTCACCGCTCCTGTGTAGAAACGTAAATAGACCATGGATTTTCTCTTACAGCTGACGAGTAGAGGTAAGTGCATGATGAATAGCCATTACGGAAATGTGCGCATCAAAGAATTGGAACCGATGAGGTTCGCCTGCTACAGAGCTGCAAGCGCGACACCTGAGAACGACTCGATAGAACACATGACGAAATGGTTGGCAGAGCAAAAGTTTGGAGGAACGCATAAGGTTCGCATGTTCGGGTTCGACGAGGAAGTGACTCCCGAGCAAAAGATGCAAGGTCTGAGGGGTTACGAGGTCTGGGCGTCCGTCCCCAAGGAAGTCAAGTCCTCAGTGGGAGTCTCTTTCAAAGACTTCACCGGCGGCACCTACGCCGTGATGAGGATCAATGATCCATTCACGAATCCCTTCGAGGTGATACCGGACGGGTGGAAAAGGCTCGCCGATTGGGTCAAAACGAGCGATGAGTACGGTTTCGGCGAGCATCAATGTCTGGAGGAGATAATCAAGATAGAGGGCAAGGATTGCTTGGATATTCACCTCCCAGTTGTGAAAAAGAGGATGCGAAAATAGACGAGCGGGGGCCCAGAACCCAAGCAACCCCGCGGGCAATCTTTGAGCGTCGTCTTTTCTGATTCAGTCAGACTTATCTTCAACGATGTCGTGTTATGAGGATTTCAGTCACTTGGAGGTCGACACATGAAGATAGGAATCATAGGATCGGGCAATGTCGGAAGGGCCCTCGGAACGGGTTTCGCCGAGACGGGTCACCAAGTGATGCTTGGGACCAGAGACCCTGGCAGGAAAGAGCTCAAGGAATGGATGGCCAGAACAGGGCCGAGAGTGGCAGTGGGTACATTGGCGGATGCCGCCGAATTCGGCGAACTGCTCGTCATCGCGACGCGCTGGTCCGGGACCGAGAATGCAATCAAGCTGGCAGGCCTGAATAACTTCGCCGGGAAGATCGTAATCGACGTGACCAACCCGCTGGTCTTCCACGAAAACGCCCCGGCGACCCTCTCTCCCAGCGGCAACGATTCGGCAGGAGAGCAGGTCCAGAGGTGGCTGCCCAAGTCGAGGGTCGTGAAGGCGTTCAACATCGTGGGGAACGCGCACATGTTCAGGCCGACCTTCCCCGGCGGGCCTCCGGATATGCTCATCGCGGGCAACGACCCGAAGGCGAAGCAGGAGATCACCAGAATCCTCAAGGACTTCGGCTGGGGTGAGGTGGTTGATATGGGCGGCATCGAAGGGGCACGCTACCTGGAACCTATGTGCATGGTCTGGATGGCGTACGCGAACAAGACCGGCTCGTGGGGTCACGCCTTCAAGATGCTGAGGAAGTAGTCGCCCGATGGCATGATACTGACTGGCGGATTCCCTTTCCCGAGGATCGGCAGCACAGCAGATTCTTCGAAAAGTCGACATCGGCCGATAGCGTTATACCCTTGACATCGATGGCTGGCTCCGGGAGGAATCGTTGTTGGCATTCTCGATAGGAAGTCCGGCCTTCAAGAATGGAGAGACCGTTCCGACGAGACATACGGCCGATGGCGACGACATATCGCCTCGAATCGTCTGGAGCGACCCGCCGCAGGGAACCATTAGTTTCGCGCTGATATGCGATGACCCTGACGCGCCGATGGGGACGTGGACGCACTGGTTGATCTATGACATTCCAGGAAATGAGGCGGGACTCCCCGAAGACGTCCCGAGGGAAAAGAACCTTCCTGGTGGAACGAGGCAGGGGCTCAATAGCTGGAGGAAGATTGGATATGGAGGACCAGACCCTCCACCGGGCAAACTACATCGGTACTTCTTCAGAATCTATGCTCTCAATGGCACGCTCGGCATCCCGGCCGGAGCGAATAAGGCAAATCTGTTAGGAATTATGGGAAACCGTGTACTCGGGCAGGCGGAATTCTACGGAACATACGGACGGTAAGGAAGAGCCGATGTTTAGTCAGATGTCCTGAGGGGCTCCGGCCAACATCACTAGGGCATCCTTCTCGGCGAAGTGCAGTTTGCCCGGCAGGACGATGCAATGCAATGGTTCGCCGAAGTCCCTGTTCATCATGTCCGCTACTCTGCCCGCCACCACCAATGGATTCGACGAGCCGACACGACCGAGGACACAAACAAGGGAGTCTTCCCTGAAGGTCCCGAACCTCATTTCCTCCTCCTGTTCGGCGAGATACCTTATCGCTTCATTGGCGGTCATATATGTCCCGCCTTCTTTCAGGTCTAGCAACACGAGTGTATGCAGCCCCGCTTGGCGGTTCTGGGATGCCATCTCGTAGGGGCTCGTCGGCTTGAACCTCTCGTCCCGGAAAGGTATCGTGACCGTTCTTCCGAACTTGTACGCCTGGAGGCCGAGGAGACCCGCTGCGGCAGTGAGTATAGATACACCGTGAATCACCCTGGTCGCTATTCCTTGCTTGGCCGCTCTCAGGCGGAGGTCGATGTGCGTTGTGGCGGTCATCGAATCTCCCGCCACGAGGAAACCAACTCTTTTCGAGGCGGCTTCCTTCAGGACGATGTCACCTTTCTCCACTTCTTCGCGTGATA
>Ga0153915_10001568_pt1 | contig 20961 bp, 23 predicted proteins | sample Opewatmetagenome_2_FD_107003 | JGI IMG/M metagenome (GOLD analysis project Ga0153915, IMG submission 107003) | Freshwater wetland microbial communities from Ohio, USA - Open water 3 Core 3 Depth 3 metaG | ecosystem: Environmental > Aquatic > Freshwater > Wetlands | place: USA: Ohio, Lake Erie...
CCGGCCGGCGTGATGCTCGCCGACGGCTCGGGTCTGTCGCGCTACAACTACATCACGCCCGAGACCATGGTCGCCGTGTTGACGCATGTCGACCGCAGCGAACGCCTGCGGGCCGTCTATGAATCAACGCTGCCGATTGCGGGCCACGACGGCACGCTCGAACAGCGGATGAAAGGCACTGCCGCCGAAGGGCGGGCGCTCGTGAAGACCGGATCGATGACGGCCGCCAGAAGTGTCGCCGGCTACGTGCGCACGGCGGACGGACAGCTGGTGGCGTTTGCCGTCATCGCCAACAACTTCGAAAATTCCTCGGCGGTGATCAACGCGGCCACGGACGACATCATCGTCCGTCTTGCATCGTATCGGTCCAGATAACTCTATGAATGCGGAACTCGAAGGCTACAGCGATCAACTTCTCTCCGTCCGGCAGGACGCCGTCGGCCTGATGCCGGGCCTGTCGGACGCGCAGTTCAACTGGCAGCCCGCGCCGGGCCGATGGTCGATGGCCGGCTGCTTCGAGCATCTGAATCTCGCCGCGGCGACGCTGTTCATTCCGTCCATCGACGCGGCGATCGCGACGGCGAAGGCGCAGGGTCTGAAGAGCGACGGCCCGTTCGCGTACTCGGCGTTCGAACGCTGGTGCATCAAGACGAATGACGCGCCGGCGAAGATGCGCTTGAAGGCGCCGAAGTCCGTGCAGCCGGCGGCGCCGCTGTCACTTGATCAGGTACGGACGGAATTCATTCAGTGGCAGGACGAGCTGGCGAAGCGTCTGCGCGAGTCGGACGGGCTCGACCTGCGCCGCGCGAAACACAAGTCGCCAATTCCGCTGGTGAAGTTCAGCCTCGGGGCGTTCATCCAACTGATGCTCGCGCACGAGCGAAGGCACACGTTCCAGGCGCGCGAGGTCAGACAGAACCCGGCGTTCCCGGCCTGAACGATCATTTCACCGGCACGCGCTGTTTGAGTTCTTCGAACCAGTTCATCACGACGACCATGTTCGAGGCTGGGGTGGGCGCCTGCGGGCTCACCGCGTTGCGGTCACCCTTGATCATCAGGAAGCGCTGGCCGTCGGGCGAGACATCGTAGGTGCGCCCGTTGTTCGGCGTGAGATACGGCTGGTCGAAGACCCTGGCCGGATTGCCGGCGCTGAACGTGGGCATCGTCTGGACTGCGACCGCCATCAGGTGACGCATCGGATCCAGATAGAACAACTCGCGTCCGTTCCTGTTCCACGCCGGCCGCGTCCCTCCGGCCGCGGAAATCTGCCAGCGGCCGCCGTCCACTTTCGGAAACGGCCGCACATAGATCTGGTACTGGCCGGACTCATCGGACTGGTACGCGATGAAGTGACCATCCGGAGAAATCTCGGCGTTCTCCTCGTTGAACGTCGTCTGGATGAGCGTCTCGGACTTTGATTTGCCGTCGGGTGTGACGACCGTGACGTCGCGCCGTGTCTTCGTGCTGTCCTCGCGCATGACGACACGAGTGCCGTCGGGGGAGATCGACGTCGGATACTGCGTGGTCGTGTCGCTCGTGGTCAGTCGTTCGACCATACCGGTGCCATCGCCGGCCTGCCAGAAGATGTTGCCGCCGCCGACAACGCCGGCACGCTGCGACGAAAACAGCACGCGCCGCCCGTCGGGCGTCCACACCGGCGCGCGATCGAGGCCGGGATCGAACGTGAGCCGCGTCAACGTCTCGCGTTTGATGTCCCAGATCCAGATGTCGTTCTCCTGGTCGCGGATGTCCAGCGCGATGCGTGCGCCATCGGGCGAAATGCGCGGGTACGTGTACCCACGCAGCGGCGCGCCGATCGGTTCTTCGCGGCCCTGCCGGTTCACCCAAACGAGCGAATACTGGGGGCCCAGGGTGGTGCCGACGACAGTGCCGGGCACGTACAGGAGCGTGCCTGTCCGCGAGAGGGCGAATTCCCCTTCGCCAGCCGCGGTCGTGCTGACGCCCTCGAGCATGGGAACCGGATCGCCCGTGACCTCGAGACGCTTCAGATCGAACGGCACGGCGCGCAACGTTCCGCCGGCGGCGTAGACGAGATGGCCGGAGTCCACGTAGTGCGCGTCAGCGCCGCCGCGAAGAACAATCTTCTTCTGTTTCGTCTGCCGATCGATAACCGCGATCTGGCCCGCATCCGCCGACCCTTGGGTGCTCGCCAGCACCGTGACGAGCACGGCTCGACTTCCGGGCAGCGCCTCGGGGAACCACAGCGCGGCTTCGCCGTGTGCGCGATCAGGTTCACTCAGGAGCTTCGGCTCGCCGCCGCCTGCCGGAACGGTGAACAGCCCCGACGAGCCGCCAACCATCGCATAGATCAGCGTGCCATCGTCGCTCCAGCTCAGACCACGGCTGTTGCCCTCGAAGCGGCAGATCGCGATGGGCGGCCCTCCGGTGACGGAGATCTTCTGGACCTCGCCCTGATTGAAAAACGCGATCCACTGCCCGTCCGGCGAGAAGACGGGGTGCCTGAACGTCGTTACGCCCGGCAGCGCATGGGCGTCGAGCTGATCGATGGGACGCACCATCATCCGGAAGTCCTGCGCCGCGCCGCCGCGATACACGATTCGCGTGCCGTCCGGCGAAATCGCTATCGCGCGATCGAGGGCGTTCCCTCCGCCCCCGGGACTGACGAGCGCCAGCGGCTGCGCCGCGGGCGGCACGATCATGAAGCGCACGGGCAACGGCGCGCGAGCGTTCAAGCGCACCACCTCCCACGCGGCAAGGCCTGTCGCCGCGACCGCCGCGAGAAGCAACGCGGCAATCGCCGCGGCGCGCCGCCACGGCGACGCTGATGGCACCGCGAAAGGCGCTGCCACCTGTCCGGCCGGCGTGAGCGCGGCCGCTTCGTCCAGCACGAACTGCACCGCCGCGATGTCGCCCGTGCGCTTGCGTCGATCCTTCACGAGGCATCGGCGAAGCACCGCATCGACGGGCGCGGGCAGATCGGCCGGCAGCTTCGACCAGTCCGGTTCCTTCGTCAGCACGAACGCGAGCGTCTCGGCGATGTCTTCAGCTTCGAACGGCCGGACGCCGGTCAACATCTCGTACAGCACGCAACCGAACGCCCACACGTCGCTGCGCTTGTCGGCGGGGCGTCCCTTCGCCTGCTCGGGCGACATGTACGCGGCCGTGCCGAGGATGACGCCGAGGCCGGTCATCATCGCGGGCGACGTGATCGTCGGCGCCGCCGTGAACTGCGGGCTCATGGACGAGGGCGGTTCGAGCGCCTTCGCGAGGCCGAAGTCGAGGACTTTGACGGTGCCGTCCGGCCGCAGCTTGATGTTGGCGGGCTTCAGATCGCGATGGATCACGCCCTGCTCGTGCGCCGCTTCGAGCGCGTCCGCGATCTGCTTCGCGATCGACAGCGCTTCGTCGAGAGGCAGCGCTTTGCCCTCAGCCTTCAGCCCTTCGATCCGTTCTGCCAGCGTCGGCCCTTCAACCAGCTCCAGGACGAGCGCGTGGACGCTTCCTGAATCCTCGAAGCCGTAAATCGCGGCAATCTGCGAATGATTCAGCGACGCGAGCACCTGCGCTTCGCGGCGGAACCTGGCCAGCCGGTCGGCATCGGCCGCGAAGGCGTCGGGCAGGACTTTCAGGGCGACGTCGCGATTCAGCTTCGAATCGCGCGCGCGATAAACCTCGCCCATTCCTCCCGCGCCGAGCGCGGACAGGATTTCGTATGGACCGAGTCTGGTGCCGGAAGAGAGCGACATGAGGGGGCCGCAAAATCATAGCCAATTTCGTTGTATAACGGCCCGATGAAACGAGGACTTCTTCTGCTGTCCGCCCTGCTTGTCGCGACCTCAATGGCGGGTTTCGCGCAGGGCCCTTATCCGGCCGTTACGGGAAAAGCCTATAAGTTCGAGGCCGTCGCGAACGGTATCTTTTACGCTACAGCGACCGGCGCGATGGTCACCGGCAGCAACAACGTCGCCATCGTCGGCGATCGCGACGTCCTCGTCGTCGACACCGGCACCTCACCCGCCGCGGCCCGCGCGTTCATCGACGACCTGAAGCTGGTCACGACGAAGCCGATCCGCTACGTCGTCAACACCCACTTCCACTACGACCACACCGACGGCAATCAGGTTTACGCCGGCAAAGCCGACATCATCGCGCACGACTACGTGAAGTACGCGATCGAGAAGCTCGACGTCCTGCACCGCGAGCCGTATCTGGGATCGCAGGCGAACGCGGTCCCCCAGCGCATCGAGCTTTTGAAGAAGCGCGTGGCGGACGAAAATGACGCGCAGCAGAAAGCGATGCTCTCCCGCCAGCTCGCGACCATCGAGCGCGGGTGGGAAGAACTCAAGGAGATCAGGCCGACCCCGCCAAACGTGACCTACTCGAAGAACAAGACCATCAACCTCGGCGGCCGCGAGGTGCAGCTGCTCTTTCTCGGACGCGGCCACACCAACGGCGACACGGTCGTCTACCTCCCGAAAGAGAAGATCGTCTGTACGGGCGACCTCATGGAATCGCAGATTGCCTACATGGGCGACGCGCAGTTCGATGAGTGGATCACGACGCTCGACGCGCTGAAGAAGATCGACTTCGAGCTGGATTTGCCCGGGCACGGCGTGCCGTTCAAAGAGAAGTCGCGCATCACGGCGTTTCAGGGCTACCTGAACGACCTGGTGACGCAGGGCCGCGCCCTCAAGCAGCAGGGGCGAACGCCGGAGGAAACCTCGCAGCAGGTCGATCTCACGAAGTACAGCGACACGTTTCCGCAAATTCGAAACAAGGGTGCGGAGCTGCGCGGCGTCCGCCGCCTGTACGAATGGCTGGACTCAGGCGCCAAGAAGTAACGTCCTTGTCCTTCGTCCTTAGTCCATGGCCGCGCGGGCGGCGTCGAGAATCGCGGCTGACTCTGCGTCGAGTCCACCTGCCTGGGCGAGATCGGGCTTGCCGCCGCCACGCCCGCCGAACTTTGCCGTCAGCGACGCGACGATCTGGTTCGCGGCGACGGCGACGTCCTGCGAGCGCGCGACAACGACAAGCGCGGGCCTCGTCGTCGAGACGAGCACGGCGATGTGGCCGGGGCGGGATGTGATCGCCGACGCGAGCGATTTGAGTCCATTCGCGTCGGCATCGAGCGCGCGCGCCACGAGACGGCCCGCCGCCGTCTGCTCCGCCGACGAGGCAAATTCCTCTGCACGGTAGCGCGCGAGATCCTGCTGCAGCGACGCGAGCGTCTTCTGCCGCTCGCGCGCGTCGGCCTGCAGCTTCTCGATCGCCGGCGGAAGTTCGTCCGGCAGCACCGACAGCACGCGGACGGCACCTGACAGCGCGTCGCGCATCGCACGGAACTTCGTCAGCGCACGGCCTCCGCAGAAGAACTCGACCCGCTGGCCTCCCTTGAATCGCTCGGTCGCGCCAATCGCGATGACGCCGATGCCGCCAGTCTTCGCGACGTGCGTCCCGCCGCACGCGGACAGGTCGAAGGTCTCGATGTCGACGAGCCGCAGCGTCCCTTCTCGGGCCGACTCCTTGCGCAGCGGCAACTTCGCCGCCTCTTCAGCGCTCGCATAGCGAATCGACACCGGATGGTTTTCCCAGACGATCCGGTTCGCGTCGATTTCGGCGGAGACGAGCTCTTCGCGCGTCAGTTCGCGCGAGAGATCGATGGTCGACGACTCCGTCCCCAGATGGAAGCTGACCGTGCGGACACTCAACAGCCGATCGATCGCGGCCGACAGCACGTGCTGCCCGGTGTGCTGCTGCATGTGATCCAAACGCCGCGTCCAGTCGATGGCGCCATGCACCGCCTGACCAGCCGAAAGTGCCTCTGCCGGTCCGTCGACGATATGAGCGACGTCGCCGTCGTCATCGACGACGTCCACAACTCGCAGGGCGACCCTTTCAGAGTCGCCAACGAGCGTGCCGATGTCGAAGGGTTGACCGCCTGATGTGGGATAGAACGCCGTGCGATCAAGGAAGACGGCCGTGCGGCCGTCCCTGCGGTCGACGCGGACGACCGACGCGTCAAACTCCCGAAGATACGCGTCCGCGTAGTACAGCCGTTCCGTCATTCGCCGTCTGCATGTCGCCGGTCGCGCCGGCCACGGGCAGCTCGACGAAGAACGTCGCGCCGCCCCACTCGTTGTTGAAATAGCCGGTCGCGCCGCCGTACGCGTCGACGATGCCGTAGCTCACGGACAGGCCGAGGCCCGTGCCCTGGCCGACCGGCTTGGTCGTGAAGAACGGCTGGAACAGCTTCTGTTCGTCGTCCTGCGGCACGCCCGGGCCGTCATCCCACACTTCGAGGCGGATCTTCCTGCCCACGTCGGACAACCGGATCAGGATCCGGCCGCTTTGCCTTCCCGTCCCTTCGATGGCCTGCTGCGCGTTGACGACGAAGTTCAACAGCACCTGCTCGAGCTCGGCGAAGCTCGCCAGCACCTTGCGAACGGAGGCCGTCTCGATGTCGAGCGAAATCGACGCGCTGTCGAGCTCCCGCTTCCGGAGCTGGACGACGACGCCGATGACGTCGCGAAGGTCGACGGGCTCCGGCGACCCCGGCTTCTGCGTGCTGAAACGCGAGAGATTGCGAATGATGTCGCGCGCGCGATGGCTCTGTGCCTTGACCAGCGCGATGTCCTCGACGATTTCCGCGGGGGCGTCGCGGGTCCGTTCGACGACCTCGATCGTCCCGAGAATCGCCTGCAGAGGATTGTTCAGCTCGTGCGCGATGCCTGACACGAGCAGGCCGACCGCGGCGAGCCGTTCCTGACGCACGACCTGGCGCTGCAGCGACTGCACGGCCTCGAGCATCTTGCGCTCCTGCGCGAACTGGCGATCGAGCGTGTCACGGGCATCCCGCAGCCGCGCGGCCATCGTCACGAACGACGACTGGAGATCCGACATCTCGAGGTTGGACACCGGCCGCTCCTCGGGCGCCGAGAGATCCCCCGAGGCAATCCTGCCCGCCGCGACCTGCAGGCGCTTGAGGTCGATGGCGGTCTGCCATGAGATCCACAGCGCGAGGCTGAGGATGCACAGCACGGCGATGGAGATGAGGATCAGGTTGCGCTGCCACGTCGGCGCAAGACGCCGCAGCACTTCGGCGCGGGGAATGGCGACGCTCAGCACCCACGGGCCGCGCTCGATCGTCGCATTGCCGTGGAACCGTGCGACGCCGTCGGCGTCGATCTGGAACGACGTCGGCGAGCCGTCGCGCGGAACGTCAATGGACGATCCGATGTACTTGTCGCTGTCGACGCTGCGCGACATGACGAGATTGTTCCTGTCGGCCAGGACGACCACCGACCCGGCCGGGAGCGGCAGCTTCGCGAACAGCGTCTCGAGCTGGCGCAGCGCCACGTTGAAGCCGAGCACGCCGGCGACGGCGCCTGCATCGTTCCGGACGGGATACGCAAGAAACACCGTCCGCCGTCCTGTGAGTGGACCGACGACCAGCTGGCTCGCCTGCGGCCGTCCGGTCTGCAGCACTTGAGAGACGATGGGCGGAGCCGGGGCATCACCTGCGGACGCCGAAGTCGCCGACGCCACGAGCTTCATGTCGGCCCCGCGCAGCACCATGTTGTCGAGCAGCGGCTGCTCGGACAGGATCGCCTGAAACATGCGCGTGCTCGCGGCGGCGTCAAGCGATCGGATCGCCGGATAACGGATGAGCGTCGACGCCATCGTGTCGAGGCTCGCGAAATATTCGCTGAGGACGGTCGCGGCGGTCGTCGCGATGGTGCCGGCTTCCTGCTGCACCTCGTTCGCGCGCTCGGCCCGGGTCCTGAACGCGGACCAGGCCATGGCCACGCCAAGCAGGGCGACAAACAACGCCGTCGCTCCCAGCAACTGGCGGAGAATCGGTTGATTACGGAGAACTCTCAAGGATGACGCGAATCTTAGCGCAGAAGCAGCGGGTCGGCCACGCCGGCTTCGGCGAATCCGCGGGCGCGAAGCACGCAGCTGTCGCAGCGCCCGCACGGCCGCCCGGATGCGGGCGGGTCGTAGCAGCTGTGCGTCAGACCGTAATCGAGGCCAAGCGCGATACCGCGCGTGATGATCTGCGCTTTACTCAGGCTGATAAGCGGAGTGTGAACATGGAAGCGCGCGCCTTCGACGCCGGCACGCGTCGCGAGATTCGCGAGCGACTCGAACGCGTGCACGAACTCGGGGCGGCAATCCGGGTAGCCTGAGTAGTCGAGGGCATTCACGCCGATGACGATGTCGCGGGCGCCGAGGACTTCGGCCCAGCCGAGCGCGAGCGACAGGAAGATCGTGTTGCGCGCGGGCACGTAGGTCGAGGGAATCTCTGCCGGGATATCGGTGGCCGCGAGATCGCGGTCACGGGGGACGTCGATGTTCGACGTCAGCGAGGATCCGCCGATCGGCCGGAGATCGACCGTCAGTTCCTGATGGCGGACCACGCCGAGTGACTTCGCGACCGCGCGCGCGGATTCGACCTCGCGCGCGTGACGCTGGCCGTAAAAGATGGTCAGCGCGTTCAGCGCGAATCCATCCGCTCTGGCAATCGCGGCCGCAGTGTACGAGTCGAGCCCCCCGCTGAGGAGAACGACGGCCTGCATCAGACCCCGCGGGTTTCCGGCGTCCAGATAATCTTGTGGATCTGAAGCTGAACGCGGACGGGGAGCCTGTCCGCGAGCACCCATTCCGACAGCGTCTTCGGGTCGAGCATGCCGTGGACGGGTGAAAACAGAATCGCCTGCGTTTTCGACGCGAGCCGTCTGCAGACGACGTCGCGGGCGAATTCGTAGTCCGCCCGGTCGGCGATGACGAACTTCACTTCGTCATGCGGGGCCATCGCGTCGAGATTCGCCCAGCAGTTCTTGTCGGACTCGCCGCTCCCGGGGCATTTCACGTCGATGACCTTGATGACCTCGGCTGGCACGCGATCGATCGGCCGGTGTCCACCGGTTTCGAGCATGACGGTGTGGCCATCTTCGAGCAGCCGCTCCATCAGCGGATACACATCGTCCTGCAGCAGCGGCTCGCCGCCGGTGATCTCCACGAGCGGACAGCCGTACTCATCCACGGCCTTGACCACCTCGTCGATCGACATCTTGCGGCCTTCGTGGAACGCGTACGGCGTATCGCACCAGGTGCAGCGAAGATCGCAGGCGGTCAGGCGCACGAACACGCTGGGCTGGCCGGCGCGCGTGGACTCGCCCTGGATCGAGTGAAAGATTTCGTTGACGGTGAGCATTCCTCTCTCATTATTCTATGCCGGTGGGCACGGCGGAACTCCGCATCGGCACGAGCGGCTGGAACTATCCAGCAGGCAAGGGCACCTGGAACGGCGTCTTCTATCCGCCCTCGCGCGGGCGCGCGAAGGGGTTCGATGAGCTGTCCTTCTACGCGGAGCACTTCAACACCGTCGAAGTCAACTCGACGTTTTACGGGCAGCCGCGCCCCGATGTCTCGCGGACGTGGGCCGAACGTACGCCGCCGGGCTTCGAGTTCTCGGTCAAGCTGTATCAGAAGTTCACGCACCCGAAGATGTACAAGCAGCAGTTCACGAAGGGCGCGGCCGGCGCCGCGCCTGGGGATAGTGACGCGCTGCTCGATGCGCTTATCAGGCCGAACCCTTCCGACCTCGACGACTTCAAGCGCGGCATCGACCCGCTGGCGTCGGCCGGCAAGCTTGGCGCGCTGCTCGCGCAGTTTCCACCGAGCTTCAAGAGCGACGCGCCGTCGCTCGAATACCTGCAGTGGCTGCTGGAGGCGTTTACAGGCTACGGCATCGCGGTCGAACTCCGGCACCGCAGCTGGAGCGACGCGCTCGGCCAGACGCTGTCGCTGCTGAATACGCACGGCGCCGCCCTCGTGCAGATCGACGAGCCGAAATTCCGCTTCTCGATCGCGCAGAATCAGCTGCCGAACATCCCGACCTTCTATTACATGCGCCTGCACGGCCGGAACGCCGCGCAGTGGTGGACCCACGACAAGGCGGAGGACCGCTACAACTATCTGTACTCGGCCGCGGAAATCAGCGAGTTCGTCGAAACCATCGATGCCGCGCGCGAGATCGTCAAGAAGGCGTACGTCTACACGAACAATCACTTCTCGGCGAAGTCGGTCGCGAATGCCGCGATGATCAAGAAACAGCTCGGCCAGCCGCTCGAAGGCGAGTATTCGGGGGAATTCGTCGCTCGGTATCCTGAGCTCGCCGAAGTCGTGGAGCTCAGAAGAAGAAGATAACCCCAACGCCGCTGCGCGTAGCCAGCGTGTTCGCGTGTGAGCTCGATTGCACCGCCTGCGTCCGCGTCGACTGCGTCACCACGCCGTTCACGACACTCGTGAAGCTCGTCGTCAACGTCGACGTCAGCGCCGTGCTGGTAGCGGTGTAGCCCAACCCGATCTCGCCGAACAGGCCGAAGTGCCGTCCGAGCGAATACTGCGCGCCAAACGAACCGGACGTCAGATACGAGGACACCGTCGACTCCGACGTGGACGTAGCGGAGGTCGTCGATGCCGAGGTGCTCGTTCTCGCGTAGGAGAACCTTGGACTGACGTAGGTGCGAAGTCCCTCCCAGCGATGCAGGTAGAACAACGCACTGACGCCGGCCCCCACCCCCGTTGAGTCGTTCGTCGACACCGGAGACGCGCCTAGAAGATCGTTCGTCGAGGAATCGCCCGTCGAGCGCGACAGCGTGATCTCCGGCCGCAGCGCGACGCGATCGGCCGCCTGCCAGATCACGCCGATCGAGCTCGGATACCCCATCGTCAATCCGACCTTCCCTTCGTCCTGCGCGCGAGCGATGCCAGGGACGCCAATTACCACGAACAAGAAAAGGCCGATCGAAGCGCGTTTCATATGCGCCATTACTCTCTCACGTTCATTAGCCAGTTTCATCACGAGCCGGGTCCTGGCCTCGAACAGCCCCACCGGGTGCTCGGCGAAAGGCCATGCTCACGGCTCACGCCTCCGCGACCGGCGGGGCGCCCCGTTCTCGGCCACCCGACGCGTGATGAAACCGAGCGCACTATTCGAGCTTCTGAGATGGGTTTCGAAGAACCCACGCCACATACACCAAAAGAGAAAGCGCTCGACAGCTGTTGGTCCTGGAGTCATAGTCTGACGATTGACCATGGAGAACGTCATGACGGTTCAGTTGATCATCAGCAAGAGTGGACCGCTCTTTTTGACTGGCTGAAATCGGCATCGGACTGGTCAATGGATAAAGCAGGGACGCGCGAAACGTCTCCGCGTCCTCCGGTTGAAGATGTGCCGCAGGTTGAGGAACACCGCCACGGCGTGAATAGAGCTTAACGCCGACCAACTCCACGCAAATGCCATCCGCTTGAGCCAGAAACACCGGGATAGAAAGGGCGTAGTCGCCGCGAGCCCTCTTTGGAAAGTTCTCCACGTGCCAGGTTAGTCTTGCCATCCTTGAGCAGCCTCGCTACTTGAAACAGTTCGACAAAGCTCATTCCTGGCTCGAGGTACCAGCCATCGTGTGCGAGCACCTCTAAGGCATGCCGCTGCTTTTCTGGCAGTTCCTGAAACGCACGCCCCATTTGCTCAAATACAGGGACGAGTTGCGTCTGCAGTTCCTGAAATCGCTCTAGAGCAGGGGCAACCGTTTCAGCGAGTCGTTGCTGGAATTGTTCGAATTGACGAAGATCCGGCTCAACCGCTGCAGCCAATCGGCGTTGCACCTCCATCATTGGCACCATGTGAGCGAGCAGCGCTTCTCGCAGCTGTTGATGTGGCCGTAACGCCTCGGCCACGGCCTGCAGGTTGGCCGCGATGTGGCGACGGAATTTTTCACCATCGTCAGTGCTCATCAGGCTGGAAGCGTAACATTTCGGTTTGAGAACAGACAGGCGGGTGGCCGCGAACGGGGCGCCCCGCCGGGCGCGGAAGCGTCAGCCGTAAGCATGGCTTTTCGCTGAGCACCCGGTGGGGCTGTTCGCGGACAGGACCCGCGGTCCGAAGAATGTTTCGATGTCTTGAAGCTACTCGCGGACGTACATGCGAGTAATGAGATCGCCGCGCCGGAGGCGCGCGGGCACGTCGGCGCCGGCGATGACGTGGCCGAACACGGTGTAGCGGCCGTCGAGATCGGGACGGTCAGTCAGCGTCACGTAGATCTGGCTGTCGGCCTTCGCGGGATCACCCGGATGCGCCATCGCGACGGCGCCCTTGGTGTGCGTGCGCTTCTTGCTGATCTCCGGCGCGCCGATTGGCGTGCCGCTCGACGCGGCGTCACCCAGGCCCCAGTCGGCTTCCTTGCTCGTGTCGCGCGAGCGCGGATCGCCCCACTGCACCACGAACCCCGGCAGCGCGCGATGAAACCGCTGGCCGTCGTAGAAGCCCTGCCGCACGAGCTGGACGACATGCGCCACGGTCTTCGGCGCTTCGTTCTCGTACGTCTCGAACGCAAACGCGCCTTTCGTCGTCTCGACGACGATCACGGGACCGGTTTGCGCACGCGCGATCGCCGGCGAGAGCAGCACCACGAGCGCAAGCGCGCGAGCACGTCTGGTCATGCCTTGCCCGTCCTGACGACGCCGACACGAGGACACCACCTGGCGATCACGCACGCTCCGCACCGAGGATAAACCGGACGGCACACATTCTGCCCCCAGGTCACGAGATACAGGTTGATGATGGGCCACCAGCGCTCCGCTGTCGACTCGTAGAGCGCCTGCTCTGTTTCGTCCGGCAGATTCGTTGTCACCCAGCCAAGGCGGTTCGAAATGCGATGCACGTGCGTGTCGACGCAGATGTTCTTCGCGCTCTTGAACGCGAGAATCAGCACGAGGTTCGCCGTTTTCCTGCCGACGCCAGGCAGCGTCAGCAGCTCCTCCATCGTCCCCGGCACTCTCCCGCCGAACTTCTCGACGAGGATCCTGCACGTTTCTTTCACGTGCTTCGCCTTGTGGTGATAGAAACTCACGGGGTAAATCAGCTTCTCGATCTGCTTGACCGTCAGCTTCGCCATCGTCTTCGGCGTGCGTGCTCTGGCGAACAGACGCGCCGACGCCGCGGCGGTCGTCGCGTCCTGCGTGCGCGCGGACAGGAGCGTGCCGATGAGGACCTGAAAGGGATCTTCCTGGCTGGATTCGGAGATCTTTTCGACGGCGGGCAGCTCGAGGCCGTCGATCTCACGCGCAAGCGCGCGCATCACGGGACCGACGTGCCTGGCGCGTTTCAATGACCGTACGACTGGCAGTACCCGCAGTGGTTGCAGCGAACCGCCGGTTCAATCACGCACTGGCCGTCTTCGGCCGGCGCGAGCAGCAGAAAGCGGCCGTGGCTCGCATGCGCCGCACCCAGCGCCTGCTGTTCGACTGTGCGGCCGGTGTGCCTGGCGATTGCGTCGCGCACGAGCGCGCGCAGTTCCTGTTCAGAGACCGACATCACTTGAGATCATCACTTGAGATTATCATTAAATTCGATCTGATCGATGATGCCGACGATCGCCGCGTCGACGGGGGCCGCTTTCTTCCCGAGCGCCTCTCCCGCCGCGCGTCCTTCGAGCACCACCAGAACTTTTTCGTTCACGCCGGCGCCGACGCCGTCGACCGCGAGCACCGCATTGCCGCGCGGCTTGTCATCGGGGTCGATCGGCTGCACGAGGAGCAGCTTCGCGCCTTCGAACTTCCTGTTCTTCTGCGTGGATACGACGGTCCCGACGACCCGTGCGATCTGCATCAGCCGATCGTCCAGTGATCGACGATGCCGACGATGCCCGCGTCAACGGGCGCCTCAACGGGATAGAACGGAAAGCTCGCTTCCTTGCCGCGGACGAAAAACACCTCTTCGCCGACGCCGGCGCCGACAGAGTCGACGGCGACGAGCGTCCGGCCTGCCGGCTCGCGCCCGGGCGTCAGCGGCTGAAGGATCAGCAGCTTGAGGCCCGTCAGGTTTTCATCCTTGCGCGTCACGACGACGTCGCCGATGACTCTGGCGAGGTGCATCAGGATTCCTGCAGTTCGATGTTGTCGATGATGCCGACGATGGCGGCGTCAACCGGGCAGTCTTTCAGGCCCGACGCCATGCGCGCCGAGCTGCCGCTGACGATGAGCACGGTTTCCCCGACGCCCGCGTCGACCGTGTCGACGGCGACGAGGTAGCTGCCCTCGGCTTTGCCGCGGGGATCCATCGGCCGCGCGATGAGCAGCTTGCTGCTCACCAGGCGGGGATCCTTGCGGGTCGCCACCACGGTCCCGACCACCTTGGCGAGGAGCAACTCGGTCCCTGGTCCCTGGTGCCTAGACCTTGGACGCTTTGCCGATCGGCAGCGCGTCTTCGAGGTTCGCGTGCGGACGCGGAATGACGTGCACCGAGACGAGCTCGCCCACGCGGCGCGCCGCGGCGGCGCCGGCGTCGGTGGCCGCCTTCACGGCGGCGACGTCGCCGCGCACGATGGCCGTGACATAGCCCGCGCCGATCTTCTCCCAGCCGACGAGCGTGACCTTCGCGGCCTTCACCATCGCGTCGGCCGCCTCGATCATCGCGACCAGGCCTTTCGTTTCGACCATCCCAAGCGCCTCACCCATTACTGGCTCCTTCAGTCCCCGTAGCGTCCGGCTTTCGCCGGACGTCCGCCTGAAGGCGGACGCTACGAAGTCAGCGTAGATTCCTGATCGCGTCTTCTATCAGTGCCGAGAGCTCGTGGTATGTTAACCGAATTTCCGCGTCGTCCGACGGCGGAACGCGGCCGGCCCCTGGCGCGATGACGTCGGGAATCAGGCGCTGTCCGTCGCCTTCGGGCGCCTGGACGGTCTGGCATGTCGGGTCGTCCACGGGATCCGCGCAAATCGGCGCCGGGGCCTTGATGCCGTACGTTCCGCGCAGCTCCTGGAGCCGCATCACCTCTTCGCGCGAAATCAGATTTTCGCGGCCAAGCATCCGCGCCACCAGGCTGATGTGCGCGAAGTGCTCGATCGTCTCCATCTTGTAATACGCGGAATAGAGATCCGCGCCGACGGTCAGCGCGCCGTGGTTCGCGAGCAGCATCCCGTCGTGCGCCTTGATGTACTTCCGCACGGCTTCCGGCAGTTCGGCGGTTGAGGGCGTGGCGTACTCCGCCAGCGGAATGCTGCCGAGCGTCGTCAGCACCTCGGCGAGCACCGCCCGATCGAGCGGAATGCCCGCGACGGCAAACCCGGTCGCGGTCGGCGGATGCGCGTGCACGACGGCCTGCACGTCGGGACGCTGCCGGTACACCTCGAGATGCATCAGCGCCTCAGATGAGGGATCGCGGTCGCCGGAGATCTTCGTGCCGTTGAGATCGGTGACGCACATCATGTCGGGCGTCATGAATCCCTTGCAGACGCTCTTCGGCGTCATCAGCAGCCGGTCGGGGCCGAGGCGCACGCTGATGTTGCCGTCGTTGCTCGCGGTGTACCCGCGCGCGTACATCCGCCGGCCGATCTCGACGATGTCCGCGAGGAGAGATTCGATGCTCATGCGGTTTTCGCCCGGTACTTATCGCGGCACGCGGTCGAACAGAAGTACAGCGCCTGACGGCCGACGCTGATCGAGACGGCGCGGTCGGGGACGACGTACGTCCCGCACACCGGATCGCGCGCCATCTGCACGCCGTGCGCCGGGACGCCGCCGTTGTCGCGCGACGGCCCCGGCTGGTTCGATGGACCCGACAAACCCTGCATCACGCCCTGCAGCAATTTCCAGATCGCTCGAATGACGAGCAGCGTGAAGATCGCGTCGAGGGCAAACCCCAACATGATGATCAGGCTCCAGGCTTCGGCTCACCCGTCGCGCCGTGCGCCGACTTCAGCGTATCGAGCGCCCGCTTCGCGGCCTGGCCTTCCGCGCCGTTCGGATCGATGGCGATGACCTGCTCCCACGCCTTCGTGGCGCCCGCCAGATCCTGCTTGCCGAACGCGCGGACGATGCCGAGGTTGAGCAGCGTCTTCACGTGCTTCGGATCGATCTTGAGCGAGGCATCGAAGCGCGCGAGCGCCTTGTCCGGCTGGTTCGTGTAGTAGTAGCAGACGCCGAGGTCGGTGCTGAGATTCGCATCGCCCGGCTCGAGCTTCACGGCCTGCTCGTACCACGTAATCGCATCGTCGTACCGCTCGGCGTCGAAGTACAGGTTGCCGAGATCGATGCGCGGCTTCGCGTTCGCGGGCTCGCGCTCGGCCACCGACTTCAGCGCATTCACCTTCGCATCGTCCACAATCGCAGCGCGCGTGTTTGAGGCTGCCGGGGATGAGGCGGCCGGCGCCGAGGCGGTCTGCGCGGCCGCCGGCGCCTTCGCCTGCTGGGTGCCGATAATCCACCCGGCAATCAGGCCGAAGGCAATGCCCGCCACGCCGAAGGCTACGGAATCAGATTTCATTCGAGCACTCGATCATATCAGGCGTCCGCCAGTACCGCGAGGTACTCGCGGACGACCGTTTCGAGGCCCGTGAAAATCGCGCGGGAGACGATCGCGTGGCCAATCGACACCTCATCAAGATGCGGCAGCTGGCGGAAAATTGTCAGGTTGTCGAGATCGAGATCGTGCCCGGCGTTGACGCCCAGGCCAAGCGAGTGGGCCAGCCGCGCGGCATCGGCGTAGACGGCGAACGACCGGCGGGCGGCCTCGGTGCCCCGTTCGTACGCGCGCGCGAAGGGCTCGGTGTAGAGCTCGATGCGATCGGCGCCGGTCGACGCCGCCCAGCGAATGGCGTCTTCCTGCGGATCGACGAACAGGCTCACGCGAATCCCGCGTGACTTCATGGATGCGACGATGCCGGCAAGGCCGGATGTCTGCGCGCCGGGCTGCCACCCCGCCTGGCTCGTGATTTCTCCTGGCGCAACGGGCACGAGCGTGCACTGATCGGGCCGCACCTCTTCGACGAGCGCGATCAGATCGGGCCGCGGATCGCCTTCGATGTTGAGCTCGATGTGCGGCTTGTGTTTCGCGAGCATCCGTGCGACGTCGCGCACGTCGTCCGGCGTGATGTGACGCCTGTCCGCGCGCGGATGAACGGTGATGCCCGACACGCCGGCCGAGAGACAGACCGCGACGGCGTCCGTCACACGCGGCACGCTTCCGCCACGCGAATTTCTGATCGTCGCGATCTTGTTGACGTTGACGGACAGAGCAATCATGAAGGATGACTAAATGCCTAAATTCACCTTTACGGCGTCGACGATTTCATTCGCCCACGCCTTGATCTCGCCTTCGTTGCGGCCTTCGAGCATCACGCGAAGCAGCGGCTCGGTTCCGGAGTAGCGGATCAGCACGCGGCCCTGCCCGGCCACACGCTGTTCGACGCGGGCGATGGCGTCGGCGACAAGCGGCACGGTCGTCAGATCGACCTTCTCGCGAACCCTGACGTTCAGCAGCACCTGCGGATAGTTCGTCAGGTCCGAGGCCAGATCGGCCAGCGTCCGGCCGGTCATCGCGATCGTGCGCAGCACGTTGAGCGCCGTGCACAGCCCGTCGCCCGTGTAAAGGTAGTCGGAGAAGATCACGTGACCCGACTGCTCGCCGCCGAGCGTCGCGCCCCGCTTCAGCATCTCCTCCATCACGTACTTGTCGCCGACGGCCGTCCGCACCAGCTCGATGCCCGATTCGCGGCACGCGAGTTCGAGGCCGATGTTGCTCATCACCGTCGCCACGACCGTATTGCCGGCCAGACGTCCCTCCCGCTGCAGCTGACGCGCGCACATGAGCAGCACCGCGTCGCCGTTGACGGTCTGGCCGCGATGGTCGATGAAGATCGCCCGGTCGCCGTCGCCGTCAAACGCCACGCCCATGTCGCAGCCGCGTTCGACGACGGTCTTCGACAGCAGCCCCGGGTGCGTCGAACCGCACTGAAGGTTGATGTTGTGGCCGTCGGGCTCGTCGGCGATGACGACGATCTCGAGGCCGAGGCCCATGAACAACTGGGGAGCCACCGGGGTCGTCGCGCCGTTCGCGCAGTCGACGGCGAGCTTGAAGGGGCCGAGCGAGGCGACTTCAGGAAACACCACTCGCAGGTGGTCGAGGTACGGCTCGACGCGCTCGGTCGCCGTGACTGGACGCGGGTCGCCGCCGGGCGTCCGCCACGAGGAGTCGGCGATGATCGCCTCGACGTGCCGCTCGACGTCTTCGGTGAACTTCTCCCCTCTGCCGGAGAACACCTTGATGCCGTTGTCTTCGAACGGATTGTGCGACGCGGAGATCACGATGCCGAGGTCGTACCCGGCCGAACGCGTGAGGTAGGCGACCGCCGGTGTCGGCACGACGCCGGCGGTCGTCACGCTCGCGCCCTCGCCCGACGCACCGTGCGCGAGCTCGGCCTCGATCCACGCGCCCGATTCGCGCGTGTCGCGGCCGACCAGCAGCCGGGGCGACGTCGTCGTCCCATGCGGCAGCGCGCGAACGACTGCCGCGCCGAGCCGGCGGACCGTCGCGTGATCCAGAGGATAGTGACCGGCTTTGCCGCGGACGCCGTCGGTGCCGAACAGCCGCTCAGTTTTTGACACTGCTGATCCGCACCTGCACCGTCGAGGGCTCGACGCGCGTCACGCCGGCGCGTTCGGGAGTGTCGGCGTGGACGGCGAGCCTGTACTCGCCTTCGCCAAGTCCGTCGACGTCGACGTATGCCGCCACGTTTTCGGGGTCGATTCTGTTGATGATGTCGCGGCTGCCGCGGACGCCGACGTCCACGACGGCCGGCACGGCCTGCGCGGAGAGCCGCGCACCGAGATTACGAAGGCGGACCGGCAGCCCGCGAATGATCCGCTCCATCGGGCCCGGCGCGATCTTCACGGTGACGTTCACGGTCCGCTGCGTCTTCAGTCGCAGCGACGGGTCGAGGAGACCGACCGTGACGTCTTCGCGGAGAGAGTCCTGCAAACCCGCCACCGAAATCGTCTCCGTGACGGCTTCGACCGCGCGCTTGACGGCCGTTTCAGGTCCCACGATCTCGACGTGATCCGGCGTCACGACGGGCTTCCCCACAACGACGTAACCGGCCGCGGGCATGCCCTCGACCGACGGAGCGACGGGCACCTGCCGCGTCATGGAATTTTCGAGCGCCAGCGCGATCGTCGACGGCGTCACCTGCACCACTTCGACGCCGTACGGCGACCGGACCTGCTCGGGCGTCATGGGAAACAGGCGATTGCCGGCGCGAACGGCATGCAGGTCGAGGACGGCGACGATGTCGCCGGCGTTGACGCGGCTGAGCGCGCCGGACGTGCCGCGCACGCGGACGTCGACGGTCGACGGCGCTTCGCCCTGGATTTCGAGCCCCGCCGGAAACTGCTGCAGTTCGAGGGGCGCGCGCAATCCGCGCTCGACGACTTCCTCGCCCGCGACGGACATCCAGAGCAGGACGCCGATGCCGAGCGACAGCAGCTTGAGCCCGAAATTCCGGAACGGCCACAGCGTCATCTTCATGTGAGCTGTGCCCGCGTTTCAGGCGCCGCGGCCCGGGCGCGCCGATGCAGCACGAGCGACCGCAGGCGGGCGCGCAGCATGTTGACGTCGAAGCCGCGCTCGATCTGGCCGTCGACGACCACCGAGATGACGCCGGTTTCCTCCGAGACGACAATCGCGACGGCGTCGTTTTCCTCCGTCAGGCCGATCGCCGCGCGATGCCGCGAGCCGAGCTCCTTGCTCAGGCGCGGATTGATCGTCAGCGGAAGAAAGCACGCCGCCGCCGCCACCCGATCGTTCTGCACGATGACCGCGCCGTCGTGGAGCGGCGACTTCGGCTGGAAGATCGCGAGCAGCAGGTCGTACGTGAGCACGGCGTCGAGCGAGATGCCGCCGTCGATGTAGTTGCGCATGCCCACCTGGCGCTCGATGGCGATAATCGCGCCGATGCGCTGCGCCGACAGCATGCCGGCCGCGACGACGATCTCCTCGATCGATTCCTCGCGCGACTCCTCTTTGGCGAACCACCGGAAGAACGGCGCGCGGCCCAGATGCGCGAGCGCACGCCGGATGTCGGCCTGGAACAGCACGATGATCGCGAACACGATCGAGCCGAGAAAATTCCGAACGAGCCAGTTGACGGTGTCGAGGCGAATCCAGCGCGACCCGTAGAAGATGGCCGCGAGGAAACCGGCGCCCACGGCCATCTGCACGGCGCGCGTGCCGCGAATCAGCTTGAGGACCTCATAGATGAGGATCGACACCACGAGGATGTCGGCGAGATCCCACCAGCCGATCGGCGCGCGGCGAAACAGGGCGGTCAGCGAATGAATCATCGGGCCTGACGTATCTCTTCGGCGGCGCGCACAACCTGCACCATCGCGGCGACGGCGTGCACCCGCACGATGTGCGCCCCGCCGAGCACGGCGGCGGTCACGGCGGCGGCCGTCGGCCAGTCGCGCTCGGGCGCCTCGGCGCCGCCCGCGGCCGCGCGCAGGAACGACTTCCGCGACGGCCCCACGAGCAGCGGCCGTCCGAGCGCGGCGCCAATCTCCGGCAGCCTCGCCAGCACACCATAGCTATGCGACGCTCGTTTGGCAAACCCGACCCCGGGATCGACGACGATGGACATTCGCGGGATGCCGGCGCGAATCGCCACCTCGACGCTCGATTGCAGTTCGTTCGTCACTTCGCCGATGACGTCGTCGTAGTCGGCCTGGCCGTACATGTCCTTCGAGCGGCCGCGCGTGTGCATCAGCACGATCGCCGCGCCATGCCGCGCGACCACGTCGGCCAGCGGCGGGTCGTATCGAAGGCCGCTCACGTCGTTGACCATCTGCGCGCCGGCGGCGATTGCGGCGTCCGCGACGACCGCCTTGTACGTGTCCACGGATATCGGAATCCGCAGATGCCCCTGCAGCCCTTCGAGCACGGGCAGGATGCGATCGAGCTCCGTCCGCGCGTCGACGGGCTCGGCCCCTGGCCGGGTCGATTCACCGCCGATGTCGATCAGATCGGCGCCCTCGGCCTCGATGGCGAGCGCGCGGTCGATGGCCTCGCGGGGATCCACGGGGCGAGATTCAGCGAACGAGTCCGGGGTGATGTTGAGGATGCCCATCACGAGCGGCCG
>Ga0153915_10001569_pt1 | contig 20950 bp, 17 predicted proteins | sample Opewatmetagenome_2_FD_107003 | JGI IMG/M metagenome (GOLD analysis project Ga0153915, IMG submission 107003) | Freshwater wetland microbial communities from Ohio, USA - Open water 3 Core 3 Depth 3 metaG | ecosystem: Environmental > Aquatic > Freshwater > Wetlands | place: USA: Ohio, Lake Erie...
GAATTCACGTTCCGTTTCAACCGGCGCAAGTCGGCCTCGCGGGGCAAGCTGTTCTATCGACTGGCGCAACAGGCGGTTCAAGTACAGCCGGTAACATTCGCCTCACTGAGCCGAACCACAAGGGGTTGAGTATGGTTGAGTCAAGTAAATAGGCCTATTGCGCTATGAGTAACGCGTTTTCTGGCTATCTTGGCGCCGCCAGCAAGCGCGTGAACTGTTTAGCGTTGTCGGCCATCGCGATGTTGTTAAAGAAGCAGTAGGCCGGCCCACGACCGTCGTCGCAAATGGTTTTTAGCCGATTCAGTTCGTCATTGGTGAACCGATGACGATATCCGCTGATGCCATTCGGGCGGAAGTAGCGGATCTTTGCAGGAACCGGCTCGGAGTTCTTAAACGGGTCAACAACATGGACTAGATCCAGTTCTTTGCACAATTCCGCGACCAATTTCATATCCCACTCACCGCGGGGCTCCCAACCCATGATGAACCTGCCGCGTTTCGCCTTCTCGAAGAACCGCCGCAGGCAGGCGATGTTTTCCTTGGTGGGACGAAAGCTGGTGGGACACTGGAACAACACCAGGAACGCCCGCAACGCCGTCGCTACCGCGTACGTCTCATCCCATGCCCAGCGTATAGTGGCGTTGAAACCGAAATGGCCGCAATACTCCGCATCACGCAGGTCGAGCCGCGTCCGTTTGTAGGTCGGACTGCTGGCGGGATGTGTGATGACTTGCCACGATTTCAGCGCGAACTGGAAATCCTTTGGCGCAGCCGCCCGCCAGCGCTCCGCCGTCTCGAGTTTCGGCAGTTGATAGAAGCTGGAATCGATCTCGACGCAGGGAAAAGTCTGAAAATACTTCGCCTGAGCGAGTGCGAACCCGCAGCAACCGATTTTCACCTGGGCAGACGGACGCAACATAACAATCATGCTAGCAAGTTTATTCTGGCTTGCAAAGCCCCGCGCGTCTCGGCATCTTTAAGGTGGAATTGCTCATGAAAGATTTTGGCGCGGGACAATCCAAATCGGCACCGTTTGTCATCAGGTCGAACGATATTCTGTTTGAGTGTCCGAAGTGTGCCAAGAATCTTGTCGTGGATCAAGATGCTGAGGGTCTAACCGTAAGTTGTCCGCAATGCGGTACCGAAGTGATTGTGCCGCCGAAACCGAGCGTGGTGCCCGTGCCTCAACCAGTATGCCAACCACGGACAGTGGCGCCTCCTTCGCCCCCACCACGGCCGGAAGTACAGCCACACGCAACGCAGAGCACACAAGTACAAACCCAATATATTGACACCGCGGTTCTGCATTCCCGTCTAACTATGTTGTCCATGCAACTCAAGGAGCTTCAGCATCAGCGCGCCAGTCTTATTGCCAGGATGATGGTTCATGTTGATGAGGTGAACCGCATCCTTGAGCAACTCGGCGGGTTACAAGGTGTCGAGAACGAGACTCACCGCGAGTGGAGCCACATCCGGGAAAAAATCACCACTGCCAAGCAAGCCGGCGATGGGAAGTAAGTGGCGTTTCGCTGTAGGAAAGGTAATCGGGATCGCCGGAACCCCGCGCAGTCAAAGATGACATTTGCCGTTCCCACCCTTGCCAAGCGGCGGTGTTTCCTCTATGCTGCGTCAGGCCGATTTCCATGAATCCAATTCGACGCGCCAAAACTGTATTTGATATTGAGATGGACGCGTTGCGACGCACTCGCGCGCGGCTCGACGGGCATTTCATTGCTGCGGTTGACCTCATCGCCGAGTGCATCAGTCGCAAAGGCAAGGTCATTGTCACGGGTGTCGGCAAGTCGGGCAACATCGGTCAGAAGATAGCCGCAACGTTGACCAGCACGGGCACAACCAGTGTCGTGCTAAATGCGCTAGACGCACTTCATGGCGACATTGGGATCGTCAACGATGGCGATGTGGTACTCGCCTTGAGTTACACGGGCGAGAGTGAGGAACTACTGCGCTTGTTGCCGGCCATTAAGCGCTTCGACGTAAAGATTATCGCCATGACTGGCCATTCCAAGTCGCAGCTTGCCCGACATAGCGATGTTGTGCTTAACCTGAGCATCCGTGAGGAAGCTTGCCCGTTCAATCTTGCGCCGACCGCCAGCACCACGGCGATGCTCGTTCTTGGCGACGCGCTGGCGATGTGCGTTTTGGAGGCGCGCGGGTTCAGAAAATCCGATTTCGCCAAACGCCATCCCGCGGGCGCCATTGGCAGCACGATGCTCGTGCAGATCAAGGACATCATGCGTACCGGCGACCGCCATGCCGTTATCGCCGAGAATGGCACTATCAAGGACGCGCTGCTGGCGATGACCCGTGCCAAGTCGGGTGCCATCAGCGTCGTCAATCCACACGGCCGGCTCGCTGGTGTGTTTACAGATGGCGATTTCCGTCGTCATATTTCGCGAGGAACTACTGTGCTCGACGCGCCAATCCGCTCCGTGATGACCAGAGCGCCGATCACTATCCGCGATACTGCGCTGGCCGTCGAGGCATTGAAAGTGTTCCAGCAACGCAGGATAGACGACCTCGTTGTCGTCGATGAGAAACGCCATCCTGTAGGCATTATTGACTCGCAGGATTTGCCAAAGTTCAAAATCATGTGACAACAACCTTTTAACGGCTTTACCGCCTTTAATGGTTTTAACGATAGGAGAAGTAAGCTATGCCGTCAGCCAACGATCTTCGCAAAGGAATGGCCGTTAAATACAATAACGACATTTGTATCGTGCTCGATATGCAGCACCGCACGCCGGGTAATTTGCGCGCCTTTGTCCAAGCCACCTTGCGCAGTCTGAAGACAGGCAGATCGTCCAACGTGCGTTTTGCCTCCACAGAATCGATTGAAGTCATCTCGATGACCACGCGCCAACTCGATTTCAGTTACAAGGATCATAATGGCTACCATTTCATGGATCCAGAAACCTACGAAACTACCACGCTCAGCGAGGAATTCGTCGGCGAGGCGGCGAAGTACCTCACTGAAAACCTTCAATGCACGTTGATGGAAATGGAAGGTAAAGCCGCCGAATTGGAATTACCGCCCAAGGTGAAACTCAAGGTTATCGAAGCGCCACCGGGCGTGCGGGGCGACACCGCCACCAACGTTACCAAACCCGCCAAGGTCGAGAACGGCTTCGAAGTCGGTGTTCCGTTGTTTATCAACGCAGGCGACGTCATCGAAGTGGACACCCGCACCGGCAAATACCTCAACCGCGCCTGACAAGGCAAACAGATCGCATTCGTGATCGGGGCCGAGCCATGGTGCCTATTGGCGACTTGCCGTTTGAGGTGTGCGTCGCTGTGCCGGGTGGGTTTATCGTGACCCCAGCAATGCGATGAAAGAATCTTGGAATCCTGTGCGGTTAAGCTTAAATTTGCCTGATTTCTTTCGCATCAAATGACTCCATTCCTGTCACCGGAACGGAAGCAGATCGTATCGAAGGTTTTGGTATGTATTGCCTTGGCTGTCGCCACCGTGGTTGTTTATCTCCCCGTGCGTCATCATGAGTTCGTTAATTTCGATGATGATCGCTTCGTGACGGAGAATCCAAAACTCCGGGAAGGTCTCAACTGGCGGTCCATACGCTGGGCATTTACGTCAGATTTGACCAGGGATGATCAGAATGCAGACTACTGGCGGCCGTTGAGCTACCTATCGCACGCTCTGGACGTTCAAATGTTCGGGTTGCGGCCTGCGGGTCATCATTTGGTGAGCTTGGGGATTCACGTGGCCGCTGTGGTGGCGCTATTTCTGGTGTTGCAGTCGATGACCGGGGCGCTCTGGCGGAGCGCGCTTGTGGCGGCGCTATTTGCGTTGCATCCACTGAGAGTTGAATCGGTGGCATGGGTGGCGGAACGCAAAGACGTATTGAGCGGGCTGTTTTTTATATTAACACTTGGAGCATACGCCCGCTATGCGCGTCGTCCATTTTCCGTGTACGGTTATCTTGTAACGCTTTTTACGTTTGTTCTGGCCCTGATGTCGAAGTCTATGGCAGTGACGCTGCCATTTGTCCTTCTGCTGCTAGATTACTGGCCATTGGGTCGGACACAGTGGGCGAAGCCCGCGACAGGCAGGAGTGTCGGGGTCTCTCCCGCTCAACTACTGAAGGAGAAGGTTCCGTTTTTCGTGTTGGCCGTCGCGTCGTGTGCTGTGACGTTTTGGGCGCTGCGTAGAGAAGAGTCGGTGGAGCGAATAAGCATGCCGTTGGGAATGCGAATCTCCAACGTATTGCTTTCGTATATGGGTCACGTAGGCAAGACGTTTTGGCCGACGAGCCTGGCTGTTTGGTATCCATCGCATGCTGCGTTGTCGGCGATAGCGGTGGTGGGAGCGGGCGTTGGAGTGGTTGGGATGACAACGGCGGTAATGTGGCGAATGCGACATAAGCCGTGGCTGGCGGTAGGTTGGTTTTGGTTTTTTGGGACGCTGGCACCGGTCATCGGATTGGGGCAGTTAGGCGAGCCGACGATGGCCGACCGCTTTACGTATATTCCGTCAATTGGTTTATTTCTCATGTTGAGCTGGAGTGTGCCGGGCCGGGCGATTGGGGGGTTGATCTTGAATGCGATCACTTGTGTCATTGCCGGGACGTTGCTTGTAGTCTGCGCAGCGTTGTCCAAGATTCAAGTCGGGTACTGGAGGGACAGTGAGACACTGTTTCGCCATGCCCTGAACGTAACCCGGGACAATTGGCTGATGCACGACAGTTTGGGACTTATCCTGGTTAATCAGGGCAGGCCTTTGGAGGCGATTGAGCAGTTTGTGCAGGCGTTGCAGATCAAACCCGATTTTGCTGAAGCGCATAACGATTTAGCGAATGCTCTACTCGACTTGGGCAAGGTTGCGGAGGCGATTGCCGAGTGTACTGAGGCGCTTCGGATCAGACCGGATTATGCCGAGACACACAACAACCTGGGATATGCCTTGGCCAGTCAGGGCAAGGTTGCGGAGGCGATTGCCCAGTATTGGGAAGCCTTGCGGTTGGAACCTGATTTGGCCCCGTCTCTTTACGGGCTAGTTTGGATTCTTGCTACTGATCGAAACACGAGTCTTCGCAACGGCACCGAGGCCGTTCAGTTGGGAGAACGGCTTTGTGCGATCACGGGTTTCCATGATGCGGAAGATTTGGACGCGTTGGCTGCCGCCTATGCCGAGGCGGGACGATTCAGCGACGCCATCCGAATTGCTCAGAAAGCCATCGAATTGGCAAACGTCGCGGGGCAACAAGAACTTGCTAAACAGATTCAAGAACGCTTGAAGTTGTACCAAGCCGGACGCCCGTTTCACGAGGGTTCGGCATCGGTCGCGACAGTGGAGTAGACCATGAGCAAACGAAAAGTCATGGCCGATGAATTACGACATCACTAATGCGATGAAAGAATCCTGGAAATCGGTGCGGTTGGGTAGTGCCATCATCGTGTTGTTGACGCTTGTAGCTTACCTCCCTGCGACGCGCGGCGGGTTTATTTGGGATGATGACGACCATTTCATAAACAATCCCGCAATGCTTTCCGTCGAAGGGTTGAGGCAAATCTGGTCGTCGCTAGCTGCATCACGTTACTATCCGCTGACGCTCACGGTCTTTTGGGTGCAACGCCACTTTTGGGGATTACATCCGCTGCCATACCATGCGGTCAATATCGTATTGCACGCGGTCAACGCGGTGTTGTTATGGACGCTGCTGCGCCGTCTGAAGGTGCGCGGATCATGGGTTGCCGCAGTACTGTGGGCATTGCATCCGGTCAATGTGGAGACCGTGGCGTGGGTGACGGAATTGAAGAACACGCAGTCGGGTCTGTTCTTCCTGCTGGCGCTGCTGGTGTTTCTGCGGTTTGAGCATGGGTTGCATCCGAGCGATTATGTGATGGCTCTGGTGTGCGGCGCGGCTGCGATGTTGAGCAAGCCTTCCACGGTCGTGCTGCCAGGGGTGATTTTGTTGTGCGCTTGGTGGCAGCGTGGCCGGTGGACGCGCAACGATTTCCTGAGAGTGGCGCCGCTCGTGGTGTTTGGGGTCTGCATGTCGTTGCTGACGATTGTCGAGCAACGCTACCATATCGCAAACGAAGGTACATCGGAATGGACGCTGACTGCTGTGCAGCGACTTGTGCTTGCCGGGCGCGCGGTGTGGTTTTACGCCGGCAAGCTGCTTTGGCCAACGGATTTATGCTTCATTTATCCGCGCTGGGAATTGCGGGTGCATTCGATTATGGCGTGGCTGCCAGCGGCCGGACTGGTGCTCGTGGCGTGGGCGCTGTGGTATTTTCGCCGCGCGGACAGCGCGCGCGCGATGACCTTCGGTCTCGGTTGTTTCATTCTCGCATTGCTACCCGTGCTGGGATTCTTCGACATCTACTTCTTCCGGTTCTCGTTCGTAGCTGACCATTTTCAGTACTTGGCCAGCATGGGGCTGATCGCCCTGGTAGCTGGCGCAGGCACAACAGTTTGCCGACGGGCCGGTCAAGGGGGACGGCATTCTGGAATGCTCTTAGTCGCGGCTGTGCTGACAATGTTGGGAATGTCCACGTGGAGACAGGAACAGGTCTACAAAGATCTTGAAACGCTCTGGCGGGGCACGTTGACTAAGAATCCAGACGCTTGGATGGCGCACTATAACTTGGGAGTTGCCCTGGCCAGTCAGGGCAAGTTTTCGGATGCTATGGCCGAGTACGCCACGGCATTGCGAATCAAGCCGGATTATGTCGATGCCCACAACAACTTGGGAGTTGCCCTGACTAATCAGGGCAAGTTTTCGGATGCTATAGCCGAGTTCACTGCGGCATTGCGAATCAACCCGGACAATGCCGTGGCCCACAACAACTTAGGAGTTACCTTGGCTGATCAAGGTAAGGTTTCAGAGGCGGTCGCCGAGTACACTGCGGCGTTGTGGATCAAGTCCGACTTTGCCGAGGCACACTACAACTTGGGGAACGCTCTGCTCCAACAACGCAAGGTGTCGGATGCGATCCATCAGTATGAGAATGTGTTGCGCATTACACCCGGTGATGCCGAGGTGCACAATAACCTAGGGGATATTTTATACCAACTGGGCAGGGTGTCGGAGGCGATTACACAATATCGGGAAGTCCTGCGCCTGAAACCCGATTGGCCACCCGCTCTCGCCAAACTGGCATGGATTCTCGCTGTTGATCGAAACACGAGTCTTCGCAACGGCGCCGAAGCAGTTCAGTTGGCAGAGCGGCTTTGTACGATTATAAAAGATCAGCAAGCTGGTGCGTTGGATGTATTGGCTGCCGCTTACGCTGAGGCCGGACGATTCAGCGATGCCATCCGTGTCGCTCAGAACGCCATCGGATTGGCAGGCGCTGCCGGTCAGCAAGAGCTTGCGCGGCAGATTCAAGAACGGTTGAAGTTGTATCAGGCCGGTCAGCCGTTCCAAGGATGTTTGGCGTCAACTGCGCCGTCGTCGTGAAAGCGACACGCTTCTACGATTCAGCGATCAAACAGCACAATCGGTGGATGAGGTTTTGGCGTCGGAACCATCACGGCCATTTGCTCAAACAAACTGACGTGCACCACGCGGTGCGCCCCGCTCTGTTCGTGCCACCGCAACAGCGAACCATACAGTCCGGCGCCGTCGATCTTGAAGAATTGGCCGATCCCAACTGTCTCCTTCTGCTCCGATCGCGCCGACCCGGCGCGTCGCAGGAACTGTTCCACCAGATAACGGTCTGTCGCAACCTTCTCTGTGCCCTTGCACTCCAGCGCATCCACGGCATACGACCGCAGTAGTTTTGCCTGTAGTTTGGCAAACGTATCGCGGTCACCGAAAATCTCAACGCCAGCCACCTGCCCGCCGATTACCACCGCCATCCCATTCGCATCGCTCGGCAATGTGATCGACCTGGTATACTCGTCCACATCGAGCCGCACGCTTTTGTCCTCAAAGACTTTGCCGAGATAACGCGAACCAGTGGCTGCCGATGGCGCAACCGCGGCTGCCTTCCGTGAAACTTCGCCCCAGACTTCAGATTGCGACGTCATGGGCGCATTTAACTTCTGTCGGAGATAGCCATGCGCCATCGCGCTCTCTGCCGCAAAATGGTCGGTTTGATTGACCCACCGCCCCTGTTCCACGCAAAACACTCCCAGACTGATCGGTCCGCTGCGCGGCGCCAGCAATACATCCTGCGCGATCACGCGGTTCTGCCTGCCGCCCTTGACGATCTCTCCCGCCAACAGGAAGATCGGTTCGTCAGCGCGGTTCTCCACCAACAACTCCGGCACGTTACCCTCGCCTTTCTCCGTCACTCGCAACAGTTCGCGCGTTACCGCGTCATCCATCGTCAGGACACCGTGATCTCCACGCCCGTTCGTAAACAATGGATACACGATAAATTGCCGGTACGCATACCCGTCGCCAACCCGCGTGTCCCGAACCAACCGCGCCAGATCGCTCTCTACCGGCATCGGTTTCGGCGGGCGCGGCATGATATCCGTCTCCGCCCATCCGATGGTCGCAACCAGCCCCGCCACAAGTATCGAGGCCAGCAAACTCAACAACATCAACATACGTTTCATAACCATGCTCCTTTGTTGCCCCGAACAATTCGGGGTCTGTTAATTCCGACACCGACGGCGCGGAAAAGTTCCTTCGTGCATGAAATCATGAATACGTTTCCACCTCTCCGCCCGCCAATTGACTCGCCTGCTGTCGTCTGCTAGCCTCCGGTCGTGTCTGAAACGCTGCTTATCAACGAGATATTCCACAGCATTCAGGGCGAATCTTCGTATGCGGGATCGCTTTGTGTTTTTGTGCGGCTGACTGGCTGCAATCTTCGCTGCGCATGGTGCGATACCACCTACGCATTCGAAGACGGCCAACCGATGACGCTTGACCAAATCATCGCTGCCGTCGAGCAATACGACTGTCCACTTGTTGAGATCACCGGCGGCGAACCGTTGCTGCAAGCCGCAGTGCTTTCCTTGATGACGCGACTCTGCGATCTCGGCAAAACCGTGCTGTTGGAAACCAACGGTTCTCAGGACATTGCCCCCGTTGACGCGCGTGTTGTGAAGATTGTCGATTTCAAATGTCCGAGCAGCGGCGAGAACGGCAAGAACCGGGTTGCGAATGTCCGCCACCTCGGCAAGAAGGACGAAGTGAAGTTCGTGATTGCCGACCGGGCCGACTACGACTGGGCAAAGCAAATAACAAACGAACACCGATTGATGAAACGTTGCACGGTGTTGTTCTCGCCTGCGTGGGAGAAAATGCCGGTGCGCGCGCTGGCCGACTGGATCATCTCCGACCGTCTTCCCGTCCGTTTGCAGACGCAATGGCATAAACACATCTGGGGAGCGGATGTCCGCGGAGTCTGACGTCATGGCCGAGTTACTTCCACTATTGCGCACCCGCGTACCCGGTCCGAGATCGCGTGCATTGGCCCGCCAACTGCGCCACTGCGAGTCTCGCAATATCACGTTGGTCTCTGATCGATGGCCGATTTTCTGGGAACTCGCCCGCGGCGCCAACGTCTGGGATGCCGATGGCAACCGCTACGTCGATCTGACCGCCGCGTTCGGAGTCGCCAGTGTCGGCCACAATAATCCGCGCGTAGTGGCCGCTATCCGCCGGCAAGCCACGAAATTGCTCCACGCGATGGGCGACGTGCATCCCAATGAGTTGAAGCTTCGGTTGGCGCGAGAACTTGTGGCACTCACATTCAAACGTTGGGCTGCCGCTGACGCTCGCGTCATCTTCGCCAACTCCGGTGCCGAATCCGTTGAGGCCGCGCTCAAGACCGCCATCATCCATACGAAACGGCCCGGCGTCATCGCGTTTACGGGCGGGTACCACGGACTGACCTACGGCGCGCTCGCCGCTACATGGCGGAACCATTTCCACGGGCCTTTCAAAGCGCAACTCGGCAGTTTTGTGACGCATGTACCGTTCGGTCGTCTGCCCGAGGTATTGCACATGAAACTCGCGCACATCGGCGCTGTTCTCGTCGAACCGATTCAAGGTCGCGGCGGTATGGTCGTGCCACCTGACGACTTTTTGCCCGCGTTGCGCGCGTTCTGCGACCGCCACGGTTTATTGCTGATCTTCGATGAGGTGTACACCGGGTTTTGCCGCACAGGCCATTGGTTTGCCTGCGAACACTGGAACGTTGTGCCCGACATCGTTTGTGTCGGCAAGGCTATGGGCGGCGGTTTCCCGATCTCGGCGTGCATCGGCAATAAAAAGGTGATGGACAGTTGGCCGGAATCAGAAGGCGAAGCGATTCAAACAAGCACATTCCTCGGTAATCCGCTGGGTTGCGCTGCGTCACTGGCCGCGATTGCCGAAATGAAGCGGTTAAAGCTTTGCGCGCGAGCCGAGAAACTCGGCGCGCACTTGGCGTCGCGCTTGGCGAAGCTTGGCTGCGTAAGCGGTAAAGGGTTAATGCTCGGGTTGGATGTCGGCAACGCATCGCGCATGTGCGAGCAACTCCTGCAACGCGGCATCATTGCCATTCCGGAAGGTGATCGCAACAAAGTGCTTGGTCTAACTCCGCCGCTGACGATCACACGCCGTCAACTGGATTACTGTGTTGATGCATTAGCGGTGTTGCTCAACCGCTAGGAATCCGCCATCACGCTGCGTCGCCGACCTACGCGAGATTCTTGATCAGGATCTTCGAATTGCGCCCGCTCTGTTCGTATTTCTCCCGGCGCGAAGGCGGCAAATCGTCCACGCCGGCTTCGGCGTAACCGAGTTTGTGCTGGAAAAACGTGAACGCCTGAGTCGAGAGCGCAACGATCTTTTCGGCCCCGAGTTCTCGCGCCACTGATTCTGCATACACGGCCAGCTTGGTGCCGATGCCGCGGCGTTCGTGTGCGGGATTGACGTGTAACAATGCCAATTCAGCCTTTTTATGTTCGAGATACGGGTGAACGGCTACAACGCCAACGATGTTGTTGTCGATCTCGAAGACGTAATGTTCGCTGATATATTTCTCGATGCTGTTACGGGTGCGTGTCAGTAGTTGACCGTCCTGGATGGCCGGTTTGATCAGCGCCATGATATGGCGGATGTCCTTGCGCATAGCCTTACGGATTGCCTGATATTCATTGGCATAGATCAGTGTGCCAATGCCTTCGTTGGAGAACACCTCCGCCAGCAACCCTTCGTCCACCTCGCCGCTGATGATGTGAACGCGCGGCACGCCGTTCTGGCAGGCGCGCAATGCATGGTGCGCCTTGGAGACCATGTCGGCTGGAATCTTGTCTTCCGAGGTTTTGAGCGCCGTTTCCAATTCTTGCACTGACATCTGGGAAACGAGTTTACCGTCAATCTCCAACCCATGACGCGGAGAGATAAACATCAGTTTCACCGCGCCGAGCGCGCGCGCCACCTCGATGGCTACCGCGTCGGAGTTGAGCCGATAGGTGTTGCCGTTACCGTCGAAACCGAGCGGCGGGATGACAGGAACGATCCCTTCTTCGAGTAAGTCACGGAGCAGGTTGATGTCCACCTGATGCACCTTCCCCGTATGCTGATGGTCCACGCCTTTGAGGATGCCCAGTGGCACCGCATCAATGCAGTTGGTATGTGCGGCGCGGAGATTGTTCAACGACAGGCCTTCCATAATCTCGTGCGTGACCTGATTGGCCGCCATGATCGCGATCCGCAACGTCGCCGCGTCCGTCACACCCGTCCCGTCCCAATTACTGATCGGTTCGCCGAGTTTTTCGGCCAGCGTCTTGACTTGATGTCCTGCACCGTGGACGAGCACGACGCGGATGTTCAAACTCCGCAACACCGCTATGTCGAGCAGGATGTTGCCAAAGTTGTCATCGGCGACGATGGCGCCGTCAACGGCGATGATGAACACCCGGTCGCGGAATTGCGGGATGTAATGCAAAATCCCGCGTAGATCAGTAGGTTTCATGAATGTCGTGTCTTATACGCCACCGCAGCCACCCAGTTCAATAGAGGATTTCGACTGGGGCTACGCCGTCGGGCCGTTGGCAACGACCGATAAGGCTTCCGCTGTCGTTTGCGGTCGCTCTCTTTCACATTTCAAGAGGACATCCTGCGGCTACTTTTCACCAGCGTTTGTCTGTGGTTTTTCTTGCCGCGGCGTGACACCGCAAACTCGGCAGATTTCTTGTAGAAGTTGTTTGCATTCTTCGCTAAGCGGACCGTCATCAGTCTCTTGAATTCTGCCGAGGAAGTCTTGTTTCACTTCCTTAGGACATTGTGCTAGGATTTGGGAACATTCTTGTAGAACTCTCTTTACCCAAGCATATTCAACAGGGTCTCGTCGTTCCAACATCTTTTGAAATCCCGTTCTCACAAGTTCATCTGCTTTGCTTGCCAATAACTCGCAATCGGCCAAAATGTCCGGGAATAGCATGATTAACTTTGCAGCACTTAAGCGGGCGTCGATAATCTTGTCGCGGAGATTTTTCTTAAAGACCTCCCTTTGCTCCACCACAAGAGCGGCGAATAAGGCGTGGCACGTTTTAGGAGTGATGTGATCAGCAATTGGTTCAGAGAAGCTCTTATCGGCAAAAGTGCTTAAAGCATCTTGCAGGGGGTAACTTAGTCCTAGTGTTACTTCCCACGTTTCTAACTCGACGACAAGAGGGAGAACGTCATTTGGCTGCGCAAGAGCGTTCAGCCAATCGTCCTTACTCAGCGTTTTTAAACCTTGAACCGCAGCTTTTACTAACAGCTCGGACCGTCTGATGCGTAACGCCCGTTGATAAAGACCGCTGTTTCCGAAGGTCATGTTTGACTGAGCAAGATGACTTTCGAGGCCGCCATGTTCTATGCAAGCTTTAAGCAGGTTACCAAAAGTGTCCTCATCAAGGGCGGATTTGAGTACGGAATAGTTGGAAAGCACAACTTCGGGCCGGAAGAATTCATAACAATTGTCGCTACTAGCGAGCGCACGGAAAACGAAATCGAAAGCTGCTCTAGCAATACTTTCCGGTTTCCGCATCGCAAGCAGATCCTCGACACAGTGAAGTGTGGCAACTTGAGAGACTATGGCGTCGAAGACAGGCCTCTGCTTTTCTGGGTTGAGAACCATTGCGCGATACGCGTCCCGTCCTTGTGAGGTCATGCGCTGGCGTGCCCCCGAGTTCGCCTCCGTGTCACAAATCAGACCAACTAAGATAGCTGATGCCACGGATTCGGGATTGTTCCCAGTTTGCGCGAAATAGAGATAGTGGTGTAGCCAGCCATTCACAGTGATTGTCGAAAGTGCTCGTTCTGCCGTCGGGCCTGTTCGACGTAACCGCAATAGAATGCGCAAGTAAGATCCAATCTCTTCGGGAGTTAGTTGCTGTCCACTCTGCAACCGCGCGCCCGGGCCAGCGAATGCATTCCATTTCCAATCGCACTCAGTGTGTAACATGACGTCTATGGCCTGCTCATAGCTTGCATAAAAGTCTCCGGACGAAACGGCTTGTTCCATATGCTGGACGACTTCGGCGGGACTACAACCTGGCACACAATACTTCCACAGCGACTCATACGCGTCGCATGTTGCTACAACCGAAACCAACCCCAAGTAGTCTTGGGGTGATTTTCCAAGCCTGAACGATTGCGCGATCGAGTTCTCATGCCCGGTTGCTATCACACCCTTGAGGATTTCGAATACTCCACACACCCAAGGTGACAAGTCGGACTCTTTCGCCTCAGCCTTGTTGCCACCGAACGGCAGCGATGCGCTCAAAGACTCTACAACTCGCCTTGAAAATGCCTCATCGTGAGCTTGTTTGATGAGGACCGAGATTCCCATTCCGCAGTCTATGTCAAGACGAGGCCATGCAGGCACTCCCTCTGTTGCAGTCTTCAATCGGCCAAATTCGCGTTTTCCAGTGTACGTGGTCTCGATGCCTAGGGCTGTGAGCACATACGCTGCTCGGCCAATCATATGCGGCTCGTTTGCGGTCCAGCCTGTCAGCCTAGCGTCAAGAATTGCAGTCACAGCAGAGTCGACCGCCGGTGTCTTAGCTTGCTCACGAAGCAAGTCAGGCTTTCCTTCCGCCATCGCCTTTTCCACCTTATCGCGCAGGAAGACTTGAACGGCCGTTTCTCTCGGCATGTTGTAATAAAGAGCGACTAGATTCTCCTTCCAGTCAGGTCCGCGGTAGAACTGAAGTCGCTCGGGCTCCGGAAGATCTTTGGAGGGATCCCAATCTTGTTCAATAAGAGCGACGAAAAGCGCTTGTTGTGGGAGAGAAATCTGCTTGGGAGAAGTCCGATAAACTGCACCGATCTGATTGACGAAGACCTTTATATCGCGTGGCGTCGGCGGTTTCTTTTCGGCTTTCAGTATCGCGAAGATTTGCGAAACCATATGGAAATCTGCCTCTTGCTCGCTCGGGAAAGCCTTCTTGAGTTGTTTCATCAGGAAAGCTCTCCAATCTGATAGCAGAGGAGCGGGAATCCGAAATCGAATTTGAAACGTCTTGTCCAAAAAAGTGACCGCTGGCGAGTCGCCGCCTGCGTTTTGCCACAGTCGCTCTATTCCGTGTTCATCGAAGGCAGCGAGCACCCACAGTTTTGTTATCCAAGCAGTGGACTCTGAACTTGGGAAATCGATGAAAGCGCGCATGGATGACCAAAGTCTTAGAGCGTCATCGGGATTGACGCGGTCAAGGTTGTCGATTGCAAGAAGAAGCCTTTTGTCTCCGGCTAAGGCCTCTTCTGCAAGTTCATGAAACCATTTTTGAAATTCGACCGACGTTGGCTCAGGAGCTTCAACTGTCTCTGTCTTGGTTGATTCCTTCTGCTTGTTCACGAAGTAACGGAGAACATCGTCTGCCTCCTGCTGTGTGGATGATGACGATTTCCCTCGCATGTACAGCCATATGAGCGAGAAAATAAGCGGTGGTAATAGTGTGAGAATGAAACCCGACGCGATCCATAACGGGCAGGAAATCCCGCTGCTGATAATCGCCAGCCCAATCGGAATGAGAAACAGAAGCAGACAACAAATGCTTCCTAGTCGAGTAAGCTGTGGCGTTGAAGTTGTAGTGGTCTCCTTGTATCGTCGAGAGAGCTCTGCAAGACGCTTCTTCCACTTGTTCCCAGAAATCCATCCGCGTTTCATGAGAAAGCCAATGAACTTCTCAAGAAATGTTCGCCTTAGTGGGTCGCCTTCGTGAGCCCAAGCATCGAATACGAAAACTTCTAGGTCAACTGTGTTGCCTGATCTCTTCTCGTCCGGAGGCGCTTGCCTGAGCAAATTAACCACTGTCGATTTGCCACCGCCCCACGTACCGATAAGCGCAATCGCCCTCCCACCGTCTTCTGTGCTTACGAGCCGGCGTATTGCATTGGCGATCTGTTGGTGAGGCCCAAACGCATCTTCCTTTGCAGGTGAGTCATCTAGTAAGTGGACTTCAAGATCTTTCACGTTTCCGTACTCCTAGGCCAATGTGGATTTCAAAGTTATGATTAAGCTGCGATGGCCAGCGAGTCCAGAACATTCAGCCGTGACACGACGGTAGAATACTCGCACAACTGCTTGTCAAGTGTCGCCGTGCACAGCTATTGCGCTGGTGGCGGCGGCTTCGGCGCGGGTTTCTTCTCACGTTTTTGGGCAGCGGCCGATAAGGCTTCCGCTGGCACGTGCGCAAGGTCGGGCGCGATCCAGTCGGCACCGGCACTGCGCAACGCGTGCGCGTCGAGTGTGGTGGTGAGGCCGAGGCAACGGCAGCCGGCGGCTTTGGCGGCTTTGACGCCGCTGGGCGCGTCCTCGACTACAAGACAGCGCGCGGGCGGAATACCGAGCCGTTGGGCGGCGAGCAGAAAGATGTCTGGCGCGGGTTTCTTGCGCTGAATCTCGTTCCCGGTGACGCAGGCGTCGAATCGTTCCATCGGCAGGCCGATCTCGAGCAGGTTGCCATCGAGTTTGATGCGGTCGGCGCTCGTAGCCACGGCGAGTTTCAGGCCGCGCCGACGGCATACAGCAATGAAGTCCACGGCGCCGGGCAGCGGTTTTAGGTGTCCACGGATAATCTCCAGATAAATCGCGTAGGTGCGATCCTTGTCGCGAGGCATCACCAGTTTCACGCCTAACTTTTCGGCGACCCCGCCTAGGAAACGATCTTCGCCCGTGCCGATGAACGGATGGAAATCCTCAGGCCGCACGGTGACGCCGTGTGTTTCGGCAAACATCCGGCCTGCAGCTTTGGCTATGAACGGCTCTGAATCGCAAAGCACGCCGTCCATGTCGAAAATCATGCCGGCAAGTTTTTCGCACCGTTCACACATTTGCATGAATCTCTATAGCTCGACGCTATCGTGGAACACCGGCACGCGGATGTCGGACTTCGGGTATAGCGTGCGGAGATCGGAAGCGAACATCATGGACGCTTGTTCCTCGCCGTGGACGACGAAGATTTTTCCCAAGGAACCGCTGACGCCCTTTGCCCAATCCAGCAACTCGGTGTGGTCGGCATGGCCTGAGAATGCGTTGATGGTTTCCACCTGTGCGCGCACCTTGTGCGGTTCACCGTAGATGTTGACGAGTTTGTCGCCGCTGGCCAGTCGTGCACCGAGTGTGTGTTGCGCGCACCAACCAACGATGAGGATGGTGTTGCGGGCGTCCCCGATGTTGTTCTTGAGGTGATGCAGGATGCGGCCCGCTTCGGCCATGCCCGATGCGCTAATGATAATGCAAGGTTCCTTGAGTTCGTTGATCGCTATGGAATCTTGGACAGAGGCGGTGAAGGTGACGTTGGTCATATGGAACGGGTTTTCGGGGTCGTTCAGTTCGGCGCGGAACTTATCGTTGAAACATTCCGTGTGACGGCGGAACACTTCCGTGGCGTTGGTGGCGAGCGGACTGTCCACAAAAACCGGCAGGGGCGGGATGCGCTTCTGTTCGATCAGTTTGTGCAATGTGTAAAGCAACTGTTGCGTGCGCCCGACCGCGAACGACGGGATAATGAGCTTGCCGCGGTGCTCCAAGGTGCGCTGGATAATCGCGCAGATGCGGTCGTTGACGTCGTTCATCGGTTCGTGCTCACGGTTGCCGTAGGTGCTCTCCATCATAAGGGCGTCCACGTCCTGAGGATGTTCGGGGTCGCAGAGAATATCGCTGTGGCCGCGACCGATGTCGCCGCTGAACGCCAACCGCACATGCCGCCCGTTTTCATTGAGATCGAGTACCACGGTCGCCGAGCCAAGGATGTGTCCGGCATCAATCCACGTGGCCGTCACGCCGTCCACGATTGGTGTGGGTTGCTGATAGCGGACGGGCTGGAATTGTTTCAAAGAGGCCTGCGCGTCGGCTTGCGTGTAGAGTGGTTCGATGAGCGGCAATCCTTTCCTCACGTTCTTTTTATTCAGGAACACCGCGTCTTGTTCCTGGATGTGCGCAGTGTCGAGCAGCATGATGTTGCACAAATCCGCGGTGGCGTCCGTGCAGAAGATCGGGCCGCTGAATCCGTCACGGCAGAGAATTGGAATAATGCCACTGTGGTCAATGTGCGCGTGACTCAGCAACATCGCATTCACGCGCGCCGGATCGAATGGCAATTGAGTATTATACTGGATCGTCTTCTCGCGGCGGCCTTGGAACATGCCGCATTCGAGGAGTATCTGGTGACCGTTGACCTCCAGAAGATGCTTCGAACCAGTGGTCGTTCGATCCGCGCCGAAGAAAGTCAGTTTCATGGCGCGGAATCTAACGTCCCAGCACGCGCGCGGCGATGAAAAAATGCCCCGACACGCGTGTCGGGACCAAGGCGGTTTACTCTATCCCCAGCGCCTTGCGGCCTTCGGCTGTGATGCGCGAGGGGTCCCACGGCGGGTCGAACGCCAATTTAACGTTCGCCTCGCCGACGCCGGCGAGTTCGAGCAGTTTGCGTTGGACCTGAGCGGCGATGCGACTGGCCATCGGACAACCCTGCGTCGTCAACGTCATCGTCACGTCCACGCGCGAATTATCGCCGGTGAGTGGGGTTAGCTTGGTCTCATACACCAAACCGAGATCCATGACGTTGCATGGTATTTCGGGGTCGTAACATTCTTTCAACTTGGCGATTACCTGTTGTTCGGTCAGTGGCATGATCCCTCCGCGTTAATGGTTTTCCAACTGACTCCAGACCGCTTCGGCGCATTGCCTGAACGCGCGCGCCGCAACGCTGTCGGGCGAGGCGATAACAATCGGCTCGCCCCGATCACCCGCCGCGCGAATCTCAGCGTTCAAGGGCAGTTCGCCGAGGAACGGCACTTTCAGCCGTTCCGCCTCGCGCTTCGCCCCGCCATGTCCGAACACGTCATCATGTTGACCGCAGTGCGGACAAACGTAATAACTCATATTTTCAATAATGCCGAGGACTTTCACGTTGACCTTCTCGAACATCGTGATACCGCGCCGGGCAACGTCCAATGCCACGTCCTGCGGCGTTGTGACGATGATGGCGCCGTCGAGCGGCAGGGTTTGAGTCAGCGAAATCTGCGCGTCGCCTGTGCCCGGCGGTAAATCCACCACCAACACGTCGAGTGCGCCCCAATTAACTGCATGACTGAACTCCTGAATCACCTTTGCGATCATCGGTCCCCGCCATACGACGGCGGCGCCGGCATCCATCAGCAGCGCCATGCTCATCAGTTTCAGTCCGAATTTTTCTACCGGATCGAGCTTGTCGTTGTCGGCCACGTTCGGTCGCTCAGCCGCGCCGAGCATCTTCGGCAGGCTCGGTCCGTAAATGTCGGCATCCATCAGCCCAACCGCGTGCCCGAGTTGGCTGAGCGCACACGCGAGGTTAACGGCGACTGTGGTTTTGCCAACGCCGCCTTTGCCGCTGCCAATGGCTATGATGTGTTTTACGCCCGCGATCTGCGTCGGTTGCGGCAACCCGCCTGCGGCCGTCATTGGCGACGGTTGGGCCGGTTGCTGCGCGGTTATTTGGACACTGACGCGTCCAATACCGGCGAGCGCCGCCAGCGCTGATTCGGCGTCCTTCTGGATCTGCGGCGGCACGGCTGGATCGCGCGTAGCGACCTGCAGTGCGACCGTCACGTCGTTATTTGTGCTTACCGAAATGGATTTCACCATGCCAAAACTCACGATGTCGCGGCTGAAGCCGGGAAATTTTACCTGTTGGAGCTTGGTACGAACCTGCTCGTCGGTGATGGAACGATTAACTTTGCCAAACATATTCAGGAAGCGTGGCGGAGTGTGTTGGTTGGCTTTACTGCGGCACCTGTGTCGGCGTTGGTGAGCGGTGACCGCAGTTTAAGCAGGTCTTGCAGTGTAGTGCGGGTAAACACCTCGTTGACGCGGTTCTGTGCCTCGCCGAAGATTGCGCACAACGCGCACGACTCCCGGCTCCGATGCGCTACAACGCACTTCGGAGCGGCAGTCACGCATCGCTGGAGCGCGAAGGCTTTTTCGACGCAGTTCAGCACCTGCAACAGGCTGATTTCATACGGCCCCTTGGCAAGGCTGAACCCGCCGCCCGCGCCGCGATGCGACTTGACGAACCCGCCCTTCGCGAGCGATTGGAAAATCTTGGCCAGAAAACTCTTTGGAATACCTTCCTGCTCGCTGATTTCGTCAATCATCACAGTGCGACCTGCGGGTTGCCGCGCAAGGTGCAGCAATCCGATGATTCCATATTCGCCTGCTCGAGTGACTTGCATATTATAAATAGGACTCAGTTGGTCTTGTTTGCTGTTGCGAATATACGGGACACATCTTGAAAGTCAACGTTCCCCGCGATTTGGAGATCCCCGGCGGGTCACCCGCCTTTCTTGAGGAAAAAACGCAGAAGCTCTGGTACATTCTGGCGGCGGTGGTGTAAGTGGAACGGTTTGTTTGGCCATAGATTATGCGCATCATTATTACGAAGCACGCGAAGACACTCGTCGGGTATGATGGCGATGAGGAAGTGATGCGGATTCCCGTGGTGCTTGGAAAGAATCCCGCAGACAAACAGCGCGAAGGAGACTTGGCAACGCCGGAAGGCAAATTCTACGTGTGCCATAAGAATCCTGACAGCAAGTATCACCGCTTTCTCGGTATCAGTTATCCGAACGTCGAGGACGCCGAACGTGGATTGCGGGACGGATTCATCACGCGCGCTGAGCACGACCAGATTTGCGCAGCCATCGCGCAGAAAGAATGTCCGCCATGGAAGACGCCACTCGGTGGCGAGGTTGGGTTGCACGGGCCGTGTCCGAACGTGACATGGACGCATGGGTGCATCGCGATGAACGTCGAACAAATCGAACGATTGTACGATCTGCTTGAGATCGGGGATGAGATAACGATCCTGCCGTGAGTACGGCTTGGCTGGCGGCTTGCGCGACGGGAGGCGGTCGGGTATTCTAAGTCATATCGCGATGCGCGAGTGGCGGAACTGGCAGACGCGCAGGACTTAGGATCCTGTGGGGAAACCCGTGGAGGTTCAACTCCTCTCTCGCGCACCAACCCTTGCCCGCCGTAGCCTTGGCGAAGGCGGGTTCGCCCTGCGGGCTACGGCGAGCTAGCCATCCTTTGCGTAGCGGCTCGAATTTTCGGTGTTGCAGTGCGGCGGGTTTTTGCTATTTTCAATTCGTAGGAAACGGGAATTTGCACCGTTTCACTGGTGCGAGCGTAGCTCAGTCTGGTAGAGCGTCACGTTGCCAACGTGAATGTCGAGGGTTCAAATCCCTTCGCTCGCTCCAATTTCTTCTGCACCAGCCGCGAAACCAGGGGAGATCGTGATGGAAGCAATTATTGGGATAGTGGTGCTTCTTGTCCTCGGCGTACCCATCGCACTGTTCATCTGGCTCGGCATCATCGCCTATCGCGCAGACCGTGGCGTGCGCGAACTCGAATCTCGCATGGACGCCCTTCAGACGGAGATGTTCTCTTTGTGGCGTGACCTGCGGGCTCGTGGGATAACTCCTTCTGCCGCGCCCACTCAGGAACAACCGAAACCGACGCCCGCGACTGTCGCACCTCGTCTCGA